>Ga0209987_10001292_pt1 | contig 13628 bp, 9 predicted proteins | sample N074metaG_FD_182134 | JGI IMG/M metagenome (GOLD analysis project Ga0209987, IMG submission 182134) | Deep subsurface microbial communities from Kermadec Trench to uncover new lineages of life (NeLLi) - N074 metaG (SPAdes) (version 2) | ecosystem: Environmental > Aquatic > Marine > Ocean trench... | reverse complement strand
CTGGTCATTCTCCTCGATCAGCATAATGTCTTTCAGCACATCGACGTGCTCTTGTTGGAATGGAAGCTCATAGTCATAAAGTCTGCGCAGGAACGATATTTCCTCAGCGGCGGAAATTTGCAAGTCTCCATTTAGCCAAAAACGCTCTACGTCGCTACCCACCGTCTGATTGCCATAGTCAATTTGAGCAAGCACTGACTCATATTTCTCTTTGCCAACCTTTCTCGCAATTTCCTGGTAGCACCAGACACACGAGACCCTAAGAGCAGACTCCAGCGTCTGATCCGAATTCCATTGTTGCAGTCCCTTGTCGGTGCCATCCCAGCGGAACAAAGTGTCTTTGGAGTCGACTACTTTCGCGTCCAGCGCTATGAGCGTATTCGGAATCTTGAAAGTAGATGCCGGCGAGAATCGCATCCTGGATCGTGATTCATTGTATACATGAACCGTTTCTCCATCGGCTGATGCGACAATCAGCGTCGCAACAATTCCCCGGGAGTGAAAAATATCAGTGACCGCATCTGATTGCGGTTCAGTCTGCTGACCGGCGGCGATGTTCGTTGCGAACGTGACGACGGCGATCATTGTAAACAGGATTGGTTTTCCCGTTGAATCACTGCTCATCTTCGACAGTGCCTCTCTACAAATCGCAGGAAGTGTGCCGCCGTTTCTGCCGGACGCTCTATCATGGGCAAATGACCCGTGTCCTTCATGATGACCACTTCCGCTTGCGGCAATAACTCTCGCATCACCTCTACGGAACTCACGTCAAGGACGCGGTCATATTCGCCCCAGAGAATCAGCACAGGGCTCTTGAGGTCTACAAGAACGGACTCCAGGCCCGAAGACAAACCGCTCTGAATAGAATCAAAAATAGACCGGTGAAGTTCTGCCTGACTTACTGCTCCCTGCGCGAACACACCTCTTACCGGCCACGGAAGAAAAATCTTTTTGTAAGCCACAAAATCAAGCAGCTCATCATAGTCAGACAGGGAATCCGCGATTAGCGGGTTCTCTCCTTTGGCTACTGCGCGTTGCATATCGCTCTCGTTGGGGGCGTTGATGCCGGCATTGTTGAACAGAGACAACGAACGCACTTGCCCTGAATATTCGTGGCTATAGATAGCGGCCAGATACCCGCCCATAGAATTGCCAATGATATGAAACTGCTGCAGGCCCAACTCCTGCACGAAATCACGCAGCCGGCTGCGCTGTGGCAACAGCGAGTAATCCCAATCCGCATGCTGTGTGGAATAGCCAAAGCCGGGCAAGTCAGGAGCGATTACGCGATATCTGCCCGTCAAATACTTCGAGAATCTGGTCCAGTTGTCTTTGTTGCCGCCAAACCCGTGCAACAGAAATACGACTTCGGCATCTTTCGGGCCGCCTTCCAGGTAGTGCCAGGTCTCATTTTCAATGACCACCGTTTTGTAACGCAAGCCACTGCGGGATCGCTCCGCGGCGACGGCCAGCATTGTTGCTTGCCGGGGGAATAAGGCCATTACAGCAATGAGGCTGACAACAATTGTTACCAGGTACATTAAGAGCATTTCTTCAATCCGGAAATTATATTAGTCGCCTTATAAATCCATTGTGGAGCCCGCCCAGCGGGCGATCAAGGTTGATCACTTGTGTCTGACCTCGATCGCCCGCTGGGCGGGCTCCAAGATTTTATCGCGAGCCGAAAAAACTGCCTATTGTTTCACTCGAATGACATCAATGGACTCCAGCGCCGCGAGATACTCCTCAACGTATTCAACGGGCACAGGACCCAGCTCTGTCGTCAACCAGTCACGAATATCACTGACCGTTCGTTGCCCGTCTACGAAATTCAGTGCCTCGTAGACATACTCGCCACTACTGCCATGCGCACCTGTATACCGTCGCAAGCGCAAATCGGCGAGCTTGTCCTGGCCGAACTTGTCGGCCAGGTAGGAATAACCAAATGCACCCATCGGTCCCTGTATGCCAGCGTTGCGTTCGTACACTGTTGCATTTCGTTCTGCACCGGCATTTGCCTCAGGCGCTGCAATCAACGTCTGCAGCTCTGCGATATATCCCATGGCCGCTTCGTGGTCGCTCTCCGTCAACGTGGCGAATCGCTCAACGCTGTGGACCTTGCGCCGTTCAACGCTGAAGTGCACATCCGCTGACAATGCTGCATCCGTCGCACTCAACTGCAGCCTGCGTTCGAGTAACTGCGAGGATCGGGCCAGTGCATTCCTCTCAAGCATGGTTAAAACAGCCGGCACATCATCGTCGGACATGTTGGCCAGGTACCAGGCACTGACCGCACCGATGAATGCGGCACGTTTCAGTTTAGTTGGATCAATATTGGCGGCGAGATCGTAGTTGGTATGAATATATCTGTCCGGCCAGTCGTGCAGGTACAGTCCCGGGATTCTCCAGGTGCCCTCGAAAAAGACATCGTGATCGCTGCCCATGTCGAGCCCTTCCATCAGCGCGCCCAATGGTTCCTTACCACCTTCCGGTGCATTCAATGGAAACTCAACGACGTCACCACTGGCAAAACCATCCGTTTCTTCGTTGACGAATTTGCCGATCTCATGGCCGAGGTCACTGATGAAGGACGGCACACTGATCGGTCCACCGGATATGCGAAAGATCGACTTCGTGACCGGGCCGCCGCCGACCATATCCATATGAATATTGGCCTTGATGCGTGATACATCGGAATGCTGCGACAGGTAAATGATGCTGCCCTCGATCTCAGCGGGCCACAAGAACCGAATCGTACGTGAAGGCCTTGGCAATATTCCGTTCCTGACCAACGCATTGAGCGTCCGCGCGGTTTCAAGGATAGCGACACAGCCGGACGCGTTATCGTTGGCTCCTGGTCGCGGGTGATCCAGGTGACAGGTCAGGTGTATGTCTTCAGCGGCGCGATCCGTCCCTTTTATCGCCGCAGTTGCGAAACCGTAATTACCGGTTTTATGACTCGCATCAACTTTGGCATGAAAAAGTATTTCTTCACCAGCGGCAAGCCGCTGCTGCAATTTCCTGGCTTCACCCAGGGAAATAACGAAGCCAAACGACTTCGTCTTCGGAAAGCTACTCAGATGCCCCCAGCGAACCAGCCGGTCGTCTTCTTTCCACCATGCGGACTTCTGATTGGGCGCATAAGAAATAATGCCGGCCGCGCCAAGCTCGCCAACGGCTTGTTCGACGACACTTCCCGGCTGACTCGACGTCAGTACCAATTTGCCTTTGACGTCCTTACCAGCGTAGTCGACATCGCTGGTTCCGGCACCGATATCCACCAGTGTCGTTGTGACATCGCCGGACAGACTGTCCTGAGAAAGAGACAGCGGAACGGAGTCCCAGTCAGCCAGGCGACGTACGCGAACCAATTCGCCATTTTCTTGCTTGAGTTCCCACAGTTCGGCAGAGCGCACATCCCACACGTACCGTGACTTCTGCGTACCGAACATTGTCTCGCCATCTGCCGGATACTCGAGTAAGGCAATGTCATCAAGTCCATAATGCTGCAGTTGACCCAGAATATGCTGTGTCGCCTTATCGAACTGACTGCTCGCACGCATGCGGTGCTGTAGCGTTATCGTGTCGAGATTTCTTTTTGCCGCCTCACCTGATGTTTCTTCTGCGATCTGCTTGAGTACGTCTTCGGGCACCAGTTCACGGATATCGGCGCTTGCACTACAGGCCAGTAATAATGAAACAGCGGCGGTGATCAGTTTGATTTTCATATCGGTTTCTTTTTACTGCAGCGGTGCATTACGGGGAATCAGCAGGAACTCTCTTTGCCGTCCGTCAATGTAGTAGGTCTTTTCGCCATCGAAAAAAGCGTCCTCCTCGAGACTGATTCGCACCGCCTTACCCCAGCTTTCGACGTCCGTCTCGGCGTAGAGCTCAATAGAGTGAGCGGTGTTGGGATACAACGGGTAATCGCCACGGCCCGGCACCCCGCCCTGCTGATCCCATAAACCAATGGTCGGGCCAGCCGCGTGACCGTGATAACCAATGGGGTGTGTATAGATGGAAGCGGTGATGCCCTCGTCTTTCGCGACAGCGAGCGCGCTGGCCAGGATCTCATTGCCGGTCCGACCGGTTATGAACTGATCGGTCAGGATGTCCTGCAACCTGTTAGCCCGAGCGAGCGCTGCGCGCAACTCTTCCGGCGCTTCTGTTTCTCCCGGTTTCAGAACGTAGGCATGTTGTTGCGTGTCAGTATTGAGTCGCAGGTAGCTAATACCAAAATCCACATGCAACAAATCGCCCGGCATGATCACTTCATCGTCATGTCGGGCAGAAATCGCCGCTTTCATGTCAACTTCAGGTTGTGCAGCACGATCAACGGATACGGAAGGATGGAACCAGGTCGTCAGTTTCCGCTCGCGAATACGATCCCGATACCACCACATGACATCACTGGTCGTCGTTACGCCAGGTTGAATCACTTTTTCAGACAATCCCTCGGCCAGAATTTCGTGCGCAATACGCACGATGTTCTGATAGGTCGCCATTTCTTCTTCCGTTCGCGTCTCCAGCCAGCCGATGGCCAGTTTCTCCGCTGATACCACGCGATCGTGCAACTTCGGATTTAACGCTTCGTGAAATAGCCGGTATTCAGTCTGTGAAATGCCGTCCGCCAGGGCGAAGGTTTCTGAATAATTCAGGCCAATCCGTCGCGGGTTTCTTGCTTCGATGACTTCTGCGAGCCTGGCCCACTGTTCGCCGTGTAACTCCCGGTCCCAGGCCTTCTCGAACATGTCGCCCACCGCGTATCGCGCCACTGCCAGGGTCTCTAACGGCTGGCCGTCGCCAGGGTTGTATATGAGAAGAATGGTTCGGCGTCTAGCCGAATGCCAGGTGGCAGGAATCATAGTTCGAATGACCGGATCCTCGTTGTACTCGCGCGAGATGATGACCCACATATCGATGTCGGCTCGCTCCATCAGCGTCGGCAAAACTGTTTGCACGCGATTTTCCAGCCAACGGTCGATGACCGCGGCACGTTCGTGCATCGGCAAAATATTTGCTTCGGCAAAAGCGTTCCCGGCAAGAAAAATTAAGGTGACTACCAGACAAAATCGTTTGATCATTGTTATTTTCCTTAGTTTGCGGCTGCCTGATTGTGCCGTTATCTGGCTCGCGCCGCAAAACAATCCGCTCCAGAGGTGGGTAACTCCCCTGTGGGTAAATTAAAATTTGCGCGCAAGAGATCTCCGAAAATCCGCAGGAAGCAGGCACCATCTCGCGGCTCGGATATGAGGAGCAAGACGATCTCCTGATTATCTTTTTCACGCTGCTGAACGGGGATCGGTTGAGTGGGTTTGGCAACGATTGTGAAACAGGCAATCAATTACACTATATAACTATTGACATAGATGCCTGATCTGCGCTATATAATAACTTATATAGGATGATCGGAGGGCAGGACGATGAGTTTTCTGGGTGAAGGCGCTCGTTTTATACACGTACTGTTTGGTTCAATTGGTCTCGTGGCGTTCTGGATACCGGTTTTCGCCAGAAAGGGGGCAGTTAACCATGTCCGCTTCGGCAAGATATTCGTTTGGTCGGCGTACATCGTGCTGACGGCCGCCGGGATCACGCTACTCGCGAGGGTCGCGGATTTATTCGCGCGTAATATCGGTCCGACGGACGAACCCGTGCTGTTCTCATTCATGGTATTTCTCGGCTACCTGACTTTCGTAACCTTCGTAACAGTACGACATGGCATGTCGGTCCTGAAACACAAACGGGACCCCGCCAGCTTGCGAACCAACCTGAATACGGTGTTGGCGTTTTCTGCGATTCTGGCAAGCGTCGGCCTGATTCTCTATGCGCTGCTGCTGTCACCGCCAACCAAAATGTTGCTCCTGGCGCTGAGTCCGATTGGTCTGGGAACCGGCTTTGGCAATCTTCGCTACATGCGCAGCGATACGCCGTCAAAGCGTGCCTGGATGTACGAGCACCTTGGCGCAATGCTTGGCTCTGGCATCGCATTTCACACGGCATTTGCTGTATTCGGGTCAACACGACTTTTTGACATCGGCCTGACCGGATGGATCGCAGTCATTCCGTGGGTCGCGCCGGCGGCCATCGGCATCCCGGCGATTGTCATCTGGACGCGGCATTATCGACTGAAGTTTGGTGAACTTGCATGAGCCTCAGACACATCATGCTGGGCATGTTGCGTGAACCGCACAGCGGCTACGATATCAAAAAGACTTTTGAACAACGGCTGCGAAATTTCTGGCGTGCCGAACTTTCGCAAATCTATCCCTTACTGCAAAAAATGGATGATGAGGGATTGCTCACCAGCAAAGCGAGCCCTTCAGATATTGGCCCGACTCGCAAGGTTTACAAACGAACGGCCAAAGGTCGCAAGGAACTGTCCGCATGGTTGACCGAAGGTCCGGCGGTCGGTACTGAACGCATTGGCTACCTGGCGCAGGTATACTTCCTCTCTGAATTAGGCGATGCAGCTGCCGCATTGGATTTCATGTACGAATTGCGCAATTACATGGCAGATTGGCTGGACACGCTGACGGACACGGAAGACTCGTGGAAAGCGCATGAGCCGGGGTATCCGGATCAATTGCCGGACACGAGTTTCTATCAACAACTCACATTGCAATTGGGACTCATGAAAGTTCGTGCCAACGTGCAATGGTGTGACGAATCAATCGCACGCATCCGGCTTCGCCAGCGGCAAATGAAATTATCCGACATCGCAGACGCTGGCTAGAATCTTTCGCGACGGCAATCATTATCAGCCACCGCGGGAGATGTTTGTCGGCGATTACGGCGGCGCAATGGCGAGATCCTCCCGCAACGTCCGCGATGCCATGTAGTAATGCGCGGCACACCAGACATTCACAAACGCCATGCCGACCAGTGCGTAGCGAATAGACTCGTTACCAAATTCCGGCCTTAAGAAATCGCTGAGAAGCCCCGTTGCCAATGGTCCGATGCCGAGACCGATCAGGTTTAATATGAAGAACAGAACGGCCGAGGCCATTGCTCGCATGCGCAGTCCAACCAGACCGTGTGTCATGGAAATACAGGGCCCAAGATACATGCCGCCGACAATAGCCGGCACAATCCACGACAGCGCGGCAACAGAACCGGTATCAACGAAGATCAGAATAAACCAGTAAAACGGAATTGCGGCCAGAGTGGAAATAAGCGGCACACGGATATGCCAACGCATATCGTTGTATCGATTGGCAAGCAAATCGGATAAATAACCGCCCGCATAGGTGCCCAGCATGCCGCCGAACCCGGCAGAGATCCCGAATAGCAGTCCAATTTGTTCAATCGGCATCTCATGCACACGAATGAGGAAAATTGGCATGAAACCGGCAAGGCCGTAAGTTACGAAAGCGTGTAGCGCGCACGCCAGCGAAATATGACGGAACGATCTGCGCGACCGGAGTACTCGCATGACTGTTGAGAAGGATGATGGTGGCACGTCGGCTCTTGCCTCCGCCATTCCTCTTGGCGGTTCGTGAACAACAAGCCTTAGGATGACGGCGAGCAAAATACCGGGCAGACCAACTACTACGAAGGCAACACGCCAACTGAACACCGATGCCAGGTATCCGCCGGCTACCAATCCAATGAGCGAACCGCCATAAACTCCGAGTGAATATATCGATAGTGCAGTAGACCTTCTGTTGGCCGGGAAAATATCGGAAATCATGGAATGTGACGAGGGACTTGCGCCGGCCTCGCCGAGGCCAACGCCGGCACGAAACAGGAACAATTGCCAGAAACCCTGCGCCGAGCCGCAAATAGCGGTCATCACACTCCAGACAGTGAGTGATATCGCAACAATATTTCTGCGCACGCCGACATCGGCCCAAATCGCTATTGGTATACCCATGGTCGAGTAAATAGCAGCAAACGCGATTCCTGACAGCGCACCGAACTGACCATCGCTAAGACCAAGGTCGGAAATAATCGCCTGACCGAGAATATTGATGACCTGCCGGTCGATGAAGTTGAAGACGTAAACGATCGTCAGCATGCCCAGCACGAAATTGCGGTAGCCGGGACGTTGATAGGCGACTTTTGCGGCCAGCCTGCGGCGCTCGCGTTTGTCAGTAGCGGGTATCTCGGCCATAGAAGTCCTTGGAATTATTGTTAGTGTGGACGCGTTTCAAGATGCTGACGTAACAGATCTTTGCCATAGTCATTACCGTTCGGCGTGCGCACAACTACGTGGACATGTTGTCGGGTTGGGACACCAGGAGTCAGTCCGACATTTCCGACCGGTCTCTGGTGATCAAACTCAATCAGGATAACCGGGCTGTGAATACGAAAATAGAAAACGGCATCATCGGACAACCCGCCTACCCATGCAAAGTGGGTGTCATCCAGGTGCTCTAGTACTTCCTGCATGCGTACTCGCGCATGCTCATCACGTATATTTCGAACAAATAATTCGATCAGCCCGACCAATTGGTCCCTTTGTCCGGAAGACAATTGCTGCGCACCAATGCCAGCGTAATTCAGGACAAGATTGTCTTTCCACGCCTCGGCATTAATGTCAACAGGAGATTTTTTCGCCTCCAGAGTCGCCATACTTCTCTGCCTATCATTCAGCGACTGAAAAAATATCAACCCCTGGTTCTGTTCTTCCTGCAAAACTGCGTTGCCAGCATATTTTCCGGAATTTGCTACAGCCGGTTCCGCACCCAGAAACATTGGCGTCACAACGACCTGGTCACCCAGAACGAAATAATTGATAATCAGATGATGCCCGTCAAGCTGCCAGCCCCACGGTTGATTTTCTGACGGTATCCCCATCACGGTCAGAAAATACTTTTCCTCTCCATAGCTCAGATCATCGTTGTTAAGCTCTTTCAGAGTCTGATCGGTTTTCATTATGTTCCGACTCAACTTAAGACCATCCGCGCTAAGCGACGCTCGAAGCAAGTTCCAGGCCGCCGTTTTTTGACCGTCCTCCATCTCCTCGAAGCTGATTCCCTGCCGAACATAAATTCCGTTATCAATGTTCGACCACTTGCGCCACTCCGGATCGTCCACAGCAAACTGGGTCTTGATTTTCTGTGCCTGAGTCAGTGTAGAGAGGAAGGAATTTGCAGCCTCAACAACGGGTTGTGTCGATACGCCGGTAGCACGGATCGGAAACAGGCCGGCTTGCTTGCCTGATTCCGTGGTAACTCCTACGAACGGGTTTGCCAGGGCAGTATTTTCGATATCGGCAAACCGCCGTTTGACCGCCAACGTTTTATCGCTGTAATCCGTTTGCGCGAGCACCGATGTGGAAAACAAGCAGGCTACGAGCACCGACAGAACGCAATTAATGCAGTTTGCGATCAGGGAGGACCGACCTGCCGTTCTGAGCTTCAGATTCACTTGCGACTCCCTGTAACGCAATAACAAGCGACGCGTTGCTACTGCGCCATATCAGCGTAGGCCGATTCGATCATTGCGCCCGCACCGCCTATTCGCCGGCCACTATCCCAGCGCTCGTCATATTCGGCGGTAAGACCAGCATTCTGCGCCTGCTCCAGTGTCATTCCTGCATCAATCGCCGTGCGAATTCGATCGCGTATCACCAGTAACATGTCACGAAACGCCCGGACGTCTGCAACATTCGACGTGACACCATGCCCGGGCACAATTTTCGTTTTCGCATCGGAGATATCAATCAGTAAGTCATAGGCCCTGATCGTGCCAAGGAAGCTGCCACCATTGGCGGTGTCGATATACGGATACGACGTCGTGCGATAAACGTCACCGGTATGTATGACATTTGAACCCTCGAAATGCACGTACACATCGCCGTTGGTATGTGCATCCGGGGTCTTGAACACATGCACTCTCTCGCCATTAATATGAAACGACATGTCCTTGCTGAAGGTAACCAGCGGTGGTTCCTGCTCGTAACCTGCAATCGCCATCTGGCTACGCACATTGTCGTGGCCAAAAATCAGCGTGCCCATTTTGCCGAAATTCTCGTTGCCGCCAACATGATCCGGATGCATGTGCGTGTTGATGAGAAAGCGAATGGGTTCGTCGGATACGGTCCGGATTGCGGCCACAATTCTGTCCGTCAATAGCGCATATTGATCGTCGACCAGAAACACACCGTCTTCGCCAACGAAAAGGCCGATATTTCCGCCACTGCCTTCCAGATAGCTAACGTTGCCGGAGACGGGATGAACTTTGATCTCCACGTCGTCCAGATCCTGAGCCATACAAGGACTGACACCTGTCAGCGCAAGTCCAAGCGCAGCTGCAATTGTTCGTATTGTTATTTTCATCGTGTTCTCCCCACTATGTGCTCTTGCTAATCGGACCTGGGCAACGCCAGGGCAATGAGTTCTGCCGGTGCTTTGCCATCGGCAACCGTCATGACAATATATTGGCGACCGTTCACCATGTAGGTACTGGGCGGACTGCTTTGGGTCGCCGGAATAGCAATCTCGGCCAGGATCTCACCGGTCTTCTTATCGTGCGCCCGAAAAACGGGATCACCGCCGAAGCCCTCGCCGGCAAATAACAGCGTTTTGGTCACGACAATTCCAGCACGCGTTTGCTTGCCGGTACGCGGCAGATCAACGCCCTTTAGGGCCGGATTGTTAAGGACGGCCTCCGGAGTGTCTCCATTGGCAATTGACCACAAGTGATCGCCCGTTTGCAGATCAATCGCTGTAATTCTACCCCACGGTGGTTTTATTATTGGTAGATCCATAACCCGTAGTTGGTCACTGGCACCAGCGATATATCGAATATCCGATTCGTCAGGCACGTGTTCGAGAGCCAGCAAATTCGTTCTTGATTGCGACGGTATAAAAATAACGCCTGATTCCGGGTCGTATCCGCTACCTTCAAAATTCGCGCCACCAGTGGAATATGGCATGCTTATCGTTCCAACGGTTCCGTCTTCGGCGCTCGCCAGAGATGGAGGTGTGAAAAGTGGTCCGAATCGCATTGTCGAGGTCAAAGCTGCTACCGCTCTGCGAATTTCCGGCGTGTAGTCAATCAAATCTCCTGCCATCACGCCTTGCCGGTCGAACGGTGCCGGTCTTGTCGGGATTGGTTGTGTCGGTGAAGTCCACTCGCCCGGTACGTCAGTTTGCGGGACCGGGCGTTCCACAATTGGCCAGACCGGCTCACCGGTCAGGCGATCGAAGACGTAGGCAAAAGCCTGTTTGGTTGGTTGTACAACCAGTTGACGACCATCGGGCAGATCCGTGAGGACCGGGGCGGTCGGTGTATCCCAGTCCCAGATGTCGTGGTGAATGAGTTGATAATGCCAGCGTAGCTTGCCGGTCCTGACATCGAGCGCCACCAGGCTGTTCGCGTAAAGATTTTCGCCATGACGGTCACCCCCATAACGATCACCTGTCGCGGATTCAATCGGCAAATAGACCAACCCGAGTTCCTCATCTGCCGACATCGGCGCCCAAACGCTGGCGTTACCGGTATAGAGGGCTGAATCGTCATGCCAGGTTTCATAGCCAGGTTCGTCAGGCTCCGGAATAGTATGGAACGTCCATAGCAATTCGCCGCTACGGGCATCAAACCCGCGCACGTCGCCTTTCACGTTGCGCATTGACGGTGGACGGAAACTGACTGCATGAGCGGATCCGACCACGATGACGTTGCCAACAACCAACGGCGGTGCATTCAGGCCTATGTCCAGTTTCCGACTGCCTGCTCGTCGCAATCCTTGTGCAAGGTCAACCCAGCCACCCGCACCAAAACCAGGATCAGGCAATCCGGTTGCTGCATTCAGGGAAACGAGAAAATAACCCGGCGTGACCGTTAAAACACGGCGCTGGCCGTCCTCGCCTTCCCAGTAAGCAACACCCATGCCGGAACTTTTACGCGCCGCCTGCTCGAATCGTTCACCTTCGTCAGGTCGCCACAACCAGAGCAATTGCCCTGTCTGTGCATCGAGTGAAACAATATTTCGTGTTGTTCCTGCGCCGAGAAACAACTGGCCATGGCGCATGATCGGGTTCGATACGTTACGAATCTCCGGCGACGGACCGATATTGGCGGCCTTCCAGCGCCAGGCAATCTGAAGTTGGTTTGCGTTGTCAGCGTTGATCTGATCAACGGGTGAATAACGGTTGGCGTTCAGCTCACCGTGGGAAGTGCGCCACGGAACTTCCTCACTTCGTGATGCAGGTGTTGATTTCAGTTGGATAACGAATTTGTTCAGGGATCCAACGGTCAATGTTTCAGGCACTCGTAGAACACCGGCAACAGCAAACATGTAGTCGAGCAATTCGAGGTAGTCAGAATCCGCCAGCGACCCGGGTGACTCACCCGGCATCGTGGACCTGGTCCGTTCAAACAACTGGTTTGCTGATCGCCCGACCCAGTCGTTACGTATGCGCTTCTCTATCTCGTTGGTTGTGTGACAGCGAGAGCAATGCGCGCCGAACAACTGCTCGCCGGTTTCTGCAGCAGGCAAATTTGCAGGAGCCCACAGGCAAAGCAGAACCAGCGCTTTCGTGTATACCCTCATCCCGCGACCCCTGAGCTCTTTTCTTTGAGCCTAACGCAAACTGCGAACGCCCGCATCCGGGCAGACGGTTTCGCCTGCCATTACAAGCTTGTTTGCGTGCCACCAATCGGTCAATAGCTGCGGTATCATGTCCAGATACCAAAAAGACTCGCAATCATCTTCGAGGCGGAGATTATGCAGCGTTTTCCAGTACTGATTTCTTCGGTTGTCTTATTTACCAGCTCACTGGCATTTGCCCAGGACGAGACCATTGACGTCGAGGGCCCACCACAAGAGCTCACCGGGCTCAAAGCTGAGGCCGTACAGATCGTCGGAGACAAGCAAAAGCTGACCCAGGAGATCGTCGATAGCCTGTTCTCGTTTTCGGAACTTGGCTTTCAGGAATTCGAAACGCAGCGTTATATAACCGAACTTCTGGAGGAAAACGGCTTCACTGTGGAGCGCGGCGTCTCGGGCATTCCCAGCGCCTGGTGGGCAACCTGGGGAAGCGGCAGGCCAGTGATCGCGCTGGGTTCTGATGTCGATGGCATTCCGAAATCTTCGCAGATGCCGGGCGTCGCTTATCGCCAGCCTATGATCGAGGGAGCACCGGGTCACGGTGAAGGCCACAACTCGGGACAGGCGGTGAACATCACCGCGGCGCTGGCCGTTAAGGAAATCATGGAACGGGAAAACCTGTCGGGCACGATCGTACTCTGGCCGGGCATCGCCGAAGAGCTGGTTGCGACCAAAGCATGGTTTACCAGGGATGGTCGCTTCAAAGACGTAGATGCAGTCCTGTTCACGCATGTCTCCGATAACCTGGACGTGAGCTGGGGCCTGCCGCGTGGCACCGGCCTGGTTTCTGTCGAATATACGTTTGCAGGTGTTGCTGCACATGGTGCTGGTGATCCGTGGAAAGGACGCAGTGCTCTGGACGCGGTTGAGTTAATGAACGTCGGCTGGAATTACAAACGCGAGCACCTGCATCCGTTGCAACGATCGCATTACGTCATCGTTGACGGTGGGGATCAGCCTAATGTTGTGCCATCGACGGCCACTGTCTGGTACTTCATTCGCGAGATCACAGCAGAGAAAATTCAGGAAAACTTTGACGCATTGCAGCGAATCGCCGAAGGCGCAGCGA
>Ga0209987_10001291_pt1 | contig 13634 bp, 9 predicted proteins | sample N074metaG_FD_182134 | JGI IMG/M metagenome (GOLD analysis project Ga0209987, IMG submission 182134) | Deep subsurface microbial communities from Kermadec Trench to uncover new lineages of life (NeLLi) - N074 metaG (SPAdes) (version 2) | ecosystem: Environmental > Aquatic > Marine > Ocean trench... | reverse complement strand
GGAAAGTGAGTTCAGGCTCTTGGTCCATTGTTGAGTAATTAGATCCGTAATTTTGCGGAGGTATGTTGTGAACCGACAGTAACATCACGCTTTGCGCTAAGCGACTTCACAGGCGGATTAACCGGATTAATGATGACATTTGGCATTTGGGCAGGTTGATTGAACCCGGACCGTGAGGCGTTGCGGATCAATTGCGCCACATGGTTATTGTTTTCCCTAGCGGTAGTCCGTGCAAACTTCCGAAGCTCCGCAAGCCCTAGCAGATACGAAAGCGTCGATTCGGCACCCTTGTTTTCATTCCGGCGATCGATATGGAGCCCGTCGCAACCGGCACCCGTCCTGAGGTCTATCAGTGTCGTTTGGATGTCATTATCGCCCAGAAACCAACCAAACGCGCGAAATGCGCCTGCTGTCCAAGTTGCACTTTTCTCCGCCCTTGATGCCGCGAGGCAGGCAGATATCGTCGCCGATGCTTCCAATGGCTGCTGATCAAACGCCTTGGGCTTTTGCCGTATTCGGCCGAAGCTTTCGTTGCCAACAGGTCTAAAGTGTCCAGCCGGCGCTGTCTGATGCTCCATGAGCCAACGAAGTGATCGTAACCCGGCATCAACGTAAGCTGACGTGTTGGTCCTCATGCCCGTCTGGATTAGCGCCTGCGAAAGGCGGGCGTTGTCATATGCGAGCACCTCTTCGAACCAAACCCAATCTTCGGTCTCCACCATGTGGAACACAGCGATCAACCTCTCTGCGAGCAAACGACGGACACGGTCGGCCTCGAGGTCATCGCCGAACTGTACGCAGTAGGCGTCAAGGCCCAAAAGCGAGAAGGCCCAGGCTCGCGGAAATGTGAATTCTTCGGCGGCGGGAAGGGCGGTCTTAAATAGCGAAGCGGCCCATTTGCGGCGAGATAGATCGATGTCTGTGCGCGTGCATTCGCCCAACGCCCAAAGGGTCCTACCGTGGCTATCTTCGCTGCCTGATTCTTCCAGCCATCGGCGATCGTAGCTCATGAAATTCCGAAATCTGCCGCTTTCCGGATTCCATGCCTGCTGAATAAATGCTGCGAAGCGCGCAGTAAGCTGATCGGGTAAGTACGCTTCCCGATTGTTATGAAGCATATTTGAGAAAAGGAGCGCGCGAGCGTTGTCGTCGATGCAGTATCCATGATCTGGATTTGGCGCCGAATAGAGCGCATGTTGCAGCAACCCCGTACTGTCGCAGAGCGAAATGAGGTGCTCGACCCGCATCTCCGGAAGCGCCTGGCCTTCATGCCAAGTCTTAATCGGCATGGCAGGAGGTGATTTTCCGGGGCGAGTGGCGGCGCGCGCATCGTCAAAGGTTGCAAGATAGCGTTTGGCTGTTTGCTCCCAGGTCATCGATCGGCTCGCCAAGTAGGCGCGTCGGCGCATGGAATTACGGCGCGCGTCGTCGGTCAGCAGTGCGATAATTTCACGGCTCATTGCCGCCGGATCGCGGAACGGGACAAGAACCCCACGCCCATCACCGAGGAGTTCTTGGGCGTGCCAGTAAGGCGTCGATACGATGGCTTTTCCGAGCCCAAAACTGTAGGCGAGGGCGCCGGATGTGATCTGTGCTTCATTGAGATAGGGCGACGCATAAACGTCCGACATCGCAATGAAATCAAGCAGGTCATTCAGCGCCACGAACCGCTTGAAAAAGATAACACGATCCTCAAGACCGAGTTCGCGCACGCGCGCAGTCAGGCTATCGCGATAGGTTTCGCCTTGATGGCGCAGGAGAGTTGGGTGCGTGGCACCAAGCACGACATAAACTGCGTTCGGGCAGGCTCCGATAATATGGGGCATGGCATCGATCATCGTCTCGATACCTTTGTCCGGTGACAGGAGGCCGAAGGTAAGGATGACGGTTTTCCCCTCGAGACCGAGTTTGTCCTTCCCGCAGGTCGAATCGAGAAACGGAAGGTCAGGTATGCCGTGCGGTATGACCTCTATCATCTGAGCTGGCACGTCATGAACGGACTGAAGTAACTCGCGCCCCTTTTCCGCCATAACAACGATCTTCGCCGAGTGGCGAACGAGCTGATCCATCACTGTGCGCTGCATTAGGGTCGGTTCAGCAAGCACAGTGTGAAGTGTAGTCACGATCGGCGTTTTGATCCGCGACAGCAACTGCACAATGTTACTGCCAGCTTCGCCGCCAAAAATTCCGTATTCGTGTTGAAGGGAAACGACGTCCACGTCCGCGCTGTTAAGGAACTCGGCGGCCTGAGCGTAATCGCCGATCATATCTTCGCGGATCTCAAACAACACCTCGCGTGGATATTCGTATTCGGCCCCCGTCTCTGTCATCGCCACGACGAAGGCGTCGAGATTTGGATCATCCTTAGAGACGGCCCGATGAAGACTATCGGTGAAGGTCGCGATACCACACATCCTCGGAGGATGATTGCCAATGAATGCAATACGTTGAAACTTAGTCATCGAGATTTGTGTCCTACATCATAGATCGGCAAAATTTGCCTTTTCTCGGAAAATTTCTAAAGCCGATGAATAAACAGCTTTTGCAACAGGCCAGATTGATCACAGGCCTCCACGGCCTTCAGACGCCCCTCGCACCCCCCGTTGCGGTAGCTGTGGCCAGGCTCGGAACTGTGTTCGTAATCCCCCCGACCGAGGGTGTCGCGCACTTCCGCCTCAAGCCGCTACTCGATGATCAGAGGCGTCGTAGATGCACAAATTTACTGGGACTGGACTCCTATGGCAACGGCCCTAGATCAAATCACGAAGACAGTCAAGCAGCCTCTGCTGCAGCTGCCGGATTACAGAAGGGACAGGTCTTGCGAGAAAGGGTTCAAGCCTACTGACTTGCCTTGAGCCGCGACATTAGCTCTCGGATAGGGACGCTGGCGACACTGCACCTTTGGTCGGCAATGCCATAGGGAATTATCAGCTCGTCTTTGTGAATCATGCTTCCGCAGGTATAAACCACATTGGGTACGTAACCATCTCGTTCGTGCTCATCGGGTGCCAGTAATGGCTCCTCGAGCTGGCCGATAATCTTTGATGGATCGTCAATATCTAGTAACACTGCCCAGACGCTGTATTTCCGCATCGGACCTACACCGTGGAACAATACTAGCCATCCCTCGGGGGTCTCCAACGGCGAACCGCAATTACCGATTTGGACAAACTGCAAGGGATGGGCGGGCTCCTGTAGGAGAGTCGCTTCAGTCCAAAAAAATACATTGTCCGAGAACATGATGTAGTTATTCACGCCGTCCTGGCGCGAAAGCATCACGTATTGGCCATTAATCTTTCTTGGAAACAACGCCATACCCTTATTCTGCGCGGCATTGCCGTTAAGCGTATGCATCTTGAAGGTCAAAAAATCTGTGGTCTCAAGCAGCTGTGGCAGTATCGCAAATCCGTTGTAGGCGGTGAAAGTTGCGTAGTACCTGGCCGCGCCATCTTCATCGACGAAACGCACGAAGCGGGCGTCCTCGATGCCTCCGGATTCATTTTCCGTAACGGGGAATATCACTCTCTCTGAGATGTGGTGGTCGGGACGAAAGATGCACTCGTAATTGGACCGCGCCAGCCACAGTGCCGTATCAATTGCATGCAGTTTGTCTTTTTTTCGAAACTTGGTCGATTGGAGACGCTCGATTTGGATTTGAAGGTCACCGAGGGTGAATTCCTCTCCTAGACCCTCCAATAGTTTGCCCAGAACGCGGGTGTGTACGCCGGTCTCTTCGAGCTCTTGCTTGAAATGAAGGCGGCTTCTAGATGGGTTCAGTGTGATTTTAGGCGTGTCCACGTAATGGCTGATGGGGTCGAAGTATAAGTCCTTGTACTCGTCAATAATTCCGCTACGGAATTCAATAGAGGACACATGGCCTTCGCCCGTCGCTCTGAAGCTCATGATAAATCGCTTAGATCCTTTACTGACGCCTTTTTGATCCGGGTGCTGCACGATGGACGGGTTAAAAAGAGCGGCTGACTCGACTGAATACTCAGAGGTGAAGTACGCGCCGAGCAGAAGTCGTCGTTCCGGTGATAAAGAGCGGCTTTTTGGCGAATGTGCAGCGACCCGTTCGAAGTTTCTCTCTAAAGTTTCTCTGAAGTATCGATGGCGCTCTGAGAAATCCCGGAAAATGGTTCCCAGCAAACGCTGCACCTCATCGTCACTTAGCTTTGTAACCCGCTCGATCATGCGCTCGAGTCGCAGCCCATCGCCCGGAAAATATGGCCGAGTAATAACGCGAGAATTCTCGGCGTTCAGTACGATTCGCCGGCGTCTCACAAATTTCCCGTGATGCTCTACCTCTCTATTCATGACCCCATCAGTGCCTGCCCATTAACCGGTTCCGCCTGACAATGATTTGCGGCCATTCACTCGCGCTATCGCATCGTCCTCGACATACGAGTCGCTTCGCCATACCCAGGCGCTTCAAGCGTTCTACCGGGGTGAGTGTACCCACACTGCATATTGTGCCTCTACCAGTTTCAAAACACAACAGCTATATTGCGCACAATCTCGATTTAGAGCGTCATCCGGGAACTCAGATTCACTGAAGGGATTCCCAATCGTTGGCTGAGATGCGATTCTTCGCCCCAAACAACGATAGGGGCAGAGGATGAACGGAGCCTATACAAGCGATCTGCGGGGGCGTGTGCTGGATGCTGTCGATGCAGGATCATCGGCACGCCGGGCCTGCGCCTCGGTTCCGGGTTGGTGTATCCACAGCGATCCGGTGGGTGCGACGGTGGCGTGAAACTGGTGAGCGGATCGCGCCTCGGCAAGGGTGACCGCGGCCGTCCCGTGCGATGAACCGGAGGTAACTGAGGAGCAATCACAGCCCACTCCGCGTCGGTCAAATCGCTCTGGTAACGCAGCGCCTTACGGTTATGCTGCTCTCGGGCGTTCGGCGTCCACGCAACCCCTTTCGAAACGGCCTCTAAGACAGTTAGAATAACACCAATCGCGCTTCAGCAAGCACATCGAGTTCGAGCATGTCTATTCGCCTTGCTATGCTCAGCCCCATCTCGTGGCGGACACCTCCTCGCCACTACGGCCCGTGGGAGTCCGTGGTCAGCCTTCTCACGGAGCAGTTGGTGAAAATGGGTCTGAAGGTGACCCTGTTTGCCACCGGCGACTCGCAAACCAGTGGGCAATTGGTCGCGGTCTGTCCGCGTCCCTATTCAGAGGACCCTTCGGTCAATCCCAAGGTTGCGGAGTGCCTGCATATCTCCGAAGTCTTCGAGCGCTCCGCCGATTTTGACCTCGTTCACAATCACTTCGACTTTCTGCCACTGACCTACTCCGGCTTGATTGAAACACCGATGTTGACCACCATCCATGGTTTCTCGTCGCCCTCAATCATTCCCGTGTACAAAAAGTACAATGACCGTAGCCACTACGTGGCTATCAGCGAGGCGGACAAGTCGCCGGAGCTCGATTACCTGGCCACGATTCACCACGGGATCGACATTACGAAATTTCCCTTTTTCAAGGGTGGGGGAAAGTACCTGTTGTTCTTTGGCCGGATCCACCCTGAGAAGGGCGTCTACGAAGCCATTCAAGTGGCGCAGCGGGCGGGAATGAAGCTAATGATCGCGGGCATCATCCAGGATCAAGCTTACTTCGAAAAGCTCGTCGAACCCTACATTGACGGCACAACGGTAGAATACCTCGGTGCGATCGGACCCGATCGGCGACCGGAAGTGCTGGGTCAGGCCTTGGCACTTTTGCATTTGATCAGCTTCGACGAGCCGTTTGGTTTGAGCCTAGTGGAATCCATGGCATGCGGAACGCCAGTCATCGCATTTGGTCGCGGTTCTATACCGGAAATCGTCAGACACGGTGAGACGGGCTACATCGTCGAGGACATAAAACAGGCCGTGGAAGCGGTCGCGGCCGTGCGTTCGATCGACAGATCCGCCTGTCGTGATGACGTTGAGCAGCGCTTCTCTGATACGCGCATGGCGCAAGACTACGTCCGAGCATACCAAGAAGTCCTGAAATTATAGGTAGACGATGAGCAATAACCCGATAGTGAAGCGGTATGAGGGTAACCCTATCCTCACCAAGTATGACGTTCCTTATCCTGTGGAGACCGTCCACAATGCGGGTGCAACCAAGCATGGGGGTCGGTACGTCTTGTTATTTCGCTCCCACCTGCGTAACGGACGATCCATCATCGGCATTGCATGGAGCGATGATGGTTATAAGTTCCAAGTGAAGTCCAAGCCGTTCATGGTGCCGGCCACTGACGGGGTCTTCGCGGAGTACGAGGAGTATGGCATCGAAGATCCACGAATTTGTTCTATGGGCGGTGAGCATTACATCACCTACAGCGCTTATTCCAGGCACGGCGTGCGCATCGGTCTTGCAAAAACCCACGATTTTACTGCTGTCGAGAGGGTGTCGCTGATTAGCCAGCCAGATATGCGCAATGTGGTGATTTTTCCGGAAATCTTCGACGGACGTTACGCACGGCTTGATCGACCCCACTCGGAAATCAACCCTTGGTCAATCTGGCTCTCTTGGTCTCCAGACCTCATTCACTGGGGTGAGTCGACAGTGGCCATCAAGCCCCTCGTCTATCACTGGGATGAGGCGAAGGTGGGGCCGGGTGCGACTCCAATCGCCACGGCGAACGGCTGGCTGAATATCTATCACGGCGTGTTCGACACGATGGACGGTGCGGTGTATCGCGTCGGCGTGGCACTGCACGCGCTCGACGATCCGGCCAATGTCCTCGGAGTCGCGGACGAGTGGATCCTCGCACCCGAAGACCCGTGGGAGCTGACCGGCTATGTCCACAACGTAGTGTTCTGCTGTGGCGCTGTGCCGGAAGAAGACGGTACTGTGAAGCTTTACTGGGGTGGGGCGGATAGCGTCATTTGCGCGGGCACTGCGCAAGTGCAGGAACTGGTTGATCTCTGCCTACAGAATCCTCGCCCCGCCGTATGAGCACGGCGCGAACATTCGAGTGCGTGTCGCGATCGCGTGCCGCGGCTGATGGGGCCATGGGCGATCATTGCAGGGACATCCGGGGCGCAATTCGTGCTACTGAGGCGGTGGAGGGCTTTGAGCGGATCAGTCGCCTCGCGCAGAAATTCGGGCCTTCCGTCGAGACAGCTGTCGTCTGATTGGCGGGCGGAAACGTGCGTCAATATCTCGCTCGATCTCGTCGGGCGGGACTTGGCGCTGGCGCATCTGCTGGAACTTAGCCGCGAAGGAGTCGGGATTGCCGGGCTGGGGTTCGGTGTAGTTCGTGCCCCGGCCAGGGTCTTGCCGAGCGTCGGCGAACCAATTCTGATGGCCCCGAGATAGATCGCCGGGGTCGACGGGAATGCTCGTGTGCACGTGGTGGGCGGGCACCTTCAGGCTTTGCTGAATCGACATGAAGGCGAGGCCCTCCTCGCCGAGATCAAGTTCACCAACCGTGCAGCCGAAGGCGACCCCACCGCCACGGGCCACTACGTCCCCCAGTTCGCTCGCCACCAGGACCGCCCCGTCAATGTCCGCCTTGCCGTGAATCTTGGTGTCGATGATTACCGAGTTAAGCACGCGGCCATCACTGGGCAGGGTGGTGTCGCCGACAATGCGGTTGCCGAAGGGATCCGGAGCCACATGATCGATGGCCGCGAGGCAGCGGGCAAAGTCGCCCTCCACCGTAGGCGCAGCGACCGCCCACAAAGCCCGGCGCGCTTTGGCGAGCTGGCCGATATCGCCCCAGTAGAGATGTTCGCCGAAGTCGATGACCTTGATGACCAGCGGGTGCCCCCTTCGCTCCCCCACCCGCTGCTTGAGTTGCTGGACGCGCTGCCAAAAGTCGGGCCTTTCGGTGACCAGTTGCTGCAGCCTGGCATCGCGGTTCAGTTCCGCTTGCCAGGCGTCGGCGTCGTGGGTCAGCGCTTCGAAAAGGTAGCCGTCGACGTCGATCCAGCCGTCGAGGTCGCCAAAGAGCGCTTCGGCTTCCTCGAGGAAGAGATAGGAGAAGGCGGGACTACCAATATGTACTAGCGCTTTGACCGGCTGGCCCCGGTCGACGATGTCAAAGCGCTGCAACAGCTCGGCGCGGGATCGCCGCTGCACTTGCACGATCAGTTCGCCGCTAGTCGGGTGGCGCAGCAGCCACTCCTTGTTTGCCGCCAGATCTTCGGTGACCTCCACCTCCGCGCCAAACCGCACCGCATCGGCTCGGGAGAGGTCGAGGTTCATCTCCGCCAGTCGGTGGGCGGCGATCTGTGGCTCGTCTCCCCACTTCCAGGCGATGCCGCGGAAGCCCATGCGCTGCAGGTGATGGGCCAGTAGCGTCCAAGTATAGAGGGAGGCGGCGGCGGTGTTGAGCCAGCGCCCGTCTCGTCCTTGGCGGACGAGCATGAGCATGAACGGCTTGATACCGTGCAGCCGCTGGGTGATCGGGCTAAGGCGTGTTCCCTTGCCCGGCAGCATGATGCCTAGGGCAACCCCGTCCGAGTCGAAGGTTCGGCCTTCCCGCTGCCATTGGCGGACGGCGTCGAGGAGGCCGAGGAGCTGGCCGCGTCGCGCCCGCTCCTCGTGCACCATTAGCTCGACGGCGTTGTCGGCGCGGAAGATCGCGGCCGCCAGGTCCTCGAGGTTTCGACCCACGATATCCGAATCGCCACCATTAGTGATGGCGATGACCTGGCTTGGACCGAGGGAGGCGTTCACCACCCGCCTCAGATCGCGCAAGTTGTCGAACTTTGCCGCCTGCGCTTCCGATACGCGGGGCGTCGCGTCGGCGAGTGACGTCGATGCCGGGCCGCCAGTTCTGGCTAGATTCCGCTCCATCCGACGTAACAGGCCATCAGGCTCGCGGATCGCCAGCCGAACCATTTCATCGGCCCGCTGGGCGACATCGCTTACCGCGTAGATGCGCAATTGGGGGGCGTTACCCGACGGGCGAATGTGGATAATGTCGCCAGTGCCGAACCAGACCCGAACACCATCGGTGTAGTTGAGCCGAACGACCGATCCGAAGCCATCCTCAGCCGAAAAATTGTACTGAATCGTCTGTCGGAGGGCGAGCAACTCGTCTGCCAGCGAATCGGGAGTGCGCGTTGCCATCTCGTCGTTGTCCACCCGCGTGACGGTCACGGTCGAATCATCAAAGACCGCATCGATCACCGTGGCGTCACCGGGGGAGAACCGCCCGAGGATCGCCTGGCTCGCTGACTCGGGGAAGTCGTCCAGTAACCCGGAGCAGGTCGCTCGCTGGGGTAACTCGTCGAACAGCTGGGAAACCGGAACGCCTCGTCGGACTGCGGTGAGCAACGCCGCGAGGATCGGCAGCACCGCGTCGCGAGTGGCTAAGGCCGACAGCAACCGACCGTTGACAGTGAAGTCGGTGCCGGTGAGAAAGCCGCCGTTCGCTTCCCACGCCACCACTCTGGTCGTCCCCTCGGCGATGGCTCGCTGCATTGCCGCGATGACATAAGGGGAGCCAATGCGAGTTTTCTCCACCACCATCGCTGGGCGGCTTTGCTGCACCCGTTTGTCCAGGGCATCAGTGGTGTTGATGGGCACAGCGGCGAATGCCGCGTCGAAAAACTCGGCGGTGATGATTCCCAACACGTCCCCACGGTGGAAGCGGCCGCGCTCGTCGACGAGAATCGGTCGGTCACCGTCACCATCTGTGGAGATGATGGCATCGGGAGAGTGGCGGCTGGCCAGCACACGAAAGCGCCGCTCGTCCTCCTCGCGCAGGTCCTCGGTATCCACCGGGACGAAGGTCGCGCTGCGCGCCGCAGCGATGGCTGTGGCACCCAGGGACTCGAGGACGCGGACCAGCAAGTCACGGCCAACCGCCGAGTGCTGGTAGACGACCACGCGCTTGCCGGCGAGCGGCTTTTCGTCGGGAAAAAGCCCAGTGTAGCGCTGAATATAGACCGCTTCAGCCGCGTGCTGCATCGCGGCGGGTTCGGGCGCCGTCTTGAGCTTGCCATCGGCGTCAAATGCCGACCGCGATTCATCCTTGGCATATTCCCTGGTGCGAACCGCCTTGACCGCAGCAAGGATGCCGCCCTCGTCGCTCTTCAACACTTCTTCGCTCTGTTTGTAGAACTTGATGCCGTTGCGATCAGCGGGGACATGGCTGCCGGTGACCATGATGCCGGGCATCGGTCGCTTGCTCGTCGCTGCATCCTCCTGTTGCGCGTAGTAGGCCAGAGCCGGAGTAGGGATCTTGCCGCAGTTGACCACCGATAGCCCTGCATCACGAATGGCCTGGGTTACCGCAAGGGCGATGCGAGGGCTGCTTGACAGCCCGCTGCTGGGGTCGACCTCGCGCAAGTCTTGGGCGAGCGCGATGGGATCGCCAGGTCCGACGTCGCCGATCTGGCGCAGGTAGTCGAGAAAGCCGCGGGTGTTAATGTAAACCTCGAGGTCGGTCATCTCACGCACTAGACCTCTGAGGCCACTCGTCCCGAACCGCAGCTCGCAAGGGATGTAGTTCAAGAAGGTAGGGTAGCCATTGGTTGTCATGAGGCTCGTTCGCCGCGTGTTTGCGCCGCCGTCGACGGAGGAATAGTCACCATCACCACCTCGGCATCGCCGTCGGCCGTGGTTAGCCGGTAGCTATCGATGGTCACGGGGATTATGGCCGACTGGCCGCGGGTCAGCAACGCCAGTGTCCGGTCGTCCGAGGTTCGAAGCTCCACGGTACCGCGGACAACGTGCAGCGTGTGCATTGGAGTCCCGGCGGGCAGCCCGACCTCTGCCTCTGGGCGCGGTCGTAGGTGATCGACGACGAACCACTCGCTCTGCACCGAGCGGAACATTCCAGGACAACCGGCGAGCGGTCGCGGGGTGACGATGAAGTCCGCCGGCCGCGTGGCCCGGAGATTGAGGGCGTCGAGGGTTTTGTCGACGTCGATGGGGCGCAGCGGAAAGCGCACGTGGTCCCAAGCGCGGAAAGTGGGACCTGGGCGCCGGATCTCCAGGGCGAGGATCTCCTTGCCCTGGGGATTGCCAAGGGCGTGAACCTCGGCCGACTGGGGACGACCTGTCGCCGCGCTCACAGCCTCCGAGTTAGCGTTGTAGATCACCTGTCCCGGTGTCACGGAGATCTCATTGAGCATATCGAGAACCTCCCAGTAAAGTTCCTTAAGCGTTCGCAGCGTCTCGACGATCTTCCGATTGGCCCCGGTCCGCAGCAATGACTCGAAGGCGGGGAGCACCGCATCGGCGAGCACGGCCCGCCGCGCAAAGTTGTTTGTCAGCGTTGCTTGCAGGGCCTCAAGGTCGATGCCATCACGAAGATAGTCCAGCAGCCTCTGCTGAAGCTGCCGTCCTCCTTTGAGCCGTTGCCCGAGATCTGCTGGGTCGACGTCGCGCTTGAAGCCAAGGCGAATCGTCGCCCCCTCGTCGGCCTCGATGATGACGTACACTTCGGTGAATCCCTCGGGATGGGCTTGAACAGACAGCAGCTCACCCACGTCTAACGTCTTGGGAAGAAGGGGAATCTGACAGCCGTGCATCGCGACGAAATCCTCGCCGAGGATCGCGGGTCCCGCCGCAGCCAGAAGCTCCGGCAGGTCGACCTCGGACCCGTCGGCCAATCGGATGACACTGGGGTGGGCAACGGCCTCTTCGTCCCCGGAAAAGGCGCAGATCTCGAAGGCCTCTCCCCATCGCTGAAGCGGGGTCGGGGGGAGGCCCTTGTAGGCGCAGAGCCGCTGCCCGCCCCAAGGGCGCGATACCAGGTTGTTATTCAAGGGTATTATCGGAGCAGCGGCGATCCGCGCAAGGACCTGCTGATCCTTCGCACGGACCGCGTCGGCGAGGGTTGGTGTTTCAGGCGTTCCTCGTTCGCCGCGCATTGACTCCACCTGCTTGTCAGTTAGGTAACGCTGCGATTTCGCAGCGAGCTTCGTACGACGGCGCAAAACTGAAAAACACCGCCTGTCCCTTCTTTCTAATGGCATTGTCACGTCAATCAAAATTAGGCCGAATTTGCTGCTCGTCCGTGAGGCTAGGCGCGAGACCCTTGACCGTCCTATCTTCCCTCGAAAGCTGCCCCTCGTGCTTTGTCTCAAAGGCCGCCAAAGTACGCGCTCAGGGTTCCGGCACTTCTCCGATATCTGCACTGATCCAGAACCGCCAGGGCAATGTCGGATTTCGGGCGCTGTCGAGACCCTCAGGAGGTGGTCGCAGGAGCCTGCCGAGGCGTAACACCAGAATCTGTCGTTCGTCCGAGTTGGGTCATGAACCGACCTTCGTCACCCCTTGGCACCGGGTCTCGAATGCGCCCGTAAGCCGACCTTCCAGCCCAAACCTCGGCAATGCGTGGGATAACCTCCCCCCCATGAACGGCCGGATGCTCCGAGGAGCCGCATTGCGCCTCTCTTAGAGATCGGTCTCGGGGGGCATTTTCAGAATGGAAAGGCCAGCGTGTTGGCCCCGTTTCCTTGCGTTTCCGGATCGATCAGCGCGTGGCAGAACCGTGGATGACGCCCTTCTCGTGGCCGACGACCCGGGTCTGCCGCATGCGCCGTCGCCATCGGTCGGCATCGTAATCCGTCCCCCGGTGCAACATGCAGCGGTTGTCCCAGATCACCGTATCGCCGACCTGCCAGTGGTGGGCGTAAATGTCCTGCGGTTGCGTCGCGCGCTTGAGCAGATCGTCGAGCAGACGGCGGCTGTCGATACCGGACCAGCCCGGGATCGAGCGGGCGTGCGAGCCGACGTAATAGTTCTTGAGGCCGTTCGCCGGGTTTTCGCGCACCAGTCGATGCATGACGGGGGGCAGCGATGCCGCGTGGTTCGGATCGACCCGCGCGACCTGGCTTCTGGAGAAGACGTAATCATGGATCACGTGAAGCGGCTCGATCGTTTCGCGCATGTCGCCGGCCAGCCGCGCATAGCCCGCGCGCATGCTGGCGAACGCGGTCGCGCCCCCTTCCCCCGGCACCTCGTAGGCATGGAGAATTGAGACGAAAGACGGGATCTCGCGGAAGGACGAGTCCGAATGCCACAACTGGTTGCCCGTCTGGTGACGGGTGCTGGCATGGGCATTGCCGCGCTTCGAGCCGTCATCCTGCACGTTGCCGACGGTGCCGAAGTACGTGACCTTTCCAGTCGAACCAAAGGTCACGTGTTCGGCCTCCGGTTCGCCCAAAAGGCGGGTGAACGCCAGCTGCTTCTCGTCGGTCATGTCTTGGTCCGGAAAGCACAGAAGCGAGTAGGTGTCGATCGCGTCTCGGATCAGCGCCACGTCGGTGTCCGACATATCTCCCGAGAAAGCGGTCCCGGTCACGCGGGCGCCGAAATCATTGTGCAGGGGTTCGATGTTGAGTTGGTTCATCGTCGCCAAGTCCGGATTGCCCGAAAAAACGTCAACGATCGAATAATCGAATTGTCCGCTGGCGGCTAGGGTCAACTCGGCGAAACGGACATCGAAATCGGACCTACCCCCCATGAACGGCGGGATGTGCCCAGGAGCCGCTTAACGCCTCTCCTGGAGATCGGTCTCGGGTTCTGGCTATCCTGCGACCCGGGCGCCAACAACGCTTCGGTAACCGCCGCGGTCGCGGCCGATCATTTTGTGGAATTGTTCGCGAAGGTCGTGGACGGCGGAACCCCGAACGCTCTCCCGCTCAGCCAGGGCGTTCCACCAACGG
>Ga0209987_10001289_pt1 | contig 13645 bp, 10 predicted proteins | sample N074metaG_FD_182134 | JGI IMG/M metagenome (GOLD analysis project Ga0209987, IMG submission 182134) | Deep subsurface microbial communities from Kermadec Trench to uncover new lineages of life (NeLLi) - N074 metaG (SPAdes) (version 2) | ecosystem: Environmental > Aquatic > Marine > Ocean trench... | reverse complement strand
TGAATACAACCAGCCAGCAGAAGGTTTACCTGTCCTTCCCGAAGGACACCAAAGGCACGCTGCTTCGCTTCAAACTGGAAACGGCTGCAGCCACGGAGTTCATCTACTACAAGCACGATGTTGAGACATTGGTTGAACCCCGGCCAGTCGTAGGTGGAGCCGGAGGAACGGGCCAAACGGAATGGAGTTCGGATGGCTGGCCGGGAGACAAGCGGCTCCGACAGCTCATCCTGGATATCGACACCCAAGGAAATGCCGTGACTGTGAATGTGGAGGTCGATGATGTTGTCACTCAATCCATTGTTGTTACCACCACTGGCCGGCAGATCGAAATCATTTCTCTGAATGTGGACACGATCGGGAAGTTGACTCGCCTGACCTTCGAGGGTGGACCTTACTCCTACTACAATCACAACTTTGAATTTCTCCGGGATCCACTCGACGTCACCCGTTGGGACACCTACGAGCTGGACTTCGGCTACACCCGATTCAAGTTCATCCGACGCATGTGGATTGCCTCAGAGGGAGCCTCGATCATCACCTTGAAGATCTTCGTGGATGAACCTGGCCTCGGAACTCCTGACCATACGTTGACCTACCTTACTTCCCCGGCATCAGGATGGGAGAGGGAGCTGCTGCGGCTTCCCGCTGGCCTGAAGGGTCAACTGTTCCGCTTTGTCTTTACCTCGCCTAGTCCTTTCAAGATTTGGTTCGACCAATCGGATGTGGAGTGGCATCCCCTTGCAGGAGAGCGAGGTTACGAGCGAGCGAGACTTGTCTCAGGCCGTGAAGCTGCCGCCTAGAAGGAGTACAGATGCCAAACGAAACAGCCGGTCACTTTCAGGTCAATGACGGTGATTGGGAATACCTCAACTTCATTCTGCGAGATGTGCAGGACCGCCTGGACGCTCTGGGAGGGAATCGAGGATCAACCCTCCACGCCGACGTTATCAACCTGAATGGGAACAAAGCCATCAATGCCGCTGACCCCACTCAGCCCCAGGATCTAGCCACCAAGAGCTTCGTGGAGAACAACTTCCTGGCACGACCTCCGGAGCTGAAGGAGCAACCCAATACTCCCTTGAACGTCCGAGCCAATGCGCGGTTCAACATTGGCCGCGGCTTTGATCGGCGCACCATGAACATTTCCAATGACGGGTCCGCTGGACAAGTGGAAGAGGCCGTGAACAGTCGATTCCTGGTGACCAACAACCAAGCTCGCGGGGCCTGGCGGTGGGCCAACCCCCATGAGATTCATCCGTTTGTATCGGGAGTTTTCTAAATGGGAATTTGTCCACCGAGCCTGGCAGCAGAAGGAGGCCCTGTCTTTATTGAGTACCTCAATATCGTTCAGGCCGTTATCCCTGATGCGCTGACGACGCTTGCGACGATCAACACCGGAGAGACCGGGATGCAGATCGCCATCGTCGTGTGCAACTTCGTTAATCTTCCTGTGGCCTATGACCTGAAGGTACGCCCAAGCGCGGATCCCACGGCCAATAAACACTTCTTCCGTGGCGCGAAGACCGCTCTCGCTAGGGAGATCCAGGCTGGCAGCACTGAGTTTTGGGAGTTCGGGCTAAGACCCAGAGAAGAGTGGGTAGTGGAGGGCGAAGCCGATGCACTTGCTTCTCTAGCGACCACGATCAGCGTGGCGCAAGTCTTTAATTCCGGCGCACCGGAGGTCTGTCCACCATGAAGTATTCAATTCCTAACAATCCCCGGAGGAAGCGTAACATAGGATGGCAGTAGGCGACGTTTTTTATCCAGAACCCGCGCAAGCGGAACTGACGATCATCCTTGAGGAGATCACCGCGATCACCGCCGGGAGAACTGCGCTCCAGATCACGATCATCGTCTGTAATTTCTCCTTAATAGACACTGGATACGATTTGAAGGTCAGGCCCGAGAATGAGGTCACGGCCAATAAACACTTCTGGCGCGGATCGGCCACAGGAGGAGCCGGGCAGTTGCGAGCTGGCAACACCGAGATTTGGAGATTGCATATCCGGCCGGGATCAGAATGGGTCATTGAAGCAGCGAAGCAATCGGGCGGCTTTGGTGACATTTCCATAACCGTCAGTTGTGCCGAAATGGAGAACCCACAGTGACGAAACACGACCCGACTGAAGAAGCTGAGACTCTTCCGGGGATCCCGATTGCGGGAAGCGACCTTGAGCAGTTCCCGAGTGTCGCTCCGATTGTGGGTGGTGGAGCTCAGTCACTCGATGTGTCCATGCAGCAAGTCACTTCCTTTGGAGCTGGAACATTTGCTGCCAAGGTCACAGTTACGATCTCTGCCGTGGACGTTGACAGAAGTTATGTCATGGTTCAGGGATCAATACAGCCCCCCAATGTAGCCGGGGGAGCCAGTACTTGGATATTGAATGACGCCAGCATCTCCTGGGAGTTGACAAACCCCACAACTATATCGTGGTGGACCAACACCATTGGCCTCACTCAAAGGGTCAGATTCTGCGTGGTTGAGTACCTATGACAACGGAACGCATAGCTCAAACTTTTCCGGATATCGCTTCACAGGGTCTTAGCACCCAAGGAACCGCAGCAGGGGTTCGCTCCTTTCCACAGCCCTTTATCGGTGGTGGAGCTGGTGGAGGAGTCGGTGTTCTGATTCAGACTGCCATGATCACTCTCGGCATAGGGGTTCTAATCTCGTCTGTCACTCTAGGAACTCCGGTCGATGTAGGAAAAAGTTTTATTCGATACCGAGGCTGCAACGTCTTGGGAAGCACCGAAGCCGTCAATGAGTGGCGCAATCGGCTCACTTTCTCAAGTTTCGTGGGAAGTGTAGCCAGTGACGTTACTGCGGAAAGACGAAACAGCACCGTGAGGACAGATGTTTATTTCACGACTGTCACGTTCACGGGCGCAGGCGGCACGAGTGCAGATATCAGAATCGAGAAGGGCGTGGCCATTACCGATACTACTGGCGGTATTGGTCGGCCCGATTCTGACGGAATTTTTATTTTGCCGCCACCTCAACTGACAACCGCTGAATTGTCGAGGGCTTTCGTCATCTTTCGCGGTGGGGAGTTCATTCCGTTCCCTGGAACTCTCGGGGATCCGTGTTCTGCCGGTACGGGAACCGCTGGAGGAGGATTTTGCTGGACGCTACCAGAACAGAATCATGCCAGGGTCCTCTTGCGTAACAACGGCCCTCAAACGGAGGTCGTTGTCGCTCGTGGCACTGGTGGATATAGACCAGGCGCCCCGTTCACGCCTCCAGCCGACCATTGCGGCCAATCTGACATGGAATGGTATGTGACCGTGGTGGTTTTCCCATGACTCAAATAGGCATCTCTACCCAAGAAATTCTAGGAAACACAAGTTTGAATCCGGTTGTGGGCCAGATTCAAACAATCGTTGATGTCACGATCAGTGCCGTGGATCTAACCAGGTCCTATGTGGAGATGGGAGGGCACGCTTCAGGGTTAATCCTAGATCACACCTGTCCTGTGGTCTCTTTCCAATTCACCCCCAAAGGAAGCACTCGGGATGGAAACACGATTAATTGGGTCGTTGAGCTTTTAAATTCGACCACCGTAAGATTCTTTAGACCAGTCCCTATTGGCGTGGGTGCCAGGCACAGGCTTTCCGCTCGAGTAGTGGAGTACACATGATTTTTATTGAATACGATCCCAAGGTCTCGATTAAAGTCAAAGGCGTCTGTATCGGTTTCCTTATTAAATCCCAACTCATGTCCGATCGGGTTCCGGGGGAAGGGCCTGACTTGCCGCCCAATACCCTAGATGTGACTGATCGGGAGTCCGAGGCAGAAGGACTCAACCTGGGGGCCGGTGGATGGAGCGATTTTACCTACGATCCTAAGACAGACAAGTTCACCAGGTTCGATATCGAGAAGGATTGGCCCGAAGGACTGGAGGGAAATGGATCAAACCCCTGAGATGACATTTCACTTCGCCAGTTGGTGAAGGGATGGTGGGACTTGGGGGCTTTTTACTTGAAGGGCCGCGTAAAATGGATATAGGAGGTTTGGTCGAAAAAAAATGTCGAATTTTCTGGAGCCCTGGGGGTAGGGGGGATAAAACGCATGACACTTGAACTACTGGATTCACAACTCGCTGAGAAGGAACGCTACGGCGTTTATCCTTACGCCTTTAACAAGAGCCTCTTCCCCGACAATATGCTGGAGAAGCTGTACTACCACCTCCAGGACGACGGGATCTATCGCGAGGTCATGCACGAACGCGCACTCGGCAAGGCCGAGTTTGTGGAGTTCATGGGGATGTACCCTCACACCATCCTGAGCATCTGTGTGGATGCCAAGACCAACGAGTACCACGGTTTCTGTTGGGTGAACGAAATCAACCACACCGATTCCATGCTCAAGGGCTGTGGGTCCTTTGCTTTCTTCCGGAAGTATTGGAATCGGAATATCACGGAGAGATTCGGAATGGTCGGTGTCTCTCAGTGGTTCCGCTTCCCCTGGAAGCTGTTGCTTAAGGGCGTTGAGTTCGATACCAGGGATATGCCTGAGGGTCAAGGGTTTGATCTGATCTTTGGAATGACCCCTAAACCCAACATCCTGGCGCAACGGTACTCTCGCAATCTGGGATTCAAGTATGAAGCCACAATTCCTGGATTTACCACCTATCACGGTGAAACCGTTGATGGTCTAGTGGCGACTCAGACCAAGGAACAATTCAAGGAAGCAGAGGCAAAATATTTAGCCAAGGGAGGAAACGATGGGCGGTAAAAGCGCAGGGAGAGCGGCTGAAGCATCATTAGTCAAAGGAACCGAAAGGGCGTTGGCCTTATCGGAGAAGCTGGAGAAGCAGACCGAGCCAGCTCGCACCATCCCCATCCAGAAGTACCGCCAGCTGATCAGCGGGGATCCGGAGGCGACCACTCAGGCCCTGGCCCCTCAGATCCAGGGGATCAGGCAGCAGTTTGGACAGGCTAGAGGGTCCATAGAAAGGAGTTTGCCCCGTGGGGGCACTCTTGAACAGGCCCGGGGGGATCTTGCCAGGGCTGAGGCCGGTACGGTGGGGAGCCTAGGTCCTCAACTGTTCCAGGAGAGTCTCGCCCGTCTTGCCAGTTTGGGTGTCTTTGGCACTCAGGCGGGGATCGGCGCACTCGGTACGAGTATGCAGGGCGGTTCGGCATTGACCAATCTCTCTCAGGTGCAGGGGTCACAGGGTTTCGGAGGAATGCTAGGCTCCGCGTTGGGAGGAAAATAATGCCCGACCAATACGATTTAGGAAACATTGCTTCATTTATTGGAGGCTTTGCGGGTCAGCGTGAAAAAATCGCTGCGGCCAACCAGGAAGACAAGAACTACAAGCTGCAAACCGTCCAAACTCTGTTCCAGTTTGCCGAAGGGAAACGCGCGCAAGCCGAGGCCAGCCGACTCTTAGCTGGTGATGAAAAACTTTCAAGAAACGAACGGGATAGACACCAGCTGGACGTTGACCGACACAGCGCAGAGGGTGAAAAACTCTATGCCGGTGCCAGTGAACTGTTTGGATTGATCGACGATAAACCGAAGACCGGGAAGAAGCCCAATCCGGCCATGCAGTTTCTCCAGTTCGTCAATCCGTTCAAGCGTCGAGGTCCGGGATCAGGGGGAGAGTTCGAGACAGAGCTATCCGAGCTTTTATCCGGACTCGGAGGAGGCAAGGGCGGTGGAGGAGCGGGTGCTGAGTCTCCAGGATTTACCCTTGGCGGTATCGGTGGTGTAACACCCCAGGGCCAGGGTGCAGCCGATCCGGAACAGACCCCGGTATCAGCCGCGCTTGGAGCAGCCATCCCAGGAGTAGGACCGACACCCAAATTAGCGGGAGGTCCGGTCAGTCCAGCTGCAGCGGTCTTGGCACAACAACGGCCAGTAGGAACTGCTACAGGAGAGGCTTTAGAAGCAGGAGTGGCTCCAGCAGGAGTGGCTCCTGTTACGGGCATAACACCTACGCCAGAACGAGGACCCTTACTCGATCAACGAGTCATTAGCTCAAGGGAACTGTATCCCCACATCACAGGAACTCGAAACGCATATAAGGATTTGAGCCTGACCGATTACAATGAGCGGATCAACCAGGAGGGCCAAGAGGCCCTTGCCAACTTGAACGCTCAGATCCAGTCGACCAAGGTACGAGAAACCTTCACTGACGCGATGAATGATCCAAACTTCACGAAGCATTACCGTCCTGCTGCCAGGGCATTTCAGAACCTAGGCCAAGAGTCATTCGAAATTTTCCAGAGTAACATCGCAGCGATCTTCCCTGAAATGAGAGAAAGGCCCCCTGAAGCTGGATCTGCACTGTTGGCTGATGTTGCACGACAGCTTAGGTTAGAGCAAGCAGGAGGGAAGTTCGCAGATGCGTCGACCTGGACCGACGCAACGATTGCGGCAATAGAAGCCCTTGACGTTTGGATGACAATGCAGCCCGATCTGGGCCCTATATTTGTAGTTATGAGGCGCTACATTGCCACGACTCGAAAAGATTCAGAATCGTGGACAGATGCAGACAGATACAACGTAGAGCAGTTCAAGGACTTTTACGATAGAGGAATGTTCGGGCCTGGTACGGGCCCGGATCGCGCTGCCGCACCGAATTATTCGTTCTTCAAAGGAATTAGTCCGGACGGGAGAGGTGAGATTTGGTATTACCGGGATCCTGCCAATCCCCAAGCCGGTGCCACTCCACTTCTGGGCGCGGGTGGGGGCAGTATGATCGGGACACAAGGACCACTCCAGCTCGACGATATCATGATTTCAACTGAGTGGACTCTGGACCCAGACACGGGCTCGATGGAACGCAAAGGCTGGAAAGTTGATACAAGGAAAACGATTGCTGCACTATCAAAACCAGGCTCTCGCCGCCAGATCCAGGAATGGATAACGACAAAAATATTCGTACCCGGAAGTCCTGAATTGCGGGATATTCAACAGTACCTGGATGACAACCCGACTGCTGGACTAGGCTTTGGGGAAACAGGGCCAGGGCCAGGGAGTCCAGATCCAGGAGCCCGGCCGCAATTAGGCGGGTCAGCCCTGGATGCTTTTCGTAAGCGACGAGGCGGAGAAGCAGAACCTCCTCCTCCAAGTCCATTTGGTCGTTAAATCATGGTTCAAAGACTTCTGCCTCCAACTCCTGAAGAAGAAGAGCAGGCTCCAGCTCCAGAGCAGGCCGTTCCAGCTCCATCTCCTACTGTGGCCCTGCCCAAGCCTCATGAGATTCTCAAGGGGATACTGGAACCTCTCTCTATTCCCAATGAGTCCAAAACGGACATTTGGAATGCTGTGCTGCGCCCTGAATACAAATTCGACCACTTGGAAAGGTTACTGAAGCTACAATCCCTTGAAGTAATCCCCGATCTGGTGAAGACGGACATTTGGAATGTCAAAAGCGGAAAGATGTTCCCGGAATATCCGCTGCCAACAGGAGTAACACCTCGTCCCGGACAGATCTTTGGTGAACCTGGACTGGAAGAACCAGTGGGACCCGAAGGGCAAATACGCCAGGAGCTTCCGTTGCTCAGGCAAGAGGGTCAGCCAGGAGCGCCTTTTGTTCCTCTTGTCGCTCCCGGACCTGACATTCCTCCAATTACTCATCCTGCCGAGATTGCGGGGATTCCATTTGAAAAAACTATCAAACCTATCGCGCCCAGAGTACCCACGGCCATCCCGCCAACTCCAAGGGCCCTGGAGACTCCAAAGATAGGTCCAGATCCGGGACGGGAATTGGTTACCCCCAAACTTGAGACAGGCCGTAGCCCGCTACTGACCATCGGAGGTCGTAAGGGTCGGTTCAACTTCGATGTTCCTCCGGAGGTAGGTGGGACACCATCCCCGCGCTATGCTTTCGATACCACTGAGGGTGGTCGTTGGTTCTACCAGCTCGAGAACGATTATCAGGGTGGTCGATGGGAGAATGCCGAACACGCCGAGGCTGACTTTGAGGGCTACAAGGGGTTGTCTTCTGGAGCCAGAAAGACGCAACTGGAGCGAATGTGGCAGGGTGATGCGGGTATCGTTAAGGCCATCGACAATGCCGCTGCAGCCGGTAAATCTTTCGCTGACCTGAAAGGGGACCTGGCCCCCTTCAACACCCATCGTCAGATCTCCGTCGACGAACTCAAAACCTTCGGCTTCCCGGAAATGGCAGGGGAATTGATGCTCGGGGAAATGGAGGAGCATTATCCGCTTCCCATCGTCAAAGAAATGACCCCCTACAGGCCGGAAGTGGATGCAGACATTATGACTCGTGCCACCTACGGTGAGCTGATGGAGGCGAAACTACAAGGCCCGTTTGTTCGATGGGAATCCCATCCCGATGCCCAACGAATGTACGAGACTATATTGGAACTCCCCGATGAGGATCGAAGCAAGTTTATAGCCAATCGCTGGTGGCAACAGCCAGAGGTCAGCGCAGCCATCAACTTAGCTGTCCTATACAAAGTTCCCTGGGAAGAACTGACAGACTACCTGGCTGAGTTCGACACCACACCCCCGCGCCAACTCGGTCCCATACGAGCAGCCGCGCCGATGCGCCCATTGCCAAGCCGTGATCCTAGTCTAAGTTTAGTACCTTGGCAGTTTAGCGAGCCCGCTAAACGGATTCTCAAGGAATACCAGGAGTTCTTTCCGGAGAAAGCCAAGACCGACGAACAACTCATGGAGGAGTTCGAGTACGACATTGGGAAGAGAAGCCGACAGAAGAATTTGTGGGAGTTTTACAGCGAGGAACTCTTTACTCCCGGAGGTTTGTATGAGCGGACCCCTTACGAAGCCAAAAGCCTCGTCGAGTTCGCTGAATTGACCGATGCCTTTTACGCGGTGCAAGAGGGAAAGGCTACTGATCGAGAAGAACAACTGTTGATCGACTATTATTCCATGGTCGAGGAAGCGCAGATCCGAGGGTCCACCATGCCTTACGAGATTGCCAGGGTAGTCTCGTACATGCCAGCTTTCATGTTTGAAATCTTATCAAGCGGCGGCTATTACACCATTGCGAAGACCGCAGCCAAAAAAACCGCTAGAAACCTTTTGTTGAGGGCCATGCCACGACTTGGAAAATTGCTGGCAAAGCGACAGGCCGCCAAACGCGGGGCAAAAGAAGTCACGGCTGGATTTGCTCGACGATCGTTGGGATACGCTGAGGATATCGCTGGTCGAACCCTCGTTCTCTTCCCCACACGCGGTACGGTAATAGGATTCGAAAGGATTCTTCACGGTGATGACAAGGACCTTCTCCCGGCAATGTGGCACGGCTATCTGGACCTGAGCATCGAGATCTTTTCGGAACTGGCCGGAGCACCAGCGGGTAGAGGGCTCAGTAAAGTTTGGAAGAAACTGCCGCTACAAAGCAAAATTACAAACCTGAAAAATGCCCTCGTCTACAGGTGGATGGGCAAAACGGGTCAAGGGGCCGGGGATTATCTGAACCTCCTCCAGAGATCCGGTTATCACGGCGTATTGATGGAGTTAGCGGAAGAAGAGCTTGGCCGAGTCCTGCGAGCGGCCACGCAGCTGCAACCCTATCAGATGATCAATCTCCGACAGCTGATCATTGAGGCATCAGCATTCTCCTTTCCTGGGATGGGCGGGATGGCGATGCAAATCGCTGAAAGAAATAACCGACCAGAGGAACAGAGACTGGCTGAAGATATTGAGTTCTTCGGTCAACTGGCTACTCAAGGACTGACTGTGCAGCAGGTTTACGACAGGGCTCCGAAACGAATCAAGGACGCTATTGACGCAGCCCTGGCGCAAGGCGAAACCCTAGAGGATCTGATTGACGCAGACCAGGACGTACAGACGCCTGTACACGGCATCAGGGACATTCCAAAGGGTGACGTCATTCTTCTTCCTGGAATAGAGCAGCCTCATGGTGGTGAGGAAGAACGTCGCTGGAATGCCTACTGGAAGGCTCAGGCTGCAACGACTGGTCTGGAAGAGCTGCCTATGTCTGATGAAGACAAGGCCGCCGTCCGCACAGAAGGCACAAAACGTGATGCCCAACAAGTGAATGAGGGCTTTACTGCGGCCAAAGCGATATGGGAGGCCTACGATAAAGATACCCCAGAGCAGAATTACACAATGGCTTATGCGAACTGGAGGTTGGGGGAAGACGTTGCCTACCCCGGGCGTGGGGCCGATGAAACAGTTGCGTGGTATGGGGTCGACGAGGATCAGGTCCGAGTCATTCAAGAGGACATTGATAATATCGCTCAAGAGTTAGATGTCGCGCCCTGGCGCGCTCCGCGCAGCGAAGAAGAAGCCGCTGCTGACCCCTTACCACCTCACATCCAGGACCTCGTCGATTCCCTACCCGAAGATCAAAGAGCTGAGGCAGCGATCAATCCTGGCTACTTTTCTGAAGTGGCCACAGGTGAGCAGTTTGCCGCAACTGCCTACCGGGGTGAGGGGGCCACACTCGAGGAGATCTACGGATCGGAATTGATTGAAAGAGGAGCCGCCACGCCGATTGCTGGTGTCGCTCAGTATTACTCTTTTCACCCAGAACATGCTGAACGCTACGGAGATAAGGTCACTGAGGTTGAAGTCGACCTTAATAACCCTCTTGTCATTGACAACGATCAGCAATGGTTTGGCATTCTGGAAGCAGCCGCAGCGGGCCATCTGAGCCCGACCAGTTTTGTCTCTGAACAGGATCCCTCAATGGTTCCCGCAGCTGCGTCCCGACTCCAAGCCTGGATTCGTGAACAGGGTCACGATGGGATCATCGTCAAAGTTCCGGAAATGACCGACGAAAGCCTGGAGGGTCTTCCAGCTGCACGACTACGCGACGCCTGGGAGCACAGTCAGATCGTCGTCTTTGATGTAGAAGCCCCTGAAGTTGAACCTGGAAAACCTCCGCGAGAAGAAGAAGCCCCTCGTCGTCCTGAGACTGGAAACCAGGGATTACTCAAGGCTCTAGGGCAGAAATATATCGAAACCCTGACGGACGAAGTGGAGAGGGATTACGCGACCAAATTCCTGAATTTCAAGCTCGGCTTAGAACCGGATCCGGGGAAGATTCTACCCATTGACGTCGTTGGAATGATCCGGTTGGAAATTGAAGCGCTTGCTACGCGCTTCAAGACACCGACACCCACTGAGATCCCGCCCACTGAGATCCCGGCCACTCCAGAGGAAGCTGCGCCAGGACCAGAAGTGGAAGTGCTGCCTCCGGAGGAAGCTGCGCCACCGAAAGAAGTGCCAAAAGAGCCAAGGACAGACTTTGGCGACGAAAACCCCATAGATATAGCAAGGGAGTACGCCGAGAGAGTTATTGAAGGCGGTGGCATTGATTCGGTTGACCTGATCGGAAGTTTCGCACAGACCATTCCCTCCGCTGCGAGGGAAGGCGGCAAGATGCCAAGAAAAGGAGAGTCAGACGTAGACGTTCTTCTCACTTTAGAAATCACGGACAACTTCCCCGAGCTTCCGGAAGGAGAAGAATACGGAGGCGAGCCCTTTGGACTGAAACCGAATGAGGGTGAGCTGTTAGTTCGCCAAATCCTAGAGGCCAATCCCAATTTTGATATCTCCTTCGACACGATGGTTGAGGTTTTTGCTCCAGGAGAAATTAGATATTTCAAGATTGCCCCCAAACCTGAAGGGGGTCTTTATGCTTTTGAAGCAACAAAGTGGGGTCAAGAACACTCTGAGAAGGGCGCACGCTTTCCGCTAGCAAGCAAACCAGCTCCTACAGAAGTGCGACCCCCCACTCCGGAAGAAGCAGCTCCCCCAGAGGAAGGACCACCGGCTGGCCTTGTCTCTGACTTCTTGGATGGTCTCCCACCAGGAACAACCTTCACTTTGACTGAGGCTGACATTCCGGAGATTTCGCAGCTGGAAGGTGACGCCCAGGTCGCCCTCGACAGGGAGAAGTTTCTTGGCGAATGGAAACGGGGCCTTGCGGATATAGAAATCCCTGGCGCCCAGGCACTCGCCTTGCGCTGGATCAACAGTGAGACCGGTCTTGCTCTGGCTTCGACGGAATTTGAACCGCTTGGCTCAACACGAATGACAGCGGCTATCGGGCGTTCGCGTGTTGAGGAGGAGCGTAAGAAAGCGGTTAAACCCACTGAGCTGCCACCCACTCCGGAAGCTGCGCCAGGACCAGAGCCTTCCCGGACACTTCGGATTGGCCGAGGTGCGCATGGTCAGGTAGTGGTCGTGTTCCAGCATAAAAATGATGCCGATCTCTTTTCTGCGGTCGGACGTATGCGCCGAAAAGCGCAAGGGAAAGGTGGGCCTGAAGCTGACTGGCCGCGACTGCGCGAGTTGTACCCCGCCGGTGCGGAAAATATCGGGGCATTTTCCCAAGATTATAAAGACCAGATCATGGAGGCGATTAAAGGTCTTCCGGAAGGGGACACTTTTCAGGCACCGCGCCCGCTGGCAGGGAAAGCGGAAGGGGCCTTACCGCCCACTCCGGAGGAAGTTCCCACGCCTACAGATGAGGCCACGACTCCCGAAGAAGCAGCCTCACCCCATATGACCGTTGCCCTGGCCGTCAGAGACTTGCTGGAAGCAGGAGAAAGCATCAACAACCCCACGCTCACAGAGATCGCCAACGAAGCCTTTGGTGGAACCCGCGGCGAAGGGGCATACGACCCGCGTGATGCCTACGATGCTGCCGAAGTGGGCCTCAACATGGTTATCCGTCGAGCTGGTAGCAACATCCTAAGTGGAGCCATTGTGGACTTCGAAGATTCAGAGGAAACCACAGCGCAGTTGCGTAGGCTCATGGCACTCATGCCCCGGCAATCTGACCGTACTGACGAAGCGGTTGAGATGCAGCAATTCAGTACTCCCCCGGAATTGGCTTTCATAGCGACCTACGTTTCCGGAGGGTGGCGAACAGGAACGCGAGCGGGGCCACGTCTGGAAGCCTTGGAACCCTCGGCCGGGACGGGAAGCATAGCGACGATGATGCAGCTCGGAGGAATGGACGTCACCGCCAACGAAACTGCCCCCCGACGCGCCCAACTCCTCAGAGACCAAGGCTTTGAAACCACTGAGCACGATGCCGAGTTCCTGCACAGTGTCTTACCGATGGAGATCCAGCCTGACATTATCGTAATGAACCCGCCCTTCTCCGCTACAGGGGGCAGAACAGTCTCACACGCTACGAAATACGGCGCGAAGCACGTTAAGGAAGCTCTGGCTAGGCTAGGTCAGGGTGGCCGCTTGATAGCCATTGTCGGTCAAGGAATGGCCTACAACAAGCCAACCTTTAGTGAATGGTGGGATCGTATCGGGGATCAGTACAACATCCGGGCCAACGTCGGGATAAGTGGAAAGCACTACGGGAAGTGGGGAACGAATTTCGGGCAGCAACTCCTTGTCATCGACAAGACGGGTCCGACGCCTGGAGAAACGGTTGCCCAGAGGATGGAAAGTATTATAATGGGTGAAGATCTCTCACCCCTAGAGGCACTTCGCCTCCTCGAACCACTTGCGCTGGAGGATATCAGTGGCCGACTGGCTGAGCGACCAACGGAAGAAGGCGCACGAGGTCCTGCGGGAGCAATTCCTCCTGGACCCGGGGCCGGCGTTCAACCCCCTCCCGATATTGATATCACACGCCCTGAAGGAGGACCACAACGGGTCGATAAACCTACCCCCGGAGTTGGGGGACCGGCCGAGCGC
>Ga0209987_10001284_pt1 | contig 13665 bp, 8 predicted proteins | sample N074metaG_FD_182134 | JGI IMG/M metagenome (GOLD analysis project Ga0209987, IMG submission 182134) | Deep subsurface microbial communities from Kermadec Trench to uncover new lineages of life (NeLLi) - N074 metaG (SPAdes) (version 2) | ecosystem: Environmental > Aquatic > Marine > Ocean trench... | reverse complement strand
CCTTGAACTCAACCCGACGCGAGCGTCCGCCATTGGTGACTACCGCTACAATGATCGGTTCGCCAATTCGATCGGTCCGGAGCATCGTGAAGCAAGCCACCAGATGAACGAGACATTCCTCGCGCAGCTTCTCGAGATCGATCGCGAGCAACTGTCACGCCAGGACCAGTTGAGCTATGACATGTTCCGGCTCAATCGAGAGCTCTCGCTCGAGGGCGAACGATATCCAGGTTACCTGCAGCCGATCAACCAGTTTTACTCCACGCTAAATTCCTTTGTGCAGCTTGGCAGTGGCACCAGCGTGCACCCGTTCAAGACGGTCAAAGACTACGACGACTGGCTGTCACGAATCGATGGATTCGTCGTGTACGCCGACCAGGCAGTTGCAAACATGCAAGAGGGCGTACGTCAGGGTGTGGTGCAACCGCGCATCCTGATGGCCAAGTCCCTGCCGCAAATCGAGTCACAGATTGTCGACTCGGCAGAAGTAAGCGGTTTCTGGGCGCCAGTCCAAAATATGCCCGACGAATTCAATAACGAGGATCGGCAACGACTCACAGTGGCATTCAAGGATGCTATCGAGAATAAAATTATTCCCACCTACCAGCGGGTTGCCAATTTTGTCGGCGACGAGTACCTGGCGGCGGCGCGGGACACGGTTGGGCTATATGCATTGCCGGACGGACCAGACTGGTACGCCTACAACGTCAAGCTTATTACTACCACTGACCTGACGCCCGACGAGATTCATCAAATTGGTCTGGATGAAGTTGCGCGCATTCACGAGGACATGCGCGGTGTCATGGCCGAGATCGGTTTCGAGGGCGACCTCGAGGATTTTTTCAACTACATGAACAGCGACGAGCAGTTCTATTACGACAAAGCCGAAGAACTGATTCAGGGTTATCGCGACATGGCTGAACGGATTTCGGAATTGTCGAAGCACCTGTTCGACGTTTTCCCGAAGGGCAGCCTCGAAGTACGTCGAGTGGAGCCATTTCGCGAGGCGTCAGCTTCTGGTGGACAATATCGTACCGGCACGCCGGACGGCAGCCGGCCCGGCGTGTTTTACGCCAACGCCTATGACATCAAGGCGCGTCCAATCTGGGGCATGGAGTCGCTGTTCCTGCACGAGGCGATTCCGGGGCACCATTTCCAACGCTCTTTGCAGGTAGAAAATGAGGACCTGCCAAACTTCCGGCGCTTTGGCGGCTACACGGCATTCACCGAAGGCTGGGGTCTCTATGCCGAATCTCTTGGCAAGGAAATCGGTGTCTATACCGATCCATACCAGTACTTTGGTGCATTGAACGCTGAACTCTGGCGCGCAATTCGCCTGGTTGTTGATACCGGCCTGCATGCAAAGGAGTGGAGACGACAGGACGTGCTCGACTTCATGTACGCGAATTCGGCGGTAAAAGAAGCGCGTGCTGTTTCTGAAGCCGAGCGTTTTATGGCCATTCCAGGTCAGGCGCTGGCCTACAAGATTGGTCAGCTCAAGATCCGTGAACTGCGCAATGAAGCGGAGGAGCGGTTGGGTGACAAGTTTGACGTCAAGGCATTCCACACCCAGGTGCTGATGGATGGCCCGATGCCGTTGTCGATGCTGGAGGACAAGATCGACGAGTGGGTGGATGCACAACTGTAGAATGATTTCGAGGCACGACCCGCGATCGGGTACCGGGCACCGCTTTATTGACTTGAATAAGTATCCCCCGGCAAAACCGGAGGCTTTGGTTTGTGCGAATTGCGGGGACAGTGACCGTAATTCCGGGTAGTCAGCTGAATCAGGATACCCATTAGTTTCTTCGTCCTGTTTCCAAGGGATTTTTAGCAAAAAAATGACTGACAATATTGGTGTTCTCTTACTAGTACTAACGGGAGACCCCCCGGCTCTCCCGGGGAGGCAGCCGCAGTTTTACAATTGCGGAAATCGCAAAGTAAGTTCAAAGTGTAGCGGCGAAAATTTGTAGCAGGGAGAAACGATGAGACGAACAGGGTATTTGCAGGCCAAGCGCATGGAGCGAATGTCAATCGCCCTGGCGTAGTAATTTCGCCCGCTGGGCGGGCTCCTACAGGTGCTAATAAGAATTGTAGGAGCCCGCCCAGCGGGCGAAATTACTACGTCCAGCGGGCGAATTTACAACGCGCAGCGGTCCCGTCAAGCCGCTTTGAGCGGCTCACAAACTAAAGCCCTGGCTTTGCCGGGGGATACTTACTCGCCCAATTGGACTTTGGTCGCAGTCGCCATATAGATGCCATTAAAGAGCAACTGGAATGTGCTGTGCGACTGACCTCGAAACAGGATTTCAGGGGTAAACATGTGTAGGTCCCCGTCACCGACTTTGGCGCTGGCAATTGCAGTGCCGCCATACAACTTGTCCTGCCCCCATGCCCAACCCGACCTGAGCGCGTCATCATCATCGAACCAGCCGATCTGTGTCACGCCTTCTTTATCAGCGTATGGCCGCAGGCGCAGGACCGGACTGGTGCGCTGAAAGGCGATGTCCGTGCGCTCATTCAGTCCATAAGCGAGCGGATTCGACGTGTCGACCCGGATCTGCAGGATGGAACCGGGCACGAAAAACTCTTCCGGTTGCAACGGTTCACGCGCGCTGTTGACCAGGTGACTGGCAATGGGTAGTCCCAGGTTTTCTGCCAGGATCGTCGAGGTTCCGATGGTCAGGACGGTGTTTCCAGCACGCAGATACTCTGCCAATAGCGGCACGGTCTTCTCGTTCGTTACCCATCCCAGATGTTCGCGATATTCTCTTGGAATCGAGCGAGCCTCTGGCTGAATGTCGCGACCTTCCGGTTCCACGTCTTCTGCCGGGATGGCACCTGTTACGAAGACCAGCGCGTCGAACTTGTCGTCCAGCGTGCCCTCGTCCAGTTCCTGTGGATATACCCGTGTATAGGGGAACTCGAACTGCTCGAACAGCCACCGGGTCCAGCCGGACGGCATGGAGCCACCATAGCGATCCCAAAGGCCCACGCGCGTTGGCGAGAGCTTGCGAGCTGCGGAATTTGGCGTACTCGCTACGCCATCGACGGGAATCCCCAGACTTTCCGCCATTGCCGACAGCTTGTCGCTAACGCCATCGCTTGCTGCAACATAAATCGTGCCAACCGGGTAATGTTCTCCATTGGCTTCGATGGAGTCATCCAGCCAATAGACGTCGTGACCGGCCGCCAGCAGGCGATTGACCGCGATGACAGAATCATTGACGCCGTGATCAAGCAGATAGCCAACGGCACCCTCCATAAAGCGGACCTTGCCCGGCAAGGGAATCGCGAAGCCTTCTACCTTCTCAAACGGACCGTCAAATCCCTCCAGAATACGATCGAACTCGACGCCCATCTGAAAGGCAAGCGTATATCCAGCGCTGTCATAGGGAGGAACCGGGGGGCCGCCTGCATAGAGGAACTCGTCCGGATGATCCTGTGGCTCGAACATATCCATGATATGCGGCCGAAATGCCTGCGCCGATTTGACGACAAAAGAACCGGCCGGATAGGTCTTGCCCTGCACGGTGAAATCTTCCGTGGCCTGGTGAATAGTTATGCCGTTCTTTACAAGTGTGTTCAAAAATTTAACGGCAGTTGGAAAGTCTTTTTGATCGGACGGCAGGATGAAGCCGCGCGGGTCCCGATTCTCGGGCGGACGCATCATCGCCAGGTAATCTTTGGAAACGCCCTCCCCGCGCCGTCGAAACGTAGGTTCGATCATCTCCGCGTCTTCTCCGCCTGCTGCGCGGATCATGTTCTCGATTTTCTCCACCATGCGGGGCCTTACCGTCCAGCTGTCCTTGTTGCCGGCCTCGATCGCATTCATGCCCATGCGCCAGCGATTGAATAGCAGCGTTGAACGGTTGCGCGACGCATAGTCGAAAACCGCCATGTTGAGGGTCAGCGAATAGTCCATTGCATCCGCGAAGTGCCACTCGCCAGGGTTATGCGGCATCGCAAAATCATTCATGGCAAGCTGGTTGTCCGGGTAAAAGGCGAGTTCCATAGGCGTTGGATGGCCCTTCATTTCTGTCAACATACCGATCTGATTATGGAAATAGCCGACGGTGCGGATATTGCCGTTAAAATAGGCAGAGTAATTTGCGTAACCACGTGAGCCACTGCCGGGCTTACCTTCGGCGACCAGCCGCAAATTCATCGCCAGACCAAGCGCGTGATTGCCGAGCGTTACGAGCGGATCGTAATTCAGATTTGGCGGATCGCGAAAGGGTGGCACAAAGACGATAATGTCCGCCGGCCCGGTCTGATGATGGTTGTACATCATCTGCGGAAACCATTCCTGGAACATGATCCGGTTCAGGTTCTCCGTCTCCGGCTGGTTCGCCATGTACGAGTCGCGATTATTATCGTGCCCGATATATTTCTGGTAAAGCCGCGGTATATCGTCGTAGCCGCGTTTCTCCGGGTCGCGTTTGCGCATATACCAGTCGGAAACCAGTTCCATCCCATCCGGATTGGCGAGCACCAGCAGGATTACGACGTCATCCAGAATGCGCATGATCTCGGGGTCTGTTGCACTCGCGAGCATATGGATGGTCCGGGTCAACTGATGAGCGCCCACCGTTTCGGTGGCATGCAGGCCACCGTCGATCCACACGACGGCCTTGCCTTCTTCTGCAAGCGCCCGTGCGGCGTCTTCATCAATGCCTTCGGCGTGTGCGAGCTTTGCCGAGATGGATTTATAATGATCCAGTTTCGCGTGGTTTTCCGGGGATGTAATGACGGTCATCCATTGCGTGCGACCTTCTGCAGTCGGCCCCATGGCGACAAGTTTGACGCGCGGGGACTCTCTCTCGAGCTTTTTGATATAGGCCTCAAACTGCGTGTAATTGATCAGCTTGTAATCATCGCCGAGCTGATGGCCAAACTCTTCTGTGGGGCTGGTTACGGTTTCCTGCGCACTCGCCAGACCCATTGAGGCGCTGTACAGGATGCCTGCCAGCGCCAGTCCATTTGCAAATTTCGTTATGACCCGCCGCATTGTATTTCCCCCAAAAAACCCTGAGCTATGACCATTGTTGCATGCAACCAATCTCAATTTCCCCAAGGCATGCACTATGCGAGCGAATGATAGAGGTGTCAGATCTGTTTATCGAAAAAACAGACCGGACACCACTGCTGTCCGATAAACTCATAACCGGCATCAAAACAGTTCGCCTTCGGAGAATCGCAGCTGGAAGCCGCTCCTGCTAATGAATGCCGAGCGAATAGTTATCAAGTGGGACGGCAGTCGGTTCGACCCCTTATTATCGCCCCTGCCTGGCACGCCTTTAGACTTCCAGCTTTGACTTAAGATGCTCAATAAGGTGGGCCATCTCGCCGCTTGGACTGAATTCAATAGCTTCATAATCTTCATCAACCCACACCGTGTGACCGGGTGGCCAGTAGTAAACGTCACCGGCACTTACCGTTTCTTCCTGACCATCCGCGTAACGCACATGGATAGAACCCTTCACTACGGTTCCCCAATGGGGGCATTGGCAAAGATTATCTGGCAATCCCTCCAATAGCGGTGTTGCGTCCGCACCTTTTGGGAACCGAATGCGAGCAACGTTCAAGTCACCCCAGTCCACGCCTTGAATACACAGGTCGCCTGCTTGTAATCGCGTCGGCAAATCCGTTCGCGCTAGTTTCATGTCAATCTCCTTTTCTGGATCACGTTGCGGACGATCCGCAGTTTTGCGGACGATCCGCAGTTTCGTGAAATGATTGTACACGCAACATTCGGTTAAGGCCCATGGATTGATTCGCGTTTTTCTTGCAGATGTTTGGATTGAATGACTCTAATTGCGTTGTACGTTTCTGGAACGCCGGTTCGACTCGGTCATTCTTCCAGCAGGTGACTGAGATCTAATTCGTAAATGACCGCGGTTACAACCTGCAGGTCATCTTCAAATCCTGCCAGTGAGTAACTGTCATCCTGCGCGTCTTCGGCAAGGACGAAATAATTGATTGCTAATTGAGTGAGTTGATGTTGCCGTTCGTCCAGCTCGTCGGAGGAATATAGGGTGCCGGGCACCACTTAATTTACTTATTCCTCAGATGCCGGCACGTTGCGATAACAGTTACCACTAATTTAAGTAAACGATGTGGTGCCCGGCACCATACTCCTGTGCTCTCGTACGACGCCACAGGTATAATTCGCGAAAACGGGGGACATCATGAATAGAGCGATAATTCTTCTGGCGGTCTTATTCACTGCCAGTTTCGCGCACTCAAGCGAGCACAGCGACCTGGTTGAGCTATTCAGAGAATGGCGCACGTTTGAAAAACCACCTCTGCGTGACGGCGCACCCGATTATACCGCCGACACCTTTGAACGCCGTTTCGAGGAATTCCTCGAACTCCGCTCCCGATTGAACGCGATGGATCCCGAAACGTGGACAATTCCGGAGCAGGTTGACTGGCATCTGGTTCGGGCCGAAATGAATGGCTTCGACTTTAACCACCGCGTTCTCAAGCCCTGGGCGCGAGACCCTGCTTTTTATGACACCGTCTGGATGAACCGCAGCGACGTGCCAGCACATGAAGGTCCGACAAATCACGCCGTTGTCGAAATATGGACCTATGACTTTCCGTTGACCGATGCGGAGGAATCGCGCCTCACTAAAGAACTCGGTGCTATCGCGCCACTGATGGCCCAGGCGCAACAGAACCTGACCGGTAATGCACGAGACCTTTGGATCACGGGGATACGCGACGTTCGCTCCCAAAACGATAAACTTGATCAAGTGCTGATGATGGCCGGTGGTAGGGCCGGCACTGCATTGCGCAGCGTCATAGCAGATGCGAAAGCGGCCACTGTGTCGCTGGTCGACTTCCTTGAGGCCGAATCGCCTTCGAAGACAGCTCCATCCGGTATCGGTAAGGACAACTACACCTGGTACCAGCAAAACGTGCACCTGGTGCCACTCACCTGGGAAGAAGAAGTCAGCTTGCTCAAACGGGAGCTGGACCGTGCCTGGTCGTCGCTGAAACTCGAAGAGCAGCGAAACCGCGATTTGCCACCGCTGGTTGCTGCCAGTAATTCCGAGGAGTACGAAGTGCTGGCTGAAGATGCGGTAGACCGCATCATCGATTTCCTTGGCGAGAAACAAATTCTCACTGTTACTCCTTATATGAAACCTGCAATTTCCGCACACATGGGCGCGTTTATTCCAGAAGAGCAACGCAACTTTTTCTCAATCGCCGCACACTACGATCCAGCGCCGCTTTTCACACACTTCTATCACTGGATGGAACTTGCGCGCATGGACCTGGAACCACACTCGAGCCCCGTCAGGCAAGGCGCGCTGCTGTACAATATTTTCGACAGTCGCAACGAAGGCACCGCAACGGGAGTAGAGGAGATGTTCATGCATGCTGGTCTCTACGACGACCGGCCACGATCGCGCGAACTGGTGTGGATTATGCTGGCGCAACGCGCCGCCCGAGGATTAGGTTCGTTATATGCCCACGCCAACGAGATGACGATGGAGGAAGCGGGTCGTGTTCATCAAAACTGGACGCCGCGCGGGTGGATGAAAACAGAAAAGGAGCTGCTGGTCTTCGAGCAGCATTTGTATTTGCGACAGCCCGGCTACGGCACCAGTTACATTACTGGCAAATACCTCCTTGAGCGTACGCTCGCGGATTTCGCCAAACAAAAGGAAGAACGTGGCGAGCAGTTCAGAATGAAAGACTTTTTCGATCAACTGAACATGATCGACAGTATTCCTATTTCTCTCGCGCGCTTTGAGATGACCGGTCTCGACGACGAGATCACGATGATGATGGACAAATAGTTGGTTGCTAGAAGCGAATTGGATATCCGGTGCCGGGCACTACTTAATTTACTTATTCCACAGATGCCGGCACGCTGCGACAGCAGTTACCGCTAAATTAAGTGAACCATGTGGTGCCCGGCACCATACTCCCCTCTCAAGGCCATCCACACCCAGGTGCTGATGGATGGCCCGACGCCATTGTCGATGCTGGAAGACAAGATTGACAACTCAAAATTGGGGTCGAACCGAATTCTGGATAAACGGTTCGATCCCTATTCTCTAATTTCCCTGATGAGTCATGACATTACCCGGGCTGAAATCGGGCCCCTGAACTCCTTTCCGATCCGCATTTAAATATTGTCCGACGGCACCGGCAGGATCTCGCCGTTGGCTTCCATTTCGTGCGTACGTTCGAGTTGTTCCGCCATGTCTTTCCTGATCAGCGAGAATATCTCCTGAAACTCAGGTGTGTCCCTGATGGTATCGAGATTAGGGTCAACGTAGAAAAAGTATCGCCAGTCGGTGACCCAGCTCTGGTCATAAGCCTGTCGCAGGGCGACCAACGCATCATCCGCCCTGCCCCGTAACGCCAGTATCTGCACATCGGAGATCCAGTAGCCGTGAAAGCCGACCCTCATCATCTGGGAGATCTGCGCCTCACATTTGTCGAGCAGCACATTCGCCCGATCGCGATCGCCTGAGAGGATAAACAGTCCCGCTACATCGATGCCGGCACGATAGTTAATGAAGCTAATTTCCGGCTCAGGCGAGAACAACTCAGGGTACTTCTCTTCGTAGCGAGCCAGTGCGGCGTTGTAATTGCCTGCGCGCAAATCCGGCACACGCCCGTGCGAAAGCACCGTACCCTGGCGCCAGCGAATCTCGGCTTGCTCTGCCGCGTCCGCGTGCTCCCGCAATAATGCATCGTTTTGTTTGTAGGACTGCAACATTGCCATGGCGCCGTGGGCCCATGAGAAGCCGGGCGCCTGTCGCAGCGATCGCTCAATCCACATCTCTGCCGTCTCGTTATCGTCCAGTTCCAGGAAGACCAGTCCTAATATCGATGCAAACCACGGATTGCCAGGGTCGAGCGCCAGCGCCTTGCGATACCAGAGATTGGCGAGGTCGAGTCGTCCGTAGGCAAGGCCGTAGATTGTGCCAATACTGTTCGCTGCACTCGGATATTCGGGCTCGATCTCATCTACAAGCTTATAACGTGCCAGGGCCTCATCAAATCGACCTACGTCAGACAGCTTGAAAGCGTAGGCATCGTTGATCACCGGTGACAGTGGGTCGAGCTTTGCGGCCCTTTCGTATTCCGCGAGTGATTCTCGCCAATTCCCGGATTCATGCAGCAAGTTGGCGTAGATGAAGTGGGCGTAGGCGTAATTTGGATTGGCTGCCAGTGCGTTCTCGATGGCCCGCACGGCACCCTCCGGATCGCCTATTTTGCGGAGAACGTTCGCCAACGCCGCCTGTGTCTCAGCCAGTTGCGGATCAATGCGAAGCGCCTCATTGACAGCGGCCCGCGCATTCTCGACCATCTCATCTGCGTTTAACCCGGACAAGCTGGTCATCAGCAGGTAGCCTGTCGAGAGTTCCACCCAGGCCTCTGCAAAATCTCTGTCTATGTCGGTTGCTTCTGTAAACAGTTCGACGGCTTGCGCAACTGACTGGGTCGAGCGTCGCGCCATCACCTGCCTGCCCAGTTGGTATACCTCGTAGGCCTCGAGGCTCTCTGTCGGTATCGATGCGATCGCTTGTCTTTCATCGGCTGACAGGTTTGCTTGCAGAGCGGCAGCAATGGCCATCGCAATTTCGGACTGAATAGCGAAGATATTAGTCGCTGTCAGCTGCCGGTCATAGGTCTCTGCCCAGATGTGATCATCGGACATGGCGTCGATCAGCTGCACGTTAATGCGCACCCGGTCACCGATGCGCTGCACGCCACCTTCCAGGATTGATGTAACGTCCAGTTCCCTGGCAATCTCGGAGACCTGCTTGGTCGTGCCGCGATATTGCATCACAGATGTTCGCGAAATCGTTCGCAGAGAGCTTATCTTGGACAGATGCGTGAGCAGGTCATCATGCACTCCGAGCGTGAACGGCATATTGGATTCGTCACCGCTCATGTTTTGGAATGGCAGCACAGCGATCGATCTTTCGCTGACTGATGCAGTGGCAGGTACATCCCTGCCACTATCGTCATTCCACCAAAACTTATCGACGGCGAAAAAAATTACGGCTACCGACAGGAATCCAATGATGATGAAATCAAGAACGCGGCCGGACCTGGCAGCCGGTAGTCTCGCGCTGCCGTCGTCGCGATCCCGCCTGACACCCTCTGGCGTTAGCTCAAACGCCCAGGCCAGAACAAGCGCTAGCGGAAATCCGAGAATGACGAGGAAGGAAAAAACGGGCATCACCCAACCGGGCGCCTGGAACGCCGGCAGGAATACCGAGGCCACCTGTACGACAACCCAGGCGACGACCGTGTAAGCCACCGCAATTTTGACGACGTTGCGCCGTTTGAGCTCTGACCAGAAAGAAGACATGTAATCTACCTGCCGCCACTTCAGCGTTTTGCACAATAAGTTCCGCCATGCGCATAGCAGCCGTTCAACTGCGTTCCCTTCGGCAGTAGAATATTCAACGTCTGCTCACTCCGCAAGAGCCGCTCAGCGTCTGAATACCACACCGGCAAAGGTCGGCTGCGGACATTGAGCTGGCTACTCCCGGACACGGATCCATTGTATCCGGTGCCGCGCACTACTTAATTTACTTATTCCACAGATGCCGGCACGTTGCGACAGCAGTTACCGCTAAATTAAGTAAACCATGTGGTGCGCGGCACCATACGCCCCCGGCACCATACTCCCCACTTCGACGCTTTTCTTGCGCCTGGAACGCCCTAATCAGTCACACCGAACGGAAAGCGTTTTAGAACGAGTTGTCCATTACTCATAACGAGCAGGACATCCTCCAGTACCCGAAGATTCTCCAGCGGATTACCCGGCACAGCAATCATGTCGGCCTCAAATCCCGCAACGATTCGCCCGGTACGATCGTCTACCCGCAGCAACTCCGCTGAATTCACGGTGCCCGCCTGCAGTGCCTCGAAGTTGCTCATGCCGATTTTCGCGAAGGCTTCAATCTCCATGGAAATGCGATTGATGGATTCCGCCTCGTAATAGTTATCCGCGCCGGTGGCAAACTTGACGCCGAGCTGGTACGCCTCGCGCATCACCTTTTCCAGTTGCGGCACCATATGCCTGCCGCGCAGGCGCAATACATAGTTGAATCGCTCCTCGACCAGATCCACGATGGTCACATGGGTCGGCACGAACCAGGTACCGTGCTCTTTCATCAGTTGCAGGGTTTCGGTGCTCATGTAGGTACCATGCTCGATGCTCCTGGCCCCCGCGAGCACTGCCGCGCGCGCGCCTTCGTCGCCATGTGCATGCACGAGCACCGGAATATCATGTTTGGCCGCCTCTTCCACCACGATGCGCAACTGCCGTTCCGTATAGACCTGTTGCCGGGGATCCGTACCCGGCAGGCCCGCTCGTTGCGTGCCACGCGTCTTGATGACGTCCACGCCGCGATCGATGTTGATGTTGACGAGCCGCCGCAAATCCTCGTCGCTGTTGACGCCGTCGAACAACTCAGCCAGGCGCGGATCAGCGAGTGCAGCTCTGCCGAGATCCGGTGTCACGTAGACACCGGCGGCGAGGACTTCCGGCCCGGCCAGCTTGCCGCTGCGGACCAGTTCGCGCAACCCGATGTCCTGGTATGCGCTGACACTCGCACTGCGAACCGTCGTAACCCCTGAATCGAGCGCTCGCTTCGCCCGCTCGATCGTATCGATATGGGTGTGAACGTCGATCATGCCGGGCATCAGGAAATTGCCTTCGATGTCGATGACCGTGTAATCGCGCGGCACGTCGCTTCCGTTGGCTTCGATTTTTTCGATTAGCCCGTCCCTGACCAGGACCGTCACGTTCGCGGTGATTGTATTGTTGACGCCATCGAACAAGTTAGCGTTTGTTAACGCGTAGGGACCTTCCGCGGCAAACACGGGAGACGCCACAGCCGTCAATGCCAGAGCAGTTACAACAACAAGCTTGGTTTTATTCATATTATTTTCACCGTAAGAAGATGTTTACAGAACAGAATTTCAGGTAAAGGTAATGCTCGCTGCCAATGAGCCGATGCGCTTTTGTGCCTCGGCGACCTGGGATTTGAGCCTGGACCAATCAACGCCAATCATCTGACCATTGCGCTTGCGTGCTTGACCCGCGACCCAAACACTATCGACATCGGAAAGTGACGCAAAATTAAGTACTCGATCCGCCAGACTACCCTGCAGCGCAAAGCCGATGCGATCGGTCCGCAGCAACACGAGATCGGCACGTTTGCCAATAGAAATAGTGCCGGTCACATCGCCAAGACGCATTGCCTTGGCACCGAGTGCCGTCACAAAATCCAGCGTATCGTCAGATTTGTAGGCTTGCGCGATTTTCGTGCCTTCGGGAGAAAGATAGAGATTCCAGAAAGCAGCCCGGGCGTGCTCGAAATAATCCTGCGTCAGCACCAGGTTCACATCAATACCAATCCCGGTCGCCACACCTGCAGCGCGTGCGCGCCCATGAACTGAGGGCCCGCGGTTTGCACTTGCCATATAGGGGAACTCACCCATGGCAGTTGCACACACCATACCGCCTGTATCACGCAGCATTTTGAGTTCTTCCGCGGTGAGCCGATTGGCATGGGCCAGGTGGTAATCCGGCCCCAACAACCCCGCTGCCTGCAGGTCCGGTACACCGGAATCGCGATACCCCATCGTGCCTTGCGGCATTGGGGCTGATGGCTTGTGAACATGTGCCGCTAATAGCTTGACGCCCATGTCACGGATGCGAGTCCATTCCTTCTTTATGTCCTCCAGTCGACTGCCCATGCCTGAACTGGGCGCGAGACCAAGCTGCATAATGTCGGAACCAGCGGAGAAAACTTCCTTCTGCAGTCGCTCCGCAGTGGCCCAGTGCGTTTCAGTCGTGGCCGCAATGCGCTGCGAATCAGCCACAGACAACGGTACAACATCGCCGGGTTTATAGGTGGAAGACACACCGAGCTGGAACGCGAACCATCCCCCCACTCCGGAATCTTTAACACCCTCACCCGCGGCCAACGCGTTTTCCGCATTGATCTGGCCATGCGCATAATCGATTACTGACGTCACGCCGGAATCGATTGCCATTAACCCGCCTATGTAACCTGCCAGGTAATGATCCTCAGCTTGCATACTGACGATCGTGCGCATTTTCCAATCCTGATAGGTCGCATAGACGCTCGGATGAGTTTTCGCCAATCGGCCAGCGTCAACGGTGTGCCACAGGTGACGGTGGCCGTCGCACATGCCAGGCATCAGGATCTTCCCGTTGGCCTCTATTACCTCGGCACCTTCTCCCGACAGGTCCTTGCCAATGGCAGAGATCCTGCCATTTTCGATCAGGACATCCGCATCCTCCATTTCCTGCATCGTTGGATCCATTGTCAGCAAATCGGCACCGCGGATAAGCGTGCGCCGTGGCACACCCCCGGTTGCAGCGGTGACCTGCATGGCCTTGGCCGAAGTAGGCCCGCCGAAAACAGCTGACGTAACGGCAGCTGCTGACAAGCCGAGGAAGTCTTTGCGGGTTATTTTGCTCATCGACTCAGTCTGTCACGCCGAACGGAATTCGTTTTAAGGCAAGCTGTCCGTTACTCATCACGATCAGGACATCCTGAAGCACCCGAATATTCTCAAGCGGGTTACCAGGTACAACGATCATGTCGGCTTCGAATCCCTCTGCAATGCGGCCGGCCCGAT
>Ga0209987_10001283_pt1 | contig 13669 bp, 18 predicted proteins | sample N074metaG_FD_182134 | JGI IMG/M metagenome (GOLD analysis project Ga0209987, IMG submission 182134) | Deep subsurface microbial communities from Kermadec Trench to uncover new lineages of life (NeLLi) - N074 metaG (SPAdes) (version 2) | ecosystem: Environmental > Aquatic > Marine > Ocean trench... | reverse complement strand
CGGGCTCCATTGTAAAGTACAAAGTATTGCGTTTGGCATACACCACCATTTGTGTAACTTTTTCTCTTTCTACATGTACATATCGAACCTTTCCTAGAGATTTGTCAAATTCTTTTCTCATAGCTCTCCTTTGAGCAACCTGTTTGCAGAAATGTTCTTCCTCTTTTTGGGACTTTAGAGATGTTTTACCGTCCTTCATTATTGCCTCACGTATACTGCCTTTAGAGTCTATAATAGCTGCAAACCTCATTTTCGGATCTAAATTTATGATATCTTCAACAATATTTAGAAAATCAAATTTATTTACTGCCAATAATACGAAGGTAAATTTACTAAATATAATCTATTGAAATTGTTATATCAAAATAAAAATGAACTGGTTTAAAAGATTAAAAATTTAGAGCGTTAGATTAACCCTTGATTTTTGAATGAATATTATACTAGTAATGGCAACACCTAAAACTATTATAGATAAAACTCCAAACTCAGGTATTATTTTGGTCCCAACAATAGTAAGGACCTTTGAAGTATCAGACAATTCTATTTCAATAGTATTTACATCGTCACCTGGAATATATTCAAAATCAAGACTTTTTTTATCATCCACGAAAATAACAAAAGGGCCTTCTATGAGCTCAGAAGGCAGTAACATCATTAGGTTGTGATCAATTGATTTAGCATCACTTTCCAGCTGAAAAGTAATTGATTTTTGTTCTTCATTTATTCTTGCATTAGGGATAATTCCACTATACTGGTAATCCACATTAAATGATGAAAGGCCGTCACCAGTATTCTTTCCGATGTCAGGAATAATCTTGTACCCAACATTGGTAACCGTGACAACCCCAATCATCCATGGATGAATAAAGCAATAATATGGAAAACGCCCTTTTTCAGGAAATGTGAATTTATAAAATTCTCCGGGATCTAAATCAGTCACACCAAAAACACCGTCTGGTCCATCTTCGATAGTACCTGACTCAATAGCATGTATTGCTTGACCTCCATTTTTCCAGACTATAGTATCCCCTACTAAAATTTCTATATCGCCTGTTGCAGCACCTGTTTTTTCATTTTGCCAAAAATATGGTGCATCAGGACTTGAAGATCCTGACGGCATGTTAATATCATAAGTTGTTGCATAAACACTCTCAAAAAGTTGAATTGAAATTAAAGCACCCATGATGAAAACAAAATAAACTTTATTCATATCTTTTGTAAAGTGATTTTATTAAAATTGTTTTCTTTTTTAATCTTATTTACAGATAACATTGTAAGAAAATTTTTCAAACAATAAGATATTGGAGTTTATTAGGTGCTCAAGGAATACACAAGATATGAAAGCTGGTCCAGCTGTAACCATACCGGGAATAATTATGATAATCTGTGGTCTGGTATTGTTTTATTCAATCCAGAGTGATCCAAATTTGGATCAATTACTGCGTTTAGTAAAGCATGGCGGAACATTTGTTGGTTTAATGGGTATAGGGGTAATGATAGCGGGAATTTTACTTTATTTGATGGAAAGAGAGCAACCACCAATTCAAGAAGATTTTGATGTTTAATGAATATTCAAAAAAATCTGTAATTCAAACGTTCAATAGTACTTTTTGTATTGTAAAGAAGTGATTACAAACTTTCAAGTTTTGCAAAACAAGGGTCTTACTGATCATATCATTTGTTGTTGTAACCATTTGGTCATAATAAAATGTGGATTTAGAATGGTTATGACACAATACCATTAATTGTTTCATCCCATATTCATTTTTGATGCCCGCTACAAACAGAAAGAATCACGACTACATTAGTAAAATGAAGAAACTATCAATGCTAAAATTTCTAAAAAATAATTCAGAAATTATAATAATGGAAAAATCGAACCCAAGAAATTGTCTGGCAAAATTTGGTTAGGAGCCATCTATCTTAAAGAAGAAGGAGGCTATGAAATTATTTTACGATCCTTAGTTCATTACAAAAAAAGACTAATGACGATAGATAAGAGTCCTGAAATAAAAGATTCGGCAGGTATGTTTGGAGAAATTTTACGACAGACAGCAATGAAAACAATACCTACAATCAACGAAATCACTCAAAAAATTCAACAAAGTCTTACTGAAACTAAATTAGTAAACACATTAAAGGATAATATCCCATTTTTAGAAAAAGCTCTTACATCTTATGAAACAGATATTCAAAAGGCCCAAAATACAGGTAGTGAATATTATCTTAATTTACTAGGAGATTTAGCATCGGTAAAAAATGATTTGGAGTTGATAAAAATAGCTAAATTAAAGATAAAACAATTTGAATAAGGTCTTGTCATCTACAGCATTTTCAAATATCAATCAAAATAGGGACTGAAATTTTTGCAAAGTTTTTTCTTTTCGCTTTCTTCATAAATATTATAATTGCTACTAATTTTCTTTTAAGGTAACTTCCTGTGATTTGGCTTTGGAATTTGGGTTAAATTTGATTTAAAATTTTTAAAATATCTTTAAAAGAGCCTTCTTCAAAATTTATGAGAATTTATTTTGCTTTTACCTCCATGGTAATATTTGTTTTAGAAATTAAACTCTTTTTTATCATTTCATATTTTTTTGTTTAGCTGAATATCCTCATTGTCCCAAGTTAGACGGAACTTTCCAGTTACTCTAAAGAGATTAAGTTTTCCTCCTTTTTTGAATTGTAACCGGTATGAAATCTGAGAAGTAGCCATAATTTCCAGAGATACATTGTCTTGGATAGTTTCAAAAGTAATAGGAGTGGTAGAGATTTGCTTCCATTCATCTGGCTCAAAATCAACGTATAGTTTAGTATACAATAATCCCATTCCAGTCATTGTAAAACATACCAAAATAAAAACCACTGTTGAAGAAGATAATGAACCATAGGAAATAACAAATTTTAGATGCTAATTTTCTTAAAAGATAGCTTGACCTAATTTCAATTAAACATATGCCAGATAAAAATATCACTACTTATTGACATAAAGTATAATGAATACTACGTAGCCTTTTTTAATTATAATTTGTAAAGAGAACAGTAGAGAAGTAGGACGATCTTTTGATTGATCTTATGACCATTCATTATGTGAACCTACTTCCCGATCTACATGGCTGATGATTTCTAATTGGCTAAAAGGATTACCAATATTTCGTTCATCTTTTTAGGAATTTTTTAAAAATTAATGAAAGACATCGTCATCTGGTTGTTGTAAAGATTCACTGAATTCTGAATCGAGGACCAGTTTGTAGCATTTTTCAATATCTTCTTTTTTAATATGGGATATATTTTCAATATCTTCAAGAGTGATTTTTTGGGGAATATTTTTCGAAATTGCATATACACATACTGCAGATATTAAAAAAGGAGATTCATATCTAAATGGATTCTTATCTAGAAGATTCTGGTGGAGGTTTTGAGCATCAATGATATTTCTTTTATGGATTCCCAATTCGCAGCGAAATTCTTCATAAATTGCTTGCACTTTTTTATCAATCAACGTTTTAATTTTTTTTAAATAACTTATCAACTGATGATTGTTCAAAAGATACACATTTTCCTTTAAATTCGATTTGGTAAATTTTCAATTTCAAAGGGACAAAAGATTACACTAAAGAGAATTTTAACCTTAAAAACAAAAAAAAGTGTTAGTTCAGACTTGAGTTTCCCCTCGGGGTCTGAACCGATATCAGAGTTTAAGACCAAAAACGATTAGTTGTTTGGTGACAACTCTATTTTGACTGTTTTCTGTAGAGAGTATACAGAAAAATCAGTATTAAGAATCTGTTTGTTTAGAAAAATGCACAAACTTTTGTTAAATTGAAAATTAGGTTTTTAGAAAATTGAAATTTATTCCTTGTCGATAAACTCGCTAATTCCGGGCGGTTCTGGTGCTAACCCTTTTCTTTTTCTAATATCAGCAATAGCTGTTGCAAACATGGATTTTGGAACTTCAGACCACTTTTTGAAGGACGTATTCCAAGTAGCCCTTCCTTGAGTTTGACCCCTCAGGTCGTCAGATAAAGTAAAAGTTTCAGAAGCTGGAATCTCACCAATAATTATGCTGCTTGCGCCTTTTTGTTGCATGTCAAGTACTTTACCTCGCTTTCCAGAAAGAACGGTCGCAACATTTCCTACCAGATCAGTTGGAATTCTAACTTCGATTGCAAGCATTGGTTCAAGTATTGTAGTTCCTGCGGTAAGCACAGCGCCCATACATGCACGTCTTGATGCAGGTCCTAATTGTGACAGTCCTCGGTGAGCCGTATCTTCATGAGGAACAAAATGAGTAAATGTGAATTTACAATCTCTCATCTGTTCTCTGCATAATGGACCTTCCTTCATAACATCCTCAAAACCGGAATTAATTGAATCAGTAGATTCGTGAACAAACTGAACACCTCTAGTTCCATTTATGAGTACGTTCCCACGGGAATCAAATTTCATTACTCTCTTGATAGTGTCAGTATCCCATCCCTCTTTCTTTAAAAGATCTGCAACCACTTTCTTATCTTTCAAGTCACTAATTTCCCCTGTTCTGAGCATTTGTGCAATATTTGGTTCTATGGGTTCAACTTTCATGAAAATTTTATTGTGCCTATTTGGGGATTTTGCCATTATTGGTTTGCAGCTCCCCTTTACAGTTTCTCTGTAATTGATGAGTGGTTCAGATATTATAATCTCAACTTTTGCATCTTGGATACGGTGTGTAGCTACATCAAGGTGAAGAACCCCCATACCGGCAACAATAGTTTCACCGCTTTCTTCGTCAATTTTTACAACTAAATTAGGATCCTCAATTGTGAGTTGTTTTAGAACTTCTACCAATTTAGGTAAATCTTTGGGATGTTTTGGCTCAATTGCAACTTGAACTACTGGCTCTGAAACATATTTGACCCCTTCAAACATTGGTGTTTCTTTGATTGATGAAAGAGTGTTACCAGCCCTAACTTCGGTTAATCCAAGTAATGCTGGAATATTTCCAGCACCAAGTTCGCCTACTTGTTCTCTTAGATTTCCCATGAAAAAGTTTACAGATTGAATTCGTCCTTCTCTTTTTAAATCGATAATATTGATAGTTTGACCGTCTTTGATTGTTCCAGAGAACAATCTACCAATTGCAACAGGACCTGCAGCAGGATCCAATACCATGTTTACAACCATCATAATAGTTGGTCCGTCGTCACTACATGCTAAAAGTGCCTTGCCTATATCAGAATCAAGATCACCTTTCCAGATTTTAGGAATTCTATATTTTTGAGCAACATGTGGAGGAGGATGGTGTTTAACCACCATTCCCAAAACGGCATCAGCCAAGGGAGCCTTTTCCACTAATTCGTCAACTTTTTCGTTTTGATACGCGTCAATGACATCTTTGAATGAGATGCCTCTTTCTTTCATAAGGTCTACATTAATTGCCCATCGGTCTTTAGCAGAACCAAATGTTACACTGGAGTCCTGAATTGAAACCTTCCATTTTTCTTTGTATTCAGGTTCACCATAAGTTTCTATAAGTTGATTAAAGTTAGAAACCACCGACGCTAGAGTTTCCTGCATTTTCTCAGGAGTCAATCTAAGCTCTTTGATGAGCCTGTCTACTTTGTTGATGAAAAGAACTGGTTTTACCCTTTCCTCTAATGCCATTCTTGTAACTGTCTCAGTTTGAGTCATTATGCCTTCTACAGCATCACAGACAACTACAGCTCCGTCAATTGCTCTAAGGCTTCTAATTACTCTACCACTAAAGTCAACGTGTCCCGGAGTATCAACCATGTTAATGACATATTCCGTATCTTTTTGAGTAAAGTGTAACGTTATATTTGCCTGATAAATTGTAATTCCTCTTGCTTGCTCTTCTTTATCAAAATCCATTGCCAAGGCTTTTCCAGCAACAGATGGAGCAATAATTCCAGAATTGGCCAACAAACTATCACTCATAGTTGTTTTGCCATGGTCCACGTGTGCAATAACACCAAAGTTTCGAATTTGATCCTTATTTTTAATAATCTTTAGGACTTCAGTTGTTGACTTGTATTTTACCATATTCGAAAAACCGAGATGCTCAGCTATTAAATCTTGTGAGAAAAATTAAATCAGTAGATCATGTTATCGCTAACATTTCGTAGTTTTTTTGCCAAAACAAAATGACAATCTTTTTTGTGTCTTTTTTTAGCTTCAAAAAGTGGTAATAATTGAGAAAAATACGTATAGAAAATAATTTGAAAAATTTTATTTTTAGAATCAAAGGCAGGACAAATTACATTTAGGCCAATGTTTTTCAAATTTTTCACAAGATGCTCATTATGAGCATTTTTTTCTTCAAAAATAATTACGGTGTCACCTTTTTTTGCAGAAAATAATCCCATATGAGAAAATTGTTCAATTCGCTCAAAATGAGCATCATAACCAAGAAGCTCATAAAATTTTGCTGCACAATACATTGCAACAGGATATGTATGCATGTTTCCAAGGACAAAAATTCTTTTTCCAATTTTTGACTTTTTAGCATCAGAATAAGCTTTTTTGAAAATATCGTTATTTTTTGGAACAGTGATTGGTCTAACTAGAGAAATACAAGTTAGTGCACTTTCCAAAAAGCTGATACTTCCTGCTGTAAAAACATCCGAATTAGGGAATTGCAGTATAATAGATTTGTTGCAAGATGTTGCAAGCCTGCTTTTGGCTTTAGAGGTTATAGCAATCGTACTCTTTGCCATCTTTGCGGCTTTGATATTTGAAATGGTGTTTCCAGAAATTGAAACGAAATAAACTGTTTTATTTTTTGTAATGGATTTGTTTTTGAGTAAATCTAAAGGGTCCATTGATTTTACCCTAAAATTTGAAAAAGACTCTGCAAGCATTGCAGAGGCTAATGAATCGCCACTTCCGGTGAAAATTGTATTTTTTTGTTGATTAGAAGAGATAGGCTTTTGCTTTTTGAATTTCTTTAAAAATTCTGATTGTGATTTAACGTCATTTTCAAAGGCATCGATTGTTTTCACATTATTTGCAAGGAACATTCCATATATTAGAAAAACGATTGATCAAAGATAAAATGATCCTTGGTTTCCAATACTGTATATGGTGTTAAAGTCTTGAATGCTCATTTTTCTGTCAAGTTTTGATTTTTATAAGGAACTTTTAGAACCTCTCTGTGGAAATTTCTGTAGGACATACCCCTGATTCAGATGATGCATTCATGTTTTTTGGTATGTTTACAGGTAAAGTGACTTCACCCGATTTTCAAGTCAACCATGTCATTGAAGATATTGAGAAATTAAATAGAAAAGCTACAAATCCTACACTTGACGTAACGGCAGTTTCAGTTCACGCTTGCGCATATATTCCTGGATATACAATCTTGCGAAGTGGAGGAAGCTTTGGAATTGGATATGGTCCCATTGTGACATCCAAAAAACAGATGACTCTAGATGAGATAAAAAACTGTAAAATTGCAATTCCTGGTAAAATGACTTCAGCATTTTTGCTACTGCAATTAATGATAGGCAGGTTTGACTATATAGAATTGAATTTTAGCGATATTCCTAAAGCAATTAAGAATGAAGAAGTTGATGTTGGATTAGTTATACATGAAACCCAGTTATCATACGAACAAGAAGGCAATGTCAAAATTTTAGACGTTGGTGAGTGGTGGGATAAAACCACAAACGGATTACCTGTTCCATTAGGAATCAATGTAATGAAAACAAGTTTAGGCATGGATACCATCCAAAAATTTGACAAGTACCTACAGGCCTCAATAGAGTATGCACTAAATAATTTTGATGATGCAATGGATTATTCAATGCAATACAGCAGAGGAAAACCACGTAAATTGATTGAAAAGTTTGTAAAAATGTATGTCAACCAAGTGACTGTGGATATGGGGGAAAATGGAGAAGAATCAATCAAAAAGATGTTTGAAATGGCAAGAAAGAAAAATCTTGTACCGGAATTTAGTCTAAGCATAGCCATCAAGTAATTATACTACAAAAAATTTTGAGAAATAATGGGTGACGGAATAGGAGGTTCGATAATTGCGTTTTTATCAAACAATGCATTTGAGCTGTTAATCACTCACCATCGTAAAGACAACAAAGAAGAATATGGAAAAACAGAAAAAGTCATTATTGCAAAAATAGACAATCCAGATAGTCCACAGTATGAAGAAAAAACTCAGATAGATTTGGAGCGAGCCCTCAAGGGTAGATTTGTAACCTGTAATGTGCAATACAGAGATTCAAAGACAGATGCCCTTGTTTGTAATGTATTTGTTCAAAATCCACCAGAAGGATTCAACTAATCCTCCTTATGCCTCCACTTTTTGTTTCAAAATTCATGGCTAAGGCCATATCTAAAAAAGATAATTAGCGAATGGAGAGAAAAAGAACCAGTTTGATTATTTGGTCAAGAAAGTAATGTCAACTAAGTCTCTGAATTTTTGAAAAATATGAAATGGTGATGATTGGAGACGCTTACAAATTGAAATCAACAATTTAGTTGTAATTAGACATTGCAGACACGAAAATAAAAATTGTTGTTCAATTACCAACGATGGCCCTAAAAACTATTTTTTAAAACACTTGCAATCACAATCAAACATTCCTGCTTTACCCATGCACTGATCATGATGTTTATGAAAACACTTCTCACATGTGACCATAACTTGAATCCTTGAATACGTTTTAAATTCCTTTAAATTTGCTTACTTGTGTTGATTTCTTATTCTATTTTCAAAGCCTATGGTAGAAATTGTAAATGTTGTGGTATCAGCTACCATAGATCAAAAACTAGATAATAAAATCCAAGAAAAATTTCAATATTCCTAATATATGATAAAATTCAACTTACTACGAAACAGATTGATTTTAGTGGATAAAAAAATTCTTGGAGGAGGACTGATAATGCTTATTGTGGGCATGGTTCTCTTACTAAGTATCAGTTCCTCCGTTCCAGCAGGAAATCCCGAAATGACCGAAGAGGAAATTATAGACCTGATAATAAAAGAGCAGGAAAATAAGGACATGAACATACTTGCCAGTATTTTAACAGGTGTGGGATTTTTGTTGGTATTAATTAGCTTTGGAGCCAGAAAAAAAACAAAAGGAAGCGCAAAAAAAGAAGAAAAAAAGCCAGAAACCTAGCTTGAAACCTTTTAATTCAAAAAAAATATTTAATCTAAAATTTATTAATTACGTTAAAGAAGGTATCACGCTGAACTGGTTCTCTGCCAATTTCTTTTACCAAAATTTCTAGTTCATTAATCGAAGAAGAAGTAGATTTTCCTGCAGCACGGTAAACTTCTTCTGAGAAGGCCGTTCCGACCAAATCACTCCCTCCATTTGATAGGGCTACTTGGGCAAGTTTTTTCCCGTATGCCACCCAATAGACTGAAATATTGTTTAATACGTTTGCCAGCATCAGCCGAGAAATGGCAGTTATTTTCAAATCATAAACTGAAGAGCATTCATTGTTTACTAGATGTTTTTGTTCTAGTTCGGTATTGTCTAAACTGAACTTTAAAGGAATTAGTGTAAGAAATCCCCCAGTCTTCTTTTGCAATTCACGAATTTTTATTAGGTGATCAATTACATGTTCTGGTTTTTCGATATGACCGTAAAGCATTGTAACATTGCTTTTAATTCCGAGATTATGTGCTTCTTCAATAGTGTCAAGCCACTCTTGCCCTGTACATTTTCCCCTTGCAATTTTTGGCCTAATATCAGGATGGAATAATTCTGCTCCTCCCCCGGGCATTGAGTCAAGTCCGGCTTCCTTAAGTCTAGAAAGGATTTCCTTTGTAGAATTTTTTGTGAGTTTTGACAGGAAAAAAATTTCTGCAGCGGTAAGAGCCTTTATTTTTAATTCAGGATGATTTTTTTTAATTAGTTTCAGCATGTTCTCATAATAATCAAGTGGAAGGTTTGGATGAAATCCGCCAACAATGTGAACCTCAGTTGCACCCATTTGCTTTGCCGTTTCTACTCTTTGTTCAATTTGCTCCGGACTCAATGTATACGCATCTTCATCTCCTTCTTTTCTGTAAAATGCACACATCTGACAACTTGCGGCACAAATATTGGTATAATTCATGTAATAAGATGATGTGAATGAAACTTGGTCTCCAACTAATTTTTTTCGTGAATGGTCGGCTACTGCGCCTAAAATGTGTAGATTTTCATAATTCATCAACTCTAAACCATCATCATATGACAATTCTTCTCCTGCAATGGCCTTATCAAGTGCCTTGGAATCACGTACAAGTTGATCTAACATAAAATATCGTTGTTCTTTCTTGATATATTCCTTAACTGCGGGATAGTTAAGAAATAAGTATGCTTGAATTTAGTATCCTATATGGTAATGCCGCTTGTAGATGAGGATAAACCAAAGTGCTACTTATGTCATGAAGGTTTTGAGAACCTAGAAAAATTAAGGGAGCATCAAAATTCAATTCATAAAGATTTTTTTGAATCACACAAAAAAGAAATGAACCCTCAACCTGCCCCTGGGGATGTTACACTGTTTTAGATTTTTTCCTAAAATCTTTTAACAGATCTTGGGCAAGTTTTTTACTGATATTTGCAAGGTCATACTTACGGTCAATTGCTAGGGCTTTTTTGAAGTGTTTAATTGCATCGTTCAGATTTCCTATCTCTCCCAATGAAAGACCTTTGTATGCTAGAGCCATTGCACATTTTTTATCAACATTGATGGCCAAGTCATAACAGATTATTGCCTCAGAATATTTTTCTAAAGTATGTAATGCAGAGCCCTTATTGATTAGGGCATCAATGTTATACGGATTTATTTTTAGAGCTTTATCATAAAGTCGAACAGCTTGGTTAACTTTGCCAAGACCTTGTAATGTTACTGCCTTGTTTATTAGGGCGTTAATGTTTTTGGGGTCTTTTTGAATGACATAATCATATAATTTAAGAGCCTCCAAGTGATTCCCGTCCTCACATAATTCAAACGCTTGAGAGAGCATTGTTTCAAATTCTTTATCCAATTAGTTTTTGATAACACTCTGTTTATAATATAGATTAACAGATAGTTAATTCTAAAGATAGTATTTTGTTTTATAAGAAATTACAAGGATTTTTGTGGTAATTCAAAAGATGAATTAGTCGTAAATCATCAAGTCTTTCTCTTCAAGTAAATTATGAAGATTGTTTACTGAACGATATACGTCCTTTTCTGTTTTGGCCCCAGTGCAAACAAGTTTTCCTGACGAGAATACCAGAATTACGGTTTTAGGATCTATCATTCTGTGAATGAGTCCTGGAAACTGTTCCGGCTCATACATGCTTCGGGGCAAGGTTCTTGCGGCTTTTTCCAAATGTACTCTGCCTTGAAGATTGATTGAGGAGACAATGTTCTGGACTGTAACTACTGCATTCTTTTTAATTTTAATCCCTCCTTTTCTTAATTTTTGAACCACAGTGTTTACAGCTTTTACTGCCATTTCTTCAGACTTGGATCCTGTGCAAACCATTTTTCCTGTTCTAAAAAGCAATGTAGCAGTTTTTGGTGATTTTAACCTAAAAACAGCACCAGGGAATTGTTCGGGATGATATTCGACATCGGGGAATTTTTCTTGGATTTCAATTAGATCCAGTTTTTGGTCAATAGTAGCAGAGGCTACAACGTTTACAATTTCTATTATAGGAGTAGTGAATGTCATAAAAAATTTGTTGCAAAAACCTTATTTAAATAAATTAAAAAATTCTAGTTTAAAATTTATCAAATACGATAGGACTGCCTGATTATCCTGAACAGAAAAACAATGGTGTTAGATATACTCCAAATTGATCCAAATTATGAAGCGTTTTTGTCACGCGGATCAATTTTCAAGGATTTATTGAAACATTCTATAGCCTCTTCATGTCTTCCAATACTCCTTAAAACCACAGCCTTAAAATTCCACAAATCAGGGTCATTTGGATTCATAATAATAGCCTGCTCAAAACATCTCAAAGCATCTTCATATTGTCCATTTTCAAGAAAATCCTTGCCTTTGTCTATAAATTCTAAAATTTCATTCATATTCTTGTGTAGAATTCATTAGTTTTAAATCTGAAACCATTATTGAGGAACAACACCCATAGTTTAGACTAAAAATTAAATATTTTTTTAAAAAATCTATTAAAATTTAAATGTATTTTTACCTTAATGAAGTTAGATGAATATAGACAAGATTGATGAAAAAATTCTAAAAAACTTGATGGTGGATGCAAGAGTTTCAGCAAGACAACTGGCCTTAAAAATGGGAATGTCGACAGTAACTATTCTATCAAGAATAAAAAAATTAGAAAAAGAAAAAATTATCAAAGGATACACTGCATTAATTGATCATGAAAAGCTAGGATATGACCTAACTGCAATTATAGAAGTCGTTGCCAACAAAAACATTGTAGATATTGAAGAAAAAATATCAAAAATTGATAATGTTTGTGGTGTGTATGACGTTACCGGAAATACAGATACAATAATTATAGCTAAGTTTAAGGAAAGAAGTGAATTGAGTACGTTTGTAAAGTCCTTGTCATCTATGGCCAATGTGGAAAACACAATTACTCACGTAGTTCTAAATACAACTAAAGAAGATTTCAGATTGGCATAGGAGAATAAATGAAAGAAATAAACACATTGGTTTTTACCCTTCTACTCCTAGGAATATTTCATAGTATTTCTGCCCAGGTAGAGAATTCAAGTTCAAACTTGGAATATACCATGACAACCGAGGAAAATATAATTTTGTTTGGAGGATTTGCCTTGGCAGTTGTGGCGATTTTTTTGTATCTTGCTCGGGACACAATCTTAAGAAGAAAGACGTCGTATGATAAAGAAGAATTTGAATCAAAAAAAGACAGAACATATGAAAAATATCATTCGGATTGGACAGATGATTATGTAGATTTTACCTATACCCGACATACACAGGTTGATGCAGAATTTAGAAAAGCTGCAAAAAATTCAACACTCCCAGACTATTACAAAATTTTAGATTTGCCACGTGATGCCTCTCAATATGAGATAAAAAAAAGATATCGGGAATTGGCCAAGAAATTACATCCAGATAAAAGCAAGGAAGAAAAACCAGATGAAACTATGGCAAATATCAACAAGGCTTATGAGATTTTATCCAATAAGGAAATAAAAGAAAAATATGACCAGCATCTCAATGTTAGCTAATTATATTGTAGTTTAATTATAATCATATTTAGCTCAATCTTTGAGGGCCCTTGAACGCTATTTGTTAAATTTGCATAAATAGAAAGATCTTTTTTTTGACCATCGGTTTCAAATTGTGTCGTAATTTTTATTTCGCCAAATTCAGTATTTGGACCAAGCATGGTTTTAGTCAGTAGAGGAACAACAGACAAATCACTGATAGTTCCTTTTAGTTTGTAGGCAAACTTATCAGAAAAATATACCCCTCCTCTTGTTGTGGGAGATTTAACAGGAGTTGGAGAATTGGAAATTGAAACGTTGTTTAAGACATATTCTTTTTTGTTTAGGTGAAGAATAAATTGACAAGAATGAGTTTGGGTTGTTTTCATGAGATTTTCTAGCAAGTCAAGATCAACTGTCATTATGAACTACAAAATTTGTAATTCTTTTGAATCTTTCCTGTATAGTGAAACAAAAATTATTAAAAAAA
>Ga0209987_10001282_pt1 | contig 13671 bp, 13 predicted proteins | sample N074metaG_FD_182134 | JGI IMG/M metagenome (GOLD analysis project Ga0209987, IMG submission 182134) | Deep subsurface microbial communities from Kermadec Trench to uncover new lineages of life (NeLLi) - N074 metaG (SPAdes) (version 2) | ecosystem: Environmental > Aquatic > Marine > Ocean trench... | reverse complement strand
GCGCCGCGCTATTGGTGCCGTCGAAGCGCTCCAGTTCCTGGATCCCGGTCGGCGAGGTGACGTTGATCTCGGTCAGCCAGCCGCCGATGACGTCGATGCCGGTGAAGATCAGCCCGCGCTCGCGCAGCAGCGGCCCGATGCGGGCGCAGATTTCCCGGTCGCGGTCGTCCAGCGCGACCTTCTCCGGCCGGCCGCCAATATGAAGGTTCGAGCGCGTCTCGCCAGCGGGCGGGATCCGGTTGATGGCGCCGACCGGCTCGCCGTCGACCAGGATCACCCGCTTGTCGCCCTTCTCCACGTCGGGCAGGAATTTCTGCGCGATCAGCGGCTCGCGGTTGATGCTGGCGAACAGCTCGTGGAGCGCGTTCAGGTTGGTGTCGCCGTGGCCCAGCCTGAACACCCCGGCACCGCCATTGCCGTAGAGCGGCTTCAGGATGATGTCGCCATGCCGCTCCTTGAAGTCGCGCAACGCGGGCAGGCTGCGGGCGATCATGGTCGGCGGCGTCAGGTCGAGGAACTCCAGCACCAGCAGTTTTTCGGGGGAGTTGCGGACCCAGAACGGGTCGTTCACCACCAGGGTCCGGGGATGGATCATCTCCAGCAGGTGGGTGTTGGTGATATAGCTCATGTCGAAGGGCGGGTCCTGGCGCAGCAGCACCACATCCATCTGGCTCAGATCGCGGGTCTCGCGCGGGCCGAGGGTATAGTGGTTGCCCTGCTCGGGCCGAACCTCCAGCGGCCAGCCCGAGGCCATCACCCGGCCGCCGTCCCAGACCAGGTCGGGGACATGGTAGTAGAACAGTTCGTGCCCGCGCGCCTGCGCCTCCAGCGCGATGCGGAAGGTCGAATCGGCACGGATATCGACGGCCTCGATCGGGTCCATCTGGATGGCGACGGAAAGCGGCATCTTCCCCCTCACGGTGGTCGGGTCAGGACAAATCGCCTCCGCCGGGACCGGCGGAGGAAGTGACGGGTTCCGGCTTAGCTGGCTCAGCTGGTGGCGGCAACCGTGCGCACCCGGCGCGGGTCATCGATGGTCAGCACATGGCTGACCACACGCTCGACACCCGCGACCTGCTGCGCACGACGGATCACCCGGTCAAGCTCTTCGCTCGACTTGGCGAGCCCGGTCAGATGCACCACGCGGTCGATCGTCTCGATATTGTAGTTCACCGAACTCACCTTGGCATCGGTCAGAAGTGCGAAGCGCAGGGTATTCGAGATCCGCACATCCGTGAGGTAGGCCTGTGCGCCGCTGTCCTCGGCCACCGTAAGCTCGTCGTCGACGGTGGTGACGCCTTCGGTTTCCCAGACGATGCGCGCGGCATCTATCTTGTGCTCGCGCTCCGGCACCGAGCCGGTCAGCAGCACACGGCCCTCGATCACGCCGACCGAGACGTCGCGAAACAGCTCGCCGGAATGATTGAGCAGCCTGTTCTCGATGCTCAGCCTGATCTCGGTGTCCCTGAGCGCGTCCATTGTGGTGCGTTCCTGGATCACCGAGCGGGCAAGCACGGCGCCGGTGCCGATAACCATGCCGGTTGGTGTGCAAGCGGTCAGCGCAAGCCCGGACAGGCATGCCGCCACCGTGATGGCCTTGATTTTCATACTCTTGCTCCGCCTCAATGCTCGTCGAAACTGCGGGCGTTCTCGATGATCTCCAAGCGGCCGTCGGCGCCGACCAGTACGGCGTCGAAGCGGCAGCCACGGATCGCGCCCGTCTCGTCGCTGTGGGTCATCATATAGTGAGTTGCCGCCAATCCCAAGCGTCGCCATTGCCTTTCGGTAATGGATTCAGCCAATTCGGCCCGGTTTTTGCGTTGTTTTACCTCGACGAAGACCAGAATTCCGTCTTCGAGCAGGATGATGTCGATCTCGCCGGCCTCGTTGCGGTGGCGCCGGGCGAGGATCTCGGCGCCACGCTTCTGGTAGGCGCGGGCCGTCTGCTCCTCGGCGGCGAGGCCGCTGAGATAGGCGCCGCGGCCCCGTCGCGCCCTCATCGCCGCGCCAGTTCCAGCGCCCGGGCGTAGACATCGCGCTTGGGCAGGCCGAGGCGGGCGGCGACCTCGCGGGCGGCGTCCTTGACCGAGAGGGTGGCGAGGGCACTGGCCAGCTCGCCGTCCAGCGAGGCGGCGCTTTCCGCCTGCGCCGCCGCCGGGTCGGGCGGGCCGACCAGCACCACCACCTCGCCCTTCGGGGCGTCCTCGGCGGCGTATTGGCGGGCCAGATCGCCCAGCGGCGCGCGGCGCACCTGCTCGAATTTCTTGGTCAGCTCGCGCGCCACCGCCGCCGCCCTGGCGCCGCCCAGCACCTCCGCCATGTCGGCCAGCGAGGCGGCCAGGCGGCGCGGGCTCTCGAAGAACACCAGCGTCGCGGGCACCGCGGCCAGATCGCCCAGCGCCTTCTTTCGTGCCCCCCGCTTCGGCGGCAGGAAGCCGGCGAACAGGAAACGGTCGGTCGGCAGCCCGGCCAGCGACAGCGCGGTGAGCACCGCCGAGGCGCCGGGGATCGCGGTCAGGCCCAGCCCCTCGGCTATTGCCGCCTCGGCCAGGCGGTAGCCGGGGTCGGCGACCAGCGGCGTGCCGGCATCCGAGCAATAGGCGACGCTCATCCCCTCGCGCAGCCAGGCGAGGATCCGCGGCCGCCGCCCGGCGCCGCTGCGGTCGTGGTAGGAGACCATCGGGCGGCCCGCCAGGGCAATGCCGTGCATCGCCATCAGTTTGCGGGTCTGGCGGGTATCCTCGGCGGCGATGGCGTCGGCGCGGGCCAGCACGTCGAGGGCGCGCAGCGTGATGTCGGCGGCGTTGCCGATCGGCGTCGCCACCAGGTAGAGGCCCGATTCCAACGGTGCGCGAGCCGAATGCCCGGCGTCACGCCGATCGGCGCCGCTCGCGCTGCGTTTACTTTCCGGCGTGGCGCTCATAACGTCCGACAAACTGCTGCCTCGTTTGGGCGGGACAAGGCCCCCTGTATAGTATCCGTGCGGCCAAAAGAGAATGAGAGGTTGCCATGCTTCGTTCGCTTTCCGTCGCCCCGAACCTGATGCTCGCCGCCGGGCTGGCGCTGGCGGTCGCCTCCTGTGCTCCGGCGACCACGCCCGGGCCGGCGCGAACGACGGCGCCGCCGGTGGCGCAGACCGCCCCGACGCTGCCTGGCGGAAGCGTCGATCCGAACCGGCCGGTGGTGGTGGCGCTGCTGGCGCCCCTGACCGCCGCCGACGAGGGCGCGGCCAATGACGGCAATGCGCTGGCCAACGCGGCGCGGATGGCGATGGTCGATCTGGCCGACCCGACGATGGAGCTCCGGGTCTACGATACCGCCGGCAATCCGCAAGGCGCCCGTTCGATGGCGTTAAAAGCGGTGGGCGAGGGCGCGGCGCTGATCCTGGGGCCGCTGTTCAGCGCCAACACCGGCGGGGTCGGCGATGTCGCCGGGGCTGCGGGCATCAACGTGATCTCGTTCTCGACCGATAGTGCTGTGGCCGGCGGGCCGGTCTTCCTCAGCGGCTTCCTGCCCGAGGCCGAGGCCGAGCGCATCGTCGGCTTCGCCGCGTCGCGCGGGCTGGACCGGATCGCGGTGTTCTATCCGCAGACCGACTACGGTTCCGCCGCGATCCGGGGCGCCGATGCAGCGGTGCTGTCGAGCAGCGCCCGGGTGGTGGCCGCCTCCGGGTACCGGCGCACCTTCCAGGGCATCCAGGACGCCGCGGAGCCGTTCGCCGGCACGGCGTTGGCGGCGGGCGCCACTGCGGTTCTTCTGCCGGACAGCGGCCAGGGGCTGCGCTCGGTCGGCGCCTTCATCGACTACAGCGGGCTCGACCCGGTCGAGGTGAAGTATCTCGGCCTCGGCCAGTGGATCTCCAGTTCCACGCTGCAGGAGCCGGCGCTGCGGGGCGGCTGGTTCCCGGCGCCCGATCCGGACAAGCTCGACGTTTTTGTCAGCCTCTATTCGGCGCGTTACGGTGCCCAGCCGCCCTTCATCGCGGTGCTGGGCTACGACGCGGTGCAGGTGGCAGGCCAGCTTCTGGCCGATGCGCGCCGCGACGGCTCGAACACTCCCTTTGGCCGGGCCGAGCTGACCCGGATCGAAGGTTTCCAGGGCGCGCTGGGGCCGCTGCGCTTCGAGCCCAACGGCCTGAATCAGCGGGCAATGGCGATCCTGGAGGTCGGCGAGCGCAGTTTCGAGGTGCTCGACCCCGCCCCCTCCCGCCTTGGTCTGGCCCGCCTTGGCCTGGGTTCGTGAGGGCGTATTGGTCGCGATAGCACAGCGCAAGCGCCAGCCCGCCGCCGATCCGACGTTCGCCGGGCTGACGCATCTGGTCGCCCCGGCGGCCGAACTGGCCGATCTGGGCCGCCTGACCGGGGCGATCGACGCGGCGATCGCTGGGGCGGCCGAGGCGGGCTCCGCCAAGACGCTGCCCAAGAAGCTGCATCGCGATATCATCCGGCTGGTCGCCGATCAGTTCGCCGATGGCCGCGACAAGGTCCGTGCCGCCTTGCTGGAGCATCCCCATGCCGGGCTGCGGGTGGCGCGCAGCTATACCCACATCATGGACGTGGTGGTCGCCGGGGTGTTCCATTACTGCGCCACCCATCTGCACCCGGCGCCGATCCGCACCAAGGGCCAGCGGCTGGCGGTGGTCGCGGTGGGCGGCACCGGGCGGGGCGAGATGGCGCCCTATTCGGATGTCGATCTGCTGTTCCTGACCCCCTACAAGCAGACCGCCTGGGGCGAGAGCGTGATCGAGAGCATGCTCTACATCCTGTGGGACCTGAAGCTGAAGCTCGGCCAGTCGGTGCGCAGCGTCAATGACTGCGTTCGGCTGGCCGGGGCCGACCTGACGATCCGCACCGCGCTGCTGGAAAAGCGGTTTATCTGCGGCGACCGGGAACCGTTCGACGAGTTGGATACGCGGTTGTGGAAGGACCTGTTCCTGCGTACCGGGCACGAATTCGTCGAGGCGAAACTGGGCGAGCACGACCGGCGGCACGAACGCCATGGCGGTTCGCGCTATCTGCTGGAGCCCAACATCAAGGAGGGCAAGGGGGGCTTGCGCGACCTGCAATCGCTGCACTGGATCTCGAAATATCTCTACCGCACCGACACCGCCTGGGATCTGGTCGAGATGGGCGTGTTCGAGCACGACGAGGTGCAGCGCTTCGCCGACGCCTCGAAGTTCATCTGGGCGGTGCGCTGCCATCTGCACGACCTGGCCGGGCGGGCGCAGGAGCAACTGACCTTCGACCGCCAGGTCGAGATCGCCGGGCGCATGGGTTTTGCGGACCATGACGGGCGGATGGCGGTGGAGCATTTCATGCACGCCTATTTCCGTCATGCCAAGAACGTCGGCGACCTGACCCGGATCTTCTCCGCCGCGCTGGAGGCTCAGCACGCCAAGGCGCCGCCGCGGCTCTCCACGCTGTTGCGCGCACTCAGTTTCCGCAGTGTGACCAGCGACCCGAACCAGCCCTTCGTGGTCCGTGCCGGACGGCTCAGCGTGCGCGACGATCAGGTGTTCTCCAGCAATCCGGTCAACCTGCTGCGGCTGTTCCGCGATGCCGCGAGGCTGGACGCGCATATCCACCCGGCGGCGCTCAGGCTGGTGACCCAGAGCCTGGACCTGATCGACGACGATCTCCGCGCCAACCCGGCCGCGATCGAGCTGTTCCTGGAAATGCTGACCGACCCGGTCAATGGCGCGTGGCTGCTGCGGCGGATGAACGAGACCGCCGTGCTGGGCCGGTTCATCCCCGAGTTCGGCCGCGTCGTGGCGATGATGCAGTTCAACATGTACCACCACTACACGGTCGACGAGCACACCATCCAGACCATCGCGACGCTGAACCGGATCGAGCGGCTGGAGGCCAGCGAAGACCACCCGGTCGCCACCGGGATCATCAAGGGCGGGATCAACCGCCGGGTGCTCTACATGGCGCTGTTCGTGCATGATCTGGGCAAGGGCGACGCCCGCGACCACTCGGAATACGGCGCCGAGATCGCCGCCAAGGTCTGCCCCCGCCTGAACTTTGACAGGGCCGAGACCGAGATGGTGATCTGGCTGGTGCGCCACCATCTGCTGATGTCGGACGTGGCGCAGAAGCGCGACACCTCGGACCCGCGCACGGTCAGGGACTTTGCCAATATCGTGCAGAGCCCGACCCGGCTGCGGCTGCTGCTGGTGCTGACGGTCTGCGATATCCGCGGGGTGGGCCCGGGGGTCTGGAACAACTGGAAGGCGCAGCTTCTGCGCAAACTCTACTGGGACACCCGCGACCTGCTGACCGGCGGCAGCGACGAGGTCAGCCGCGCCGCCCGGGGCGAGGAAGCGCGCGCCGCGCTGGCCGATCGGCTGACGGGCTGGCCGGAGGCCGAGCGCAAGGCGGAACTGGAGCGCCACTATCCGCCCTACTGGCTGGGCCTCGACACCGATACCCATGAGATCCTTGCCCGGCTCGCGCACGACGCGAAGAACACGGCCGGGTTCTCCAGCCGGTTCCTGCCCGACGAGAGCCGCGATGCGACCAAGGCCTGTCTCTACATGGCCGATCATCCGGGTATCTTCTCGCGCATGGCCGGGGCCTTCGCGCTGGCCGGCGCCAGCGTCGTCGATGCGCGGACCTACACCACCGCCGACGGCATGGCCTGCTCGACCTTCTGGATCCAGGACCGCGAGGGGCACCCGTTCGAGGAAAGCCGACTCCCAAGGCTGAAGCGCACCATCCAACGCATTCTCAAGGGCGAGGTGATCGCCCGCGACGCCCTGAAGGAGCGACGCCGCGACAAGCCGCGCGAGATGTCCTTCACCGTGCCGACCCGGATCGTCTTCGACAACGAGGCCTCGGAACTCTACACGGTGATCGAGGTCAATGCCCGCGACCGGCTGGGCCTGCTGCACGTGCTGACCCGCACCCTGACCGCGCTCAACATCAACATCTTCTCGGCGATCATCGCCACCTATGGCGAGCACGCGGTCGATGTCTTCTATGTGAAGGACCTGTTCGGCCACAAGATCCGCAGCGCGCAGAAGCTGGGTCTGATCGAGCGCCGCCTGATCGAGGCAATCGAGGGCATCGCCCCTGCCGGAGCCGCCTCGAAATGAGCCCCTCGCCGATCCGGCTCCTGCGCGGCTTCGCCACCGTTGGCGGCTGGACCCTGGCCAGCCGGGTGCTGGGGTTCGGGCGCGACATCCTGATCGCCACCTTCCTCGGCGCCGGGCCGGTGGCGGAGGCGTTTTTCGTCGCCTTCCGGTTGCCCAACATGTTTCGCCGTTTCTTCGCCGAGGGCGCCTTCAACATGGCCTTCGTGCCGCTGTTCGCCAAGAAGCTGGAGGGCGACGGCGGGGGGGAGGCGAAACGCTTCGCCGAAGAGGCGATGGCGGTGCTGCTGACGGCGCTGATCGCGCTGACGGTGGTCGCGCAACTGGCGATGCCCTGGTTCGTGCTGGCGCTGGCCAGCGGCTTCGACGACGCCGGGGTTGATGGGGGGAGGTTCGACCTGGCGGTGGCGTTCTCGCGGGTGGTGTTCCCCTATATCGTCTTCATCTCGCTGGCGGCGCTGTTCTCGGGCATTCTGAACTCGTTTGGAAAGTTCTCGGCGGCGGCGGCGGCGCCGGTACTGTTGAACGTGATCCTGATCGGCGCCATGGCGCTGGCGGCAGGGATGGGCCGGGAGGTCGGGCCGGCGTTGAGTTGGGCGGTGTTTGCCGCTGGTATCGCGCAACTGGGCCTGGTGGTCTGGGCGGCGCGGCGAGCGGGGATGTCGCTGAAACTGCGGCTGCCGCGCCTCACCCCGGATGTGAAGCGCCTGGTGACGCTGGGCGTTCCGGCGGCGCTGGCGGGTGGGGTAATGCAGATCAACCTGCTGGTCGGCACCCAGGTCGCCAGCTATTTCGACGGTGCGGTGAGCTGGCTCTGGTATGCCGACCGGCTCTACCAGTTGCCGCTGGGCGTGGTCGGGGTGGCGATCGGCGTGGTGCTGCTGCCGGAACTTTCGCGCCGGGTGCGGGCCGGCGACACCGAGGGCGCGGGCCATGCGATGAACCGGGCGGCGGAGTTCTGCCTGATGCTGACCCTGCCGGCCACGGTGGCGCTGATCGTGGTGCCCGGGCTGGTGACGGCGGTGCTGTTCGAGCGCGGCGCGTTCACAGCCTCGGACACCGCCGCGACGGCGGCCGCCTTGTCGATCTATGCCTTCGGCCTGCCCGCCTTCGTGCTCCAGAAGGTGCTGCAGCCCGCCTTTTTCGCCCGCGAGGATACCCGCACGCCGCTGCGCTGCGCGGTGGCCTCGATGGTGGTGAACGTGGTCATCGCGGTTGGCGGCGCTCCATTTGCGGGGTATCTGGCCGCCGCCGTCGGCACCACGGTCGCGGGCTGGGTGAACCTGGTGCTGCTGTGGCGCGCCACGCGAGGGCTCGGCGATGAGGTTGCCATCGACGCCCGGCTGGCGAAGCGCTGGCCGCGCATCCTCGCCGCCTCGCTGGCGATGGGCGTGCTGGTGCTGGGGCTGGCCGAGGCGCAAGCAGTGATGCTGCCGGGCTGGCGGGCGCCGGGGCTGGTGCTGATCGTGGTCGCCGGGGCCGTGGGTTACGCGGCGGCAGCGGCGGCGCTGGGGGCGTTCCGGATACGGGAGGTCCGGGCCGCGATGTCGCGCGGCTGAGCAATTTCGAGCCAAATGAGTTCATTTGGCGACTCGGAAATTGCGAAAAAACAAAGGAATCGAGCATCCGTCCTGATTCCATCAGGGCGGAAAACGCTCTGAGCGCTCAGAACGCCCGCAACGGCCCGTGCCGGGGCCGGAACATGCCCGCAAGCAGCCAGCCCGCGACCCAGCCGCCGAGATGCGCCTGCCAGGCCAGCAAGCCGCCGAGCCCGAAGGCCAGCGCGACGTTCAGCGCCACCAGCCCGCCGATCCGCCGCCAGATCATCGCCCGGCTGCGCCCGGCCTGGCGCAGCGCCCGCTCCTGCCAGGCGGTGAGGACCGCGAACAGCCCGAAGATCGCCCCCGAGGCGCCGACCAGCGGACCGTTGGTCTCGGCGACCAGCCCGAAGGTCGCCGCGCCCGCGACAGCGGTGAGGGCGAAGATCACCAGGAACCGCTCGATCCCGATCATCCGCACCAGCGCGTGGCCGAGGCCCAGGAAGGCGGCGCCGTTCATTGCAAGATGCAGCCATCCGCCATGCAGGAAGGCATGGGTCAAGAGCGACCAGACAAGCTGTGGCTCGACGCCATTGCCCGCCCGGACGTAATCGAACACCAGATCGAAGAAGGCGAGGCGCATATAGACCGGCCAGCGGCCCAGAACCTCGGGCACCAGCCCGGCATCGGCCGCGGTGAACAGCAGCTCGAAGCCGATCATGACCGCGATCATGATCCACAGGACCGGATGCACGGCGTCACGGGGGGGGGAGGTGTCGGTAATGCTCATGCCCGGCCTTTTAGGGTCTTTCCGCGCGGCGCGCCATGGCTTCCCTTGACGCGGCCCGGCCTTGACGTGAACCAGGCCGGAGACCATAGAAGGCCGCTGAAATCGGCAGTGGTGAGAGACATAAGGCATGAGCGAGACCCGCCCCCATACCCCGCGCGTATTCACTCCACGCGTATTCTCGGGGGTCCAGCCCTCGGGGCAGTTGACGCTGGGCAACTACCTGGGCGCGATCAGGCGATTCGTCGAGTTGCAGGACGGCCCCATGGAGACGATCTATTGCGTCGTCGACCTGCACGCGATCACGGTGTGGCAGGACCCGGCGGGCCTGAAGGACGCCACCCGGCAGGTGACGGCGGCGTTCCTTGCCTGCGGGCTCGACCCGGCGCGCTCGATCCTGTTCAACCAGTCCCAGGTGCCGGCGCACGCGGAGCTCGGCTGGCTGTTCAGTTGCGTGGTGCGGCTGGGCTGGCTGAACCGGATGACCCAGTTCAAGGACAAGGCGGGCAAGAACCGCGAGAACGTCTCGGCCGGGCTCTACGTCTATCCCGCCCTGATGGCGGCCGACATCCTGGCCTATCGCGCCACCCATGTGCCGGTGGGCGACGACCAGAAGCAGCACCTGGAACTGGCCCGCGACATCGCCGCGAAGTTCAACAACGACTTCGACGCGCCGGACTTCTTCCCCCTGCCCGAGCCGCTGATCGGCGGCCCGGCACCCCGGGTCATGTCCTTGCGCGATGGCAGCAAAAAGATGTCGAAGTCCGACCCCTCGGACATGAGCCGGATCAACCTGACCGACGACGCCGACACCATCGCCAACAAGATCCGCAAGGCCCGCACCGACCCGGAACCGCTGCCGGAGACGGTCGAGGGGCTGGAGGGGCGGCCGGAGGCGCGCAACCTGGTCGGCATCTACGCCGCCCTTGCCGGCACCAGCGCCGAGGCGGTGGTGGCGGAGTTCGCGGGCAAGGGCTTCGGTGTCTTCAAACCGGCGCTGGCCGAGCTGGCGGTCAGCCACCTGACCCCGATCACCGCCGAAATGAGTCGCCTGATGGCCGACCCGGCCGAGATCGACCGGGTGCTCGGCGACGGCGCCGACCGCGCCGCCGCACTTGCCGAGCCGATCCTGGCCGAGACCTACGCGCGTGTCGGGCTGCTGCGCTCGCGGGGGTGAGGCATCACCCCAGGCCGGGTGCTCATGAACGAGAGTTGGGCCAGCAGCGGGGCGCCAATGTTGGTTTTGGAGCCGATACCGGCTGCAAATCCGCGCATCAGGGAACTTCCTCTATGCGCCATAAGCCGTCATCCCGAGGTTTTTTCCACCGATAAATCGCTCTGTCCGAAGGACTGGTTCCCGGGTTGCTTTGCAATCCGGAAGAAAATGATATTGTCTGTGAACTGATGCAATTTTGGGATCAAAAGGTTTGGAGCCGAGGAACCGATGCAGAAGGTCCGATTCCGCAAAGGTGAAACGATCTTCTCAGAAGGAGATCTGAGCACCCATTGCTATAAGATTCTCTCTGGTAAAGTCGAAATCATCTTGAACATCCCGAGCCTTATGAAGCGGGGCCGGACCGAAACGATTGCTACTTGTGGTGCGGGTGAAATAATTGGCGAAATGAGCGTGATCGAAAAGGGCCCAAGATCGGCTTCCGCGGTGGCTATCGAGCCGACACTTTGCAAGAGCTATACATCAGACGAGATTATCAGCCTTCTTGAAGACGATCCGCAGGAAGCGCTGGCATACGTCCGAACGATGATCCGACGCGTTCGCCGATCCAACAGAAAGATGTCTTGGTCGATCAGCCAGCGCGAATGAGCAGGAAGTCACCGTTGCGGCGTCCCGTAACTGGTCTGACCTTCACGCATTGACCAGGCGACAGTTGGGGTCACGCGATCTGGCACCACCAAAACACCACCGTCGGACTCAGTGGTTTATCGTCAGCACCGGCTTGACCCCTTCGAACATCGGCTCCAGCCCGACCCCCAGCGCGTCGCCGAATTTCGAGACCATGATGTAGGTGGTGATGGTGAAGGCCGCCTCGACGATCTGCGGCTCGGACCAATGGGCGTGCAGCCGGTCCCACAGCTCCTTCGGGACGCGGTTGGCATCGACGCCGATCTGCACCGTGAGGTCGATCAGCGCCTTCTCGCCTTCGGTGAAATGCGGGCTGGTCTTGTACTTGTCGCCATCGAGGTCGGCGACCTTCTCGTCGGCGATGCCCAGCATGTTCGACAGCCGCTCATGCTGGACCACGCAGTAATGACAATCGTTGCGCTGGGTCGCCTTGAGGATCAGCAGCTCCTTGGTCACCCAGTCCAGTTCGGCGTCCTTCAGGATCGCCATCACCAGCACGGTGAAGGCGTTGCCGAGTTCCGGCGTGTGCCCGAACACCTTGAAGATGTTCAGGAGCGCCTGGAAACGCTCCTCCGCCGCGTCATAGAAGGCCAGCGTCGCGGCATCGGCCTGGTCGCGCTCCACATAGGATACAGTCATGTCTTCCTCCTTGTTTTGACGGTTCGTTCCGAACTCAGAATTTTTTGCCGCCTATTGCAGACACGCCTCCGCCTGCCGGGCGACGCCGCGCATCAGCGCCTCCTCCGGGCGCGAACGCGAGAGCACCCGCAGCCCGGCCAGCAGCGCCAGCAGGCCCTGCGCGGTCTCGGTTGCGTCCAGCGCCGGGGAAATCTCTCCCGCCGCCTGGCCACGCTGGACCATGGTGCGGAAGAACGCCTCCATCTCCTCCAGCGCCTTGCTGACCACGGCCGCTATCTCGTCGTCATGGGGCGACATCTCCAGCGCTGTGTTGACCAGCAGGCAGCCGTCCCGCGAGCCGTCGAGCGTTGCCGTGATCACCTCGTCGAAAGCCGCGAGAATCGCCTGCCGAGGCGAGGCGCAAGCCAACAGGCGCTCGGTCCACCGGTGCCGGTGGCGGTCGTCATAATGCGCCAGCGCACGCAGGAACAGGGAGCGCTTGTCGCCGAAGGCGGCATAGAGGCTGCCCCGCCCGATGCCCATGCAGTCGACCAGATCCCGCATCGACGTCGCCTCATAGCCGCGCGCCCAGAACGCCGCCATGGCCTTGCCGAGCACGTCGTCGGCATCGAAGGATTTCTTCCACGGCATCGTGTGCCTCCGGTTCGGGACGGTAGTATGTTTGGAACGATCGGTCAAATGAACTCCGCATCCGGAAACCGGTCCGGTTTCCGGCGGGTTCGCCTTCTTGCTACCTGGAGCCTGATCCAAAAGCCGCAAATGCGCCTTTTGGGTTCCGCCAACCTCCCGCCCCGCCTCCCCGCCCAACCACCGATGGTACCGGTGCAAGATCGGTGGTTGGGCGGGGAGGCGGGGCGGGAGGTTGGCTTTCGGGACAGGTTAGCGGCGGTGAATCCTCTTGCTTGCGCGGGGACGAATCTACTGTCATCCTCCCGGTGCCGATGCGGTCAGACCGGGAGCCTCTCTTGCGCAAGTTTCTCATCGTCGTCGACGAAACCCCCGAATGCATGAACGCGATGCGCTTCGCCGCGCGCCGGGCCCAGAAGACCGGCGGCGGCGTGACCATGCTTTACGTGATCGAGCCGGACGAGTTCCAGCACTGGATGGGGGTGGCGGCGGTCATGCGGGCCGAGGCGCGCGAGACCGCCGAGGCGCGCCTGTTGCAACTGGCCGACGAGATGAAGGCGCTCAGCGGCGTGACCCCGGAATTCGCCATTCGCGAGGGCAAGAAGGCCGAAGAGGTGCTGGCCATCATCGAGGAGGACCCGGATATCGGGGTTCTGGTCCTCGGCGCCGGCGAAGGCGAGGGCCCCGGGCCACTGGTCAGCTATCTGGTGACCAAGATGGGCCACCGCCTGCCGGTGCCGGTGACCGTGGTCCCCGGCGGCATGACCCTGGAGCGGATCGACGCGGTCTGCTGAAATTGTTTGCCCGAACGGCTCCGCCTGAGTCTATGCCCGCGTCAAAGTCGCTATTGCGGCTTGTCGGCTCCGCTTGCCCACCCCTCCTGGTCTTTTGCCCGTGACAAAATCCGCTATCGCGGATTTTCGGCTCCGCCCCCCACCCCACCTCCCCGCCCAACCACCGATGGTACCGGGGCATGATCGGTGGTTGGGCGGGGAGGTGGGGTGGGGGGCGGAGCGCGCCCAAAAGACGCAACGCGACTTTTGGAACAGGCGCATAAGACCTGGGGCGGGCAGGTGGAGCCGTCAGGGCAAAGAATCACCCTTCCGCCAGGAAGGACGCGACC
>Ga0209987_10001281_pt1:2500-13679 | contig 13679 bp, 12 predicted proteins | sample N074metaG_FD_182134 | JGI IMG/M metagenome (GOLD analysis project Ga0209987, IMG submission 182134) | Deep subsurface microbial communities from Kermadec Trench to uncover new lineages of life (NeLLi) - N074 metaG (SPAdes) (version 2) | ecosystem: Environmental > Aquatic > Marine >... | reverse complement strand
TTATTTTGCCATTTTGGACTTCTGTTTCTTCCGTAATGACATATTTAATCTAAAACGGTGGGATGGTCAAATCATATTCCTGCTCATCCACGCAATTCAGGCACCGGGTCAAGGCTTGCCTGCCAACAGGAACTGGATCAAATCTGGGTCGTCGAGCATTTTTTGAATAGCCAGGGAAAGGCAGTTGTTCACTAGGCGTTCGTTTTTGAATTTTCCGGTAAACATGCGATGCGACTTAATCAATCGGGAGCTGTAAATATTTTTAAACATTTGATTTCCGTAAGCGGCCTGAACACGCAGAATGGTTTCCATTTGAGCATGCACTTCGGGAATTTTCGCTCCCAGGTTCCCGCTCTTGTAATTTAATTGAAGCCGGTATATTTCCACCTCCAGCTTCCGGTTAGGAAGCCTGCCGGGTTTCACCATATGAAACCCCATTCTTTGAAAGCCTTCGGTAATTTTATCCAAAATGGTGTCACGAACACTGGAAGAGGCGTAAATATTAACGGTATTGACCGCCCGGCCCGAGCTCAGTTTGAGATTGGATACTTTCTTGGAGATGGCTTTTTGTGAACGGATATCTCTCACCCGAACGGTTAGTTGTTCCCCTTTCCCGATATTGCTGACTCGAACGAATATTTCCGGGTGAAGATCGATTTTATGGTCGTGGGTGCATCCCAAAGCAAGAAGGGGGATGAATATGGTAATCCTCAGCCAAAGACATATGCGAAACAAACCCGCTGCCGGTGGGTGCTTCTTAGGTGATTGCAGAATTTTATCTTTCCTCTCATGATTTATACCGTTATCGCAAATCAGGCGCCGGATTATTCCCGGACCTGAATGGGATTTCTTTTCTATTCTTCCCGTTCTGGTCTCTTTAAATGAATCAAGTCTCTTCCATTAACCGGTACCATTAAATCATATTCCCGCTCATCCATGCAATTCAAACATTAGCCCCGCGCTGGACCCTTGGCGGTGCCCCCCGTCTACAAATGGCATTCGGAGGGCTGATAACAGGTTCAGACTGCTGGTTGCCTCTATTAAAAACCACCTCTGCCATCAACAACACTCGTATTCGGTGTCGGAAGTCCAAGTCAACTGGATGGAGTTGGGAAGTTTTGTGGTTTGTTTGTCGAAGCAGGCGGATTCAATTTGAGAACAGGTCAAGTGAATGGCGCCGGAAAGATCGGCGCCAGAGAGGTTGGCATCGCTGAGATCGGCATCGGCGAGATCAGCGCCGTTCAAATTCGCCGCGGTGAGGTCAGCCCCGGTCAAATCAGCATTCTGCAAATTGGCGCCGCTCAAGTTGGATCCTGTTAAATCTGAATACCTGAGATCGGCACCCGACAAATCTGCTGAAGAGATGTCAGCGCAACGCAGGTCGGCCGCTATCAGTTCGGATTCCCGCAAACAGGCACCTGCGAGCTGGGCCTCACTCATATAAACTCCGGTGAGGTTGGCACCGCTCAAATCCGCACCGGTCAAATCGGCCTTTCTAAGGTCGGCCCCCTCCAGATCCGCTGATTTAAAAATAGCTCCGGCAAGAACGGCTTCGCTTAAGTTGACTTCAATCAGCTCAGCCTCCGTGAAGTCGGCCTTTTGGGCCTGGACTTGCCGGAGCCGGGCCCGGTGAAAATTGGCTTGCCTCAGGTTGGCATTTTCCAACCTGGCGCCGGTCAGATCCGCCTCACTGAAATCACTGCCACTCAAATCCTGGCCGCTAAAATCCTGCCCGGTGCAATCCTTGCCACTGAGATTTTTTTTGGAGTCATTCATCACATTAAAAATTAAATTGTTTTTCTAACACCCACTCAACATTTTTGAGTCCGTCATTCTTTGCTTTTTTTATTTTCTGGCAATTTAAAATGAATGGGGCCTTGCTGTCCCTTGGCAATTTTCCCGCGCCGTTGAGAGTTTTTCAGAACCTCCTGATAATTTTTTCGGGACTTTTCAGTTTTCTTTGCAGGAGGCACCGGCAACGCAGGCGAGTTCGGCAGTTTTACGGGATTCTTCTGCACCGGAATCGGCGACTCTGCGGAATGGGTTGCCTTCCCCACAACGCTACTCATCAACTGCCGTGCCTTCATCACCCGCGAGGAGGTGGTCAAGACCATTGCGGGATTCAGGCAATTGGGACAGACCTGCTGTTTTCTGACCCGTCGCCAAATGGAATAAATCACTCCAGGAACAATAAACATCAGCCACATCGCGATTTCGATGATCCCCCAACCCCGCTTAACCCAGATGGGATCGCGCTGACAGCTACACTCCATGCAGATGTATTTTTTTGTTAAATCAATCCCGCCCACTAAGGTTTTTTTCATGGTTCCCATCTGATCTGCAATTGAGGGGATTGCATAAAAAGTGAGCCTCGCCACTCTTACCAAGCCCTATTTATTGACAGATAACTTCATCTGTGGAATTTAAATCATGATAACTCAGAGCCTGTATTTTGCCAATGCATGTAGCAAAATTCCTCAGCAAGTCCGGATATCATGGTTGTGGCGGTTGAAATGCCGGTGGTGGATGGGGTCCTTCACGTCTATAAATGAATTTTTAAAAAACTGCGGAAGGGAAAGGAATCCAGGTTGGTGGTCAGGCAAACACTTCGTGCAGATCTTCGTAGAGCGTGTCTCTTTCCATGGGAATCCGGCCCGCTTCGCGGATCAAATCGATGATGGTATTTTTATGGAAAATCTGGTCGGTGGTGGCCCCTGCCGCATGGATGATTTTCTCTTCCACTACCGTACCGTCCATGTCATCCGTACCAAACGCCAAAGACATTTGCGCTATTTTAGGAGTGATCATGATCCAGAAAGCTTTGATGTGCGGAAAATTGTCCAACATCAAACGGGAAACCGCCAGGGCTCTCAAATCCATTTGCCCCGTGGTGGAAGGTAGAAAATTCAAAACCGTATTTTCCGGATGAAACGCCAGCGGAATGAAGGTGACAAACCCGCCGGTCCGGTCCTGCAATTCACGCAATTGGACCAAGTGATCCACCCGTTCTGCCACCGTTTCCAAATGCCCGTACAGCATGGTGGCATTGCTTTTGAGTCCCACCTTGTGCGCGGTTTCATGGATCTGCAACCATTCCGGCCCGGTGGTTTTCTCATTGCAGATTTTTTTCCGGACCCGTTGCGCAAATATTTCGGCTCCGCCTCCGGGAATGGAACCCAACCCGGCAGAGCGCAACTCCACCAAAGTTTCCTTCAAAGGTTTTCCTGCCAGTTCCGCCAGGTAACCCAGTTCCACCGCCGTAAACGCCTGAATGTGAACTTCCGGGAACCGCTCCTTCAGTCCCCGCACCATATCCAGATAATATTCATAAGGCAGATCCGGATGCAATCCGCCGACAATATGAAACTCGTTCACCTGACCTTGTTCATAAACAGAAGCATCGTCGAAAATTTCGTCCAGAGTTTTCATATAAGCCTGAGGGTTATCGGCTTTGACTCCGAACGCACAAAACTGACAACTGTGAATGCAGATGTTGGTGGGATTGATGTGCCGGTTGTGGATGAAATACGTGTGATCGCCATTGATGCGTTCACGCACGATGTTGGCGAGCCGACCGACCCCCAATAGATCGGGGGTGGTGAACAACGTCATCCGTCCGCAATAGACAGCCGCTCACCCGCCTGAACTTTCCGTTCAATGGGCTTTAACGATTCATCCAAAAATTCAAAAACCATTACAACTCCTTTGGCATTTCATCAATGCACACCTTTCCCGTTTTATAGGGAGGACATCCTACCATCAAGCCTGGGATTCGCCAAGCAGGAAGGATCCGATCGCCTCACCGCCCAACGGCAATACAGCCATCGGATCCTTCCTGTCCGGCAATTCACCTTTCACGATTTTTTTGTTATCGCTCCGTTTATAAGCCTTCCCCGAAGGTTTGACCTGGAGCCGGTACTGGGATCCGCCCAAAACCCGGGCTACCGGATTTTCACGAATCACTTGCACCTTTCTTTTCCCAACACGTTCATTCATAACAACCTCCTGGTAATGATTTCCGCAGATAATACAAAGTCGAGAGCCCAAAACTTTGCTCTCTGTTCTGATCCTGACTATTTTGCAGGGTATCCGTTGCATATTCAAATAAAATGTAATACAAATTATAAAAGGGGATGCTTTAAGGCTTCTGAATCAAGGCCCAACACCGCTCCCATAGGTCACTTCCCATACTCCTGACACCTTACCCGGACATGCCAGACAACGCTATATCCATTTACCAAAAAAAATATTTCTCAGACCCTCAGCGGCTGGTTGCCATTCTTACCGCTCATCAAAAGGACGGCAAGAAAATCGTTTTCGCCAACGGATGCTTTGAGCTTTTGCATGTAGGACATCTGCGGTACCTGTTCGCGGCAAAAACTTTGGGAGACTTCCTGGTCGTGGCGGTCAACACCGATGAGTCGATCCAGCGCATCAAACCAGGACGCGATCCCATCCATCCAGAGCATGAGCGTATGGAAGTGGTCGCCGCTATTGAAGCGGTCGATTATATCGTCCCTTTGGCGGACGACCATCCGGGTCAGCTCTGCGGACTGCTCAAGCCGGATATCCACACCAAGGGCACCGACTACGCCGACCGCCTGAGCGAAATGCCCGAATACCCCATCGTCATGGCTTATGGCGGCAAAGTGGTGGCGGTAGGCGATCCCAAAGATCACAGCACCACCGAAATTCTAACCAAACTGAAAAAATAAGATGGCTTCGCCTGTCAAAAGAATTTTAATTCGATTCCCAAATTGGGTGGGGGATGTGGTGATGGCCGAACCGGTGATCGGTGTGCTTCGCCAAAACTATCCCGACGCCGAGATCGCGGTGGCGCTCCGGGAATACTGCGCCGAAGTACTGACCGGGCACCCGCACATTGACCGGCTTATACGGTGTCAGGACAAAAACTTTAAAGGCCTCAAAAAGCTGGCTGACGATATAAGGGATTTCTCTCCCGAGTTGGCGTTGCTCTTGCCCAATTCTTTCCGGTCGCTGATCCCGGTACGATGGGCGGGAGTCAAAAATATTATCGGGTACCGTCGGGGGCTCCGCAAATTCTGGCTCAAAGGCCCTCTGGCTCCGAAAGAAAATGGACGTTATCAACCCATCCCCATGACGGATTACTTTCTTGAAATTTGCCAATGGATGCAGTTAAAGGTTGCGGGTTCGCACAAACCGCGGCTTTACCTGACCCCACAGGAAACAGCAACGGGAGCGGCCCTGTTATGCCAATACGGAATTGCCGATCAGGATCTGGTTTTTGCCTTGAACCCCGGAGCCCAGTTCGGTTCTTCCAAATGCTGGCCGGATTATTATTTTGCGCGGCTGGGTGAGTTGCTGCAAAAACAATTTCAGTGCCGGCTTTTCATCCTGGTGGGGCCCGGTGAAGAGGAAATCGCGGATAAGATTGTTCAAAAATCAAAGGCCACATTTATCAATACCGGACCGGACCGGGTCGGGCTGGGAGTCCTGAAAGCCCTGGTCCAACGGTCCAACCTGATCATCACCAACGATACCGGCCCGCGCCATTATGCGGTAGCGTTCGACAAACCGGTGGTGGTTTTAATGGGGCCGACCGACCCGCGTCACACCAATTGTCATTTGGATAAAACAATTGTTTTGCGTGAAGACCTGCCCTGTTCCCCCTGCAATTTGAAAGTCTGTCCGATCGATCATCCATGCATGATAAATTTAACCCCGGAGAAAGTTTTTTCTGCGGTCCAGCAAATAATGAACTGAAGGAGTGCCTGTGACAAACCACCGCGTGCTGATCATCGGAGCCCGGCGCAGTCATCAGGGGCTGGGAGAGTTCATCGCCAACTTTTTTGTGGAGGCCGGGGCCTCCATTTGCGCGGTGGTGGGCACTTCCCAAAGCACGGTCGATGAGGCTTTGACCAACCTGAAAACCCGCTGGGGAATTCCTTCAGTGGGATACACCGACCTGCCAACAGCAATCCAGGAGCAGTCGCCATCGATCGTGGCCATCTGCTCCCCGCATGTCTTCCATCAGGAACACCTGCAGATAACATTGGACCATGGCCTGCATTGCCTCTGCGAAAAACCCATGGTTTGGCAGGACGGTGAAAAGTGCGATTTGAACGAAGTAGCACGCATTGCGAACGGTTTCCATCAACAGAAAAAACTGTTGCGATTGGTGACTCAATGGCCGCTCACACTCGATGAATACTTCACGCTGTTCCCTGAAGTCAAACCGCAACCCATCCACCGGTTTAAAATGTTGCTGGGGCCGGCCGCCACCGGCAGAGCCGCATTAGCGGACTCCCTGCCCCATGTGCTCAGCATGATCCACGCTTTAACCGGAGTCGGTTCGGTGCAAAACGTTCGAACCCTCCGCAAAGAACCGGAACGGACGGAATTTTCCTTTGATTATCAACACGATCATGGCATTCTGGCAGTCGATGTATCGCTGGTCCTGTCGCCGAATCCTCCACGTCCAGCGGGATATGCCATCAACAGTTTTTTCGCCCAACGGACCATCAAGCTCCCGGAATATCAGTTTCTTTTTTCGAATGACGAGGGCAGGCAAATCCCAGTGAAGGATCCTTTACCCAAGCTCATCAAAAATTTTCTGCAAGCGGTGGAGGACGGGCAGGCAACCCAGGAAGACTTGATCGTCGCGTCCATGAGAGATTTGAAAGTCATCTTGGAAAACATCAACCTTGAGTGATCTATGAGTGAAACAACCCAGCTGGCGAATATACATGATTTCGCGGCCAAGCTCCGGCAAGCCGAGGTTCTGCCGCGGTTGAAAGAATACGTCCACTGGCTTTCCGGGTCTAACGCTGGTGCCGCGATGCCGGACTACGCGCCGGTTTCCATCAATCTCGATTTGACCACCGCCTGCAATTACGCCTGCGACCACTGTGTGGACAAAGACATCCTCAACAAGAACATCCGCTTTGAACATGAACAACTGTTGGCCTCGCTGAAATTGATGCGGGAGAAAGGCTTGCAGTCGGTCATCGTGATCGGCGGCGGCGAACCCACCACCTACCCAAAATTTGAAGAGATCATAATCTTCATGAAAGAGCTCGGCCTGCAGATTTCAATTGTTTCCAACGGGGCCGGCAACGAAAAAATTCTCAACATCGCCAAGTATCTTGATAAGGGCGACTGGGTGCGGCTGTCGCTGGATTCCGGGACCGACCCCACATTCCAAAAAATGCACCTGCCGAAAGTGAAAATCACTTTGGAGGGAATCTGCGCGGTCATTCCCAAAATCAAAGAGGTGAACGCCGCGTTCAAAATCGGGTTTTCCTATATCGTCACCTGGCAGGGCGCTCATATTTTTGACGAGGACATCACCGTCAACCTCCACGAGATCGCCCAGGCCGCCGAGCTGGCGCGGAAAAACCAGTTCGACTACATCGCCTTCAAACCCTTCCTCACCCGCGCGGAGTTCAACAACGCCGAAGTGATCGATCTCGACACGTCCCGAGAACATTTCCAGAAGACCATGGCCACCATCGCTCAGCAACTGGAACAGGCGGTGGCGTTGGAGACCCGGTATTTCAAAATTCACCAGACCACCAACCTCAAGATGTTGCTGAAAGGGGAACGATCAGACGACAGCATCGGGCAACCGCGGCGCTGTCACATGCAATTCTTCCGCCAGGTGCTGAGTCCGCTGGGAATCTACAACTGCCCGGTGTACCGTAACCAGCCGCACGGCCAACTGGGGGGGAAACACGACTACGCCAACCCCGAAGGCTACGCCAACCTGCTGTCCTCGTGTGAAGATAAGATTGAAAGTTTTAACGCCACCAAGGAATGCGCGGAAGTCACCTGCCTGTACAACCACGCCAACTGGTGGATCGAAGACCTGATCGAACATCCGGAAAAACTGAACGACTTGGAAATGCACCTCCCCGAAGAAGCCGACTACTTCCTGTAATTTCTTCGCCCACCAAAACAATATCTATTTCCATAGCTATCTACAGGAGGGGCAGATACATGGATAAAAGAACTATCATCGCATCGGCCTTAAACTCATTTAGCTCTCAATCACGATCTTTGGGGGAATTAACATGCCTGAAAAAGAAGTATGGGAAACCTACCCCGAGATTTATCACTACACAAGGTTTAGCTCCGCCCTCTTAATCATACAAAGTGCCACACTGAGAGCCACTAGATATGACTTGTTAGACGACACTCAAGAGATAAATTATTCAAAAGACATAATCGCACAAAAACTTCTTGAAAAATTCCCCGGAGCCACTATTGAAGACGCAAAAGCCGAGCTGGAAAATATTTTTTTCAAAGCAATGGGAAACACTATTTACATCACCTCATTTTGCGGAAAAAATTTGGACGCCGACCATTATCATCATGATCACGGCAGGTCAAACATGTGGAAAAGTTACGGCACCGATGAGAGTGGCTCTGGTTGCGCCATCATCTTCAAGACAAAAAATATCTTTGACAGAACGAAGCAATACAAGGACCTCCTAAATATGCTTCCTGCCCTGATAATGGATGAAGTGATATACAAAGGGCATAATAATGACAAACCAGACTATTGCAAAAGACTCAACCGGTTTGTCGAAAATGCATCAAATTTTATAAATAATTGTAACGATAGAAATTCTTACTCGATGGATAATTTGTGTACGGATCAGTTGTATCTCATGTTGCTCACAAAACAACCGGCATTTTTTGAAGAACGAGAAGTCAGAAGGGGCCTCTGTTTTAAGACAAACCTCCAAGAAAACCCAAATCCATTAAACCCTCCACCAAAATATTATTCAATACCGTTTTCACCGGACGAAGATATTTCTGGCATCATCATTGGCCCGCACAGAAAACAACAAGAGCGATATAAATTTCTTACTTCCTACCTATCAAAGTTTAGCTTAGAAAATATTATAGTCACCAAATCAGAAATTCCGGTAAAGGATTAGCTCCCATCTTTTCATTTCTAGATCGACCCCAACAACTCCTATCATTTCTTTAAACCCAAACGCAATCGACGATGACGATAGCCATCAATAAAATGCTGATGACGCCGTTCACGTTGAAGAACGCCATATTGACCTTGGACATGTCATCACTTTTGACCAGGGAATGCTCATAGGCCAGCAGGCCCGCCACTATCACCACGCCTGCGATATAAGTGATCCCCAACTGCGGGTCGATAAGCAGGCCCAGCAAAAATAGCACCATGAGCGCGTGCGCCGCCCAGGCGATTATCAACGCCCGCGCCACGCCGAATTGTTGGGGAATGGAGTGCAATCGATTTTTACGATCCGCCTCGACGTCCAGGCAGGAGTAAAGGATGTCGAACCCGGCCAACCAGAACACCACCGCCGCGCCCAAGATGAGCGAGGTCAAGGAAATTTCCTCGCGCACCGCCACCCAGGCGCCCACCGGCGCGACCGACAAGGCGAATCCTAAAAAGACATGCGAGTAGGCGGTGAACCGTTTGGTGAACGAGTAAAAAAACACGATGGCGAGCGCCAGCGGCGACAACATCAACGCCAAGGGGTTCAACATCGCCGCCGCCCCCACGAAAATCGCCGAGGACACGATGAGGAAAACCATGTATTGGGGCCGGTTGATTTTGCCCGCAGGCAAAGCCCGGTGGACCGTGCGCGGATTTTTTTCATCGAACGTGGCATCGACAATGCGGTTGAAAGCCATGGCGCTACTGCGCGCGCCGAGCATCGCCACCAGAATCCACCCCAGCGTTTCCCATTCCGGCAGGCCCTCCGCCGCCAGAAACGCGCTCATCAAAGCGAACGGCAAAGCGAACACCGTGTGCTGGATCTTGATGTCCTCAAAAATGATTTTTAATTTCGAGACTACCGCTTCCAAAACTTCTCCCCGTTAAGATTTTCTTTTTCTCCGTCCTAGCGGTTGCATGTATGATGGAGCACCATTTTTATTCAAATGAACCCGATTCGCCATGAAAAACTTCAAACGCCTGTTCCGACTGTTGATTCCCTACAAGACCGCTTTGTTCTACGGGACACTGTTTCTGATCATCGCCTCCGCCACCAACCTGGCGGTGCCGCTGGTCATCAAGCAGTTGGTGGACGTGGTCATGGTGGAAAAGAATCTGGACGTGCTGAACAAACTGGCCGGGTTGGTGGGCTTGTTGTTTTTAATCCAAATGGTGTTCTCCACCGCTCACAACTACCTGTTCGACCTGACCGAGAAACGGGTCGCGACCGACTTCCGCAAGATCGTGTTCAACCACCTGCACACCCTGTCGCTGGGATTTTTTGTCAAACGCCGCACCGGCGAAATCATGTCGCGCATGACCAACGACCTCACCACGGTGGAAGGCGTCATCACCGATCTGCCCGCCACGGTGATCCAGCAATCCATCCGCATGCTGGGCGGCATCGCCATCATCATTTATATGAACTGGAAGTTGACCTTTATGATCTTGGTGCTGGCCCCCATCATGGTGTTGTTCGCTAAAATTTTCGGAAAAAAGTTGAAAGCCCTTTCCAAAGAAATTCAGGACAAGCTGGCCACGTCGACCACCATTCTGGAGGAAAACCTGAGCGGCATCCAGGTGGTCAAATCGTTTGTCCGTCAGGAACTGGAAATGAAACGCTTCGGCGACGCGGTGGAGGACAGTTTCCAGTCGGCTAAAAAACGCGTGAAGATTTCCGCCTTTTTCGGTCCGATGATCGGGTTCATCGCCTTCAGCACCGGCCTCGGCCTGCTGTGGTACGGCGGCCACGAAGTCATCATCGGCAACATCTCCCCCGGCGAACTGATCGCCTTCATTTTATACGCCACCATCATCGCCGGACCGATGGGCAGTTTCGCGCGGTTGTACACGCGCGTTCAGGAAGGCCTGGGCGCCAGCGAGCGGCTGTTTGAAATTCTCGACACCAAAAGTGAAGTGCAGGACTTGCCCGGCGCGCCCGCCCTGCCCCGCATCAAAGGCCGGGTCGAAGTACGTAATCTAAAGTTTCATTACCGGGAAGACCGCGAAGTTTTGACCGACATCAACTTTACCGTCGAGCCGGGAGAGATGGTAGCGCTGGTCGGTCCCAGCGGCGCCGGTAAAACCACCCTGATACAACTCCTGCACCGGTTTTACGATCCCACCGGCGGCGAGATCCTAGTGGACGGTATTCCCATTCGTGAGGTGCAACTCAACAGTTACCTCAAACAAATCGCGCTGGTGCCGCAG
>Ga0209987_10001280_pt1 | contig 13680 bp, 11 predicted proteins | sample N074metaG_FD_182134 | JGI IMG/M metagenome (GOLD analysis project Ga0209987, IMG submission 182134) | Deep subsurface microbial communities from Kermadec Trench to uncover new lineages of life (NeLLi) - N074 metaG (SPAdes) (version 2) | ecosystem: Environmental > Aquatic > Marine > Ocean trench... | reverse complement strand
TGGGCGGGGTTATTCAGGCAATTCCTGGACAAAAATCTCAGCCGTTAACCCTGTGGTCAGCAGCGGACATGCAAGTGTCACCCGTGCATGCGTCTAAAACGTCTGTAGAATCAGCGCAACTAGTAGTTCTCGGGTATTGGTAAATAAAATTTATACGATGCGCAATTTCACACTGTTGACCGTATTTGCACTTTTGTGCGCGTGTGAGCGAAGCCCAACCAGCTTGCGGATGGCGATTCCCATGCTGAGTGTCGATCAGGAAATTGCGCGCGAGTTTTCAGACTTGCTGGACCGCGAGTCGACCATTCGAGTCGAATTGATCGGTTCGCCGGTATCTGATGAAACCTCGCTGGACGCACTATTGGCAGGCGAGGCCGACATTGCACTGGTCTCCAACAACATGCCGTTTCGGTCGGGAATCGCAACCGTCATGCCGCTTTATCCGACGGTTTTGCATATTGGCTATCGCGAAGGACGCGATATCTCCAGTGGCGTTGAATTGTTACGCGGAGCAACTGTGTTCGCCGGTGCGCCCGGTTCGGCATCACGTTTGATGTTTGAGACAGTTATTGCGCGTCTCAATCTGACGACGGAGGATTTTTCCTACCTCGAGTCAGCGCAGCAGGCGCCTGAGGTCTTCGTCGTATTCGCGCCGATTTCGCCAGATCGTGTCGCGGAATTTGCCGACTTCAGGCTATTGAGCCTGGGATCGCCCGGCGAGGAAGAGCAGGGTTCAAGCGTCGCCGCGATGACGTTTTTAAACCCGCATCTGGAACCCTTTGTGATCCCGGTCGGAATATACGCCGATGCGACACCGGAACCGATATTGACAGTTGCGGTGGACATGTTGCTTGTTGCCAGAGCCGATCTGGATGAGGCGGTCGTCTATGATTTCGTGCACGAGTTATTGCGACTGAGGCCGGCGCTTGCTGCACTCCGTCCGGGCTTGTTTCGCACGGTGTCGGACAAGATTGATTCCAGCAACTCAACGTTTGTGCTGCACAAGGGCTTGCTTGCGTATACGGAGCGGGATGCGCCGACAATTTACGAAAGGTACTCCGGTATCGCGGAGGTCGCCGTTACTATGCTCATCGCCCTGATCAGTGCGGTGTTCGCCGGAGTGCGGATTTTCCGCATGCGAAGAAAAAATCGCATCGACGTTTTTTACACGGATGCTCTTGCTATTCGTCACTCTGTCGACATGTCTGCTACAAGTGATGAGCGAGCCGCAGCAGTGCAAAAAGTCAGGGATTTGCAATCCAGAGCGTTTGCAATGCTGGTCGATGAGAAGCTGGCTGCGGATGAAAGCTTTCGCATATTTATTTCGTTATCGAACGACGTTTTACAAGAGATAAGTGCCGTTAGCGGCGAATAATAATCGGCCCGCAACGCAAGAAAGGCAAGGACCAGGCCGAGAAAAATCGCTAGCCGACCCGAGAACATCATGACTCCAGAGATGGCGATAGGACCCCGTGTACGCAAGTCACCATTTTTTGATGCGACATTGCGCTACGGGGCCAGGGCATTCACTGTCTACAATCACACTTACATGCCATCCGCGTATTCGGATGCGGTCACCGAGTACTGGAGCCTGGTCAATGACGTCACTCTCTGGGACGTCACCTGTCAGCGCCAGGTTGAGATAGAAGGACCGGACGCATTTCGCCTGATTCAATTTTTGACGCCGCGTGACATGTCGAAATGCCAGGTCGGCCAGTGTCAGTACATGGTCCTGACCGATGAGCAGGGTGGCATCATCAATGATGCGGTGTTATTGCGAATTGCAGAGCAGCGCTTCTGGCTCTCTCCCGGGGACGGTGATGTTTTGCTGTGGGTTTCGGGCATTGCTGTTAACAGCGGCATGGATGTCAGGATTACGGAGCCGGATGTTTCGCCGCTACAACTGCAGGGGCCAAAATCACCGCATGTCGCCCGTGATTTGTTTGGCGACTGGGTGCTGAACATGAAGTACTACTGGTCGCAGGAGACAACACTTGGCGACATACCATTATTGATATCGAGAACAGGCTGGAGTGGTGAGCTTGGGTTCGAGATATACCTTCGTGACGGCAGTTATGGAGAGCAACTGTGGGAAAAGATCATGGTGGCTGGTCAGCCTTACGGTATTGCACCGATCGCGCCAAATGTCATTCGAAGCATCGAAGGCGGGTTGCTCTCTTACGCTTCTGACATTACGCGCGACGACAATCCTTTTGTCTTTGGCTTCGAGTGGATGATCGATTTCGACCAGGAACTTGATTTCATCGGCAAAGCGGCGCTACAGAAAATAAAGACTGACGGACCGAATCGACGGTTCGTTGGCATTGAGTTGCATGGCGATCTGCCAGAGGGGTCGAACGGCGAATTCTGGGAGGTCAAATGCGGCGGTGAATCGACCGGGCACATTACGCGTGTAGTTCGTTCTCCCCGGCTGGGAAAAAATATCGGCTTCGCCAAAGTGCGCGCAGAAGATGCCGCAATTGGAACCGTGCTGACAACGCTAACGCCATCCGGCGAGAAACGGTTAACACTCTGTGAGTGGCCCTGGTTTCCGGCGCAGAAAAAAATACCGAAAGAATTGTGATTCAATCCGGCTCTACGTAGCCGGGTTATTCGTGAAAATGAATGTTTTCAGCAGATCCCGGCAAGTATCCGGTGCTTCCAGCGGCACCATATGACCGCTTTGGGCGATGATGTGAACTTCGGGACCGGACAGGTGATCGATGAGTTCCTGCGTCGCTTTGCGCGGTGCCATGCGATCCCGCCCACCAAGAATGACCTGTATTGGCCCGCTTAATTTGGTGGCCGTTACTTTTCCGTTCTGATAGGTGTCGCATGCTTTCAGATCTGTCGCCAGCCCGTCGGGTACGTTACGCCACATCACCTTCTGGCCGCCGCCCAGCATCGAACTGCCAGGAATCGGCCCTTGGTGCATATGGCCGGCTGAGCCGAAGCCCCATGACGTCATCATCGCAATGGCGGCTTGCGGATCATTTTCGGCATTGTCGATCAAGGTCGGGTTCACCGGCGTTGCCAGGCCACTGGCTATAAAAGAAACAGTGCGTAGTTGCTGTGGGTATCGCGCGGCGAATTCGAGCGCGATCAAACAGCCCTGTGAGTGCGCGACCAGCGAAATGTTGTCGATGCCCAGCGTCGTTACGACATCATGCAGCCAGTCTGCCATGGCCTCAATTGTGGTTAGCGCAGCGCCTTCGGAGTGGCTGTGACCAGGCAAATCGGGGACCAGTACGGCATATTTGCGAAAAGCGAAGAAGCGCGAATGTAATCCCCAAAAAGTATGGTCAAGCCCGCTGCCATGCAAAAAGATAACTGCAGGCTTTTTGTTATCAAACGGTTTGCCACCAGTGGTGGCGAAAACTTTTTTGCCGTTGACCGCAAAATACATGGTCAGGGGTTTGCTATTTTCTTTGCGGCACGGAACCCGGTCTCGAAATCGGCTTTGATATCTGCAACATCTTCAAGGCCGACAGACAGGCGAATCATGTCATCACTAATACCGGCTGCAACCAGGGCTTCAGCATCGATGCGGGAATGCGTCGTGGTGGCCGGGTGAATGATCAGTGTCTTGGAATCGCCGACGTTCGCCAGGTGTGACGCCAGCTCAACGTTTTCAATGAATGCTTTGCCGGCGTCCCTGCCACCCTTGACGCCAAAGCTGACGATGGAGCCCGCGCCTTTGGGCAGATACTTTTTTGCCAGGGCATGACTGCGATGCGCCGACAGGTCAGGATGACTGACCCAGGAAACCTGCGCATGATCTGACAAATACTTAAGCATGACTTTCGTATTGGCCAGGTGTTTGTCCATACGTAACGACAAGGTCTCGATGCCCTGCAACAACAAGAATGCGCTCATGGGGCTCATCGTTGGACCGATGTCGCGCATGGCCTCGGTTCGTATGCGCATGGCAAACGCACCAGGCCCAAATTCCTCCCAGAGGTTGATCCCGGAAAACGGTGCATAGTCGTCGGTGATCGTTGGGTACTTGTCGCTCGCACCCCAGTCAAAGTTGCCGCCGTCGATCACCACGCCACCAATGGCAGAACCATGCCCGCCCATCCACTTGGTTACGGAATGGATAGTGATATTGACGCCGTAATCAAAACAGCGGCACAAGTAAGGTGTATTGAACGTTGCATCCACCATGAACGGGATGTGGTTCTCGGCGCAGATCGCAGCGACACCTTCAAGGTCGAGGATGTCGAGACCTGGATTGCCGATCAACTCGCCGTAGACCAGGCGAGTATTGTCCTGCAGCGCTGCGCGGAACCCTTCTACGTCAGTCGGGTCCACGAATGTCGTGGTAATGCCGAAACGGGGCAGCGTGTTTTTCATTAGGCTGATGTTGCCGCCATACATCTGCGAGGACGCGACGATGTGATCACCCTGTCCAAGGATCGCCGTTATTGCACAGAAAGTGGCAGCCATTCCGGATGCTGTGCAGACTGCCGCCGGTCCTCCCTCCAGTGCTGCGATGCGCTGCTCAAGAACAGCGACCGTCGGGTTGGTAATGCGACTATAAGCATGGCCGCCGCGCTCAAGATTAAAAATCGAGGCGGCGGTGTCGGTATCCGGGAAAACGTAGGATGTGGTCTGGTAAATTGGTGTCGCACGTGCGCCAAAATCACTATCGACGGTTTGTCCGGCGTGCAGGCTGAGCGTATCGAAATGATAAAAATGCGACATCTATTTACTCACAGATTGCAGCCTCTGTGCTTCAGACCTGGTCAAGCGCTTTGTCAAGCGCATCGATAAGATCTTCGACATCTTCGAGGCCGGCTGACAAACGCACCAGGCCGTCAATGATGCCAACCCGCGCGCGTTCCGCTTCCTCGACATCAGCATGCGTCATGGTTACCGGGTGCGTGATCAGTGATTCCACCGAACCGAGATTCTCGGCCAGGCTCCACACCTCGACGGCGTCCATTAGTTTCTTGCCTGCTTTGAGGCCGCCCTTTACTTCGAACCAGAGCATTGCGCCGTAGCCACTCGCCTGACGTTTGGCCAGCTCGTGCTGTGGAAATGATTCGAGTCCCGGATAGCAAACTTGCTCAACTTTAGGATGCGCCTCCAGGAACTGGGCAATTGCCATGGCGTTGGCGGACTGTTGATCCATCCGCAATGACAGTGTCTTGCAACCCTGCAAGGTTAACCATGCAACCTGCGGCGACATGATGCTGCCGGTACTGTTCTGAATGAAGCGGACGGCATCAGCATGCTCCATCGTCGCGCTGATCACGGCGCCACCCACGGTTGCGTTGTGACCATCCATGTACTTGGTCGTGCTATGGATCGACATGTCGGCGCCCATCTCAAGGGGGCGCTGGAAGTACGGTGTGAGGAATGTATTGTCAACGGCGTGGATAGCGCCGGCTTTTTTCGCGATCTCTGAGATAGCTGCGATGTCCGAACACTTCATCGTCGGATTCGCCGGCGTTTCCGTCAGGAACAGTTTTGTATTATCGCGAACCGCCGCCGCTACTGCTGCCGGGTCTGATCCGTCTGCGAACGTAAATTCCACGCCAAAACGACTCAGGACCTTGGTGCACAGCCGGTAGGTACCACCATAGGCAACATCGGAAATCACTGCATGATCACCGGCGTTAAGGAATGCGAGCATGACTCCCTGCACGGCTGCCATGCCAGTGCCGAAGCAGGAGCAGTCAACGCCACCTTCCAAATCGGCAAGCTTCAATTCGAGTGCCCGGACTGTCGGGTTGCCAGAGCGGGAATAGGTAAACCCCTTCGACATATACTCATCAACGGACGGCTGAACGTAGGTCGTGGTCTGGTAAATCGGTGTCAATATCGATCCGGTAAGCGGATCCGGTGTGACGCCTGCATGTATCTGCCTGGTGGTGAAACCCATTGCTGTTAGTCCTTTACTTGTTCAGACAGTCAAACTGTCGTTGCGGGGCCGCAAATGATACACGCAACTCCGATCATCAGGGAACTGCGTCTTAACGATGTGGGCTGGTCGTATTCAGCTGTAATGGGTCGTCAGGGTCGACGCCGGGCATGAACTGCAGGTTGCGCTCATGATTGGTTAGCTGGTAGACCAGTCCCAGCCAGTTATTGACGATCGCCTTGCCGGTATCAGTCCAGGTGTTGTCGACGAGTTGTGCCAGCTCATCTTCCGGAAACTCCGGCAGTTCGGCTTTATCATGCAATGCCTTTTCGCAGCGCTCGATGAACTGAGTCGCTATCTCAGCCGCGTCAGCGGAAAAGTAGTTTTCCGGAAATGGCGGAGCGGCCTCGAGTTCACCTTTGAGATAACGCAAGACCTCTCGTTTGTATTCCTTTAACAGGCTCACCGCATCATATTCCGGGTGCCCCTGAAAATAGACCTTGCGAAACTGATCCTGACTGACCGCAAGGTGCACGCCAGCTTCTGCGCTCTCAACAAGTACAGTCAGGCCGGCGGCCTCGAGTTGCGAACGGGTCACTTCGTTGTAACGTGAATGCGGTGCATCAAAGCGCGTATTGATGTCACTCATTAACGGATGTTCGGGCTGCTTAATCCTGTGGCTGTAAACACCCCATTGTTTTTGTGGCAACCGTTTTCGATCAATACTGTGCAAATGTTTGACCAGTGCATGTGTTGCAAGACAGGAACATAGAATGGAGGCAACATTCGATTCAGCCCACTTCACTATCTCGATCAATGGCTCCCAAAACGGTTCTTTATCCAGAGATGGGTTGGAAATATTGGTACCAGTAATGATCAGCGCATCCAGACCCTCATTCGCCAGGTCTGTAAAATCGAAGTAGTACTTACTGATGTGTTCACGTGCCTGCACGCCGCGATTTAACTCTGGTATGGAAAACGGGTAGACGTAAATTTGGGCAATCTTGTTGCAACTGCCAACCAGCTTTATGAATTGTTGCTCGGTTGCTGTGAGGGCTGCATCGGGCATCATATTGAGAAAGCCGATATGCAGTTCGCGAATATCTTGTTCCTGTGCTCGCTGTAACGACAACACTTCATGGCCACGCGCACGCAAGTGGGAAAAGGTGGGCAACTCGTTGTGGGCGACCAGGGGCATGATGTCGGGTTACTGATAAGTGGCAGTCATGAACAAAATACTATTATTGGTTACCCTGTACAATCATGGAGTGGGGCCGTTCATCAGTTCGGTAGAAATTCGATTGGTATGGGCTCAATTTAGGAATTCAAAGCGCGAGTCGTAATATGCGGCAGGTACCGATAACAGGATAGATGTGTGGCTCAGCCTGAGAAAAAATATCTGCGCGAGGCGCTGACAGAGCTGTCGCTGGAAATTGGCGTGCATGATCTTGAAGCTCTGCAACAACACAGTCATCTGCTGCCGGCAGGCGGACGCGTATACATAAACGCGGTCGCCGGTGAGGGTACCGCGGCACGCATCAGAGCTGCTGAGCAAATCAGGACTGCCGGCTTCAGGCCGGTACCACATATCGCCGCACGACGAATGCAATCGGAACAGGAGCTCGACGATTACCTCACTGGCTTCGTCGAACGAGCTGGCGTTAACGAGATTTTGCTAATCGGCGGTGACCTGTCCGATTTGCCGGGACCGTATGCCAGCGCTCTTGATGTGATTCAGTCGGGTCTGCCCGAAAAGCATGGGATCCGGCGAATCGGTATTGCCGGTTATCCGGACGGGCACCCCGATATTAGCGCTGCGGTCCTTAACCAGGCTATGCAAGAGAAGCTCGCAGCTTGTAAGTCAGCGGCGATCGATCCTTATATCGTCATGCAGTTTTCTTTCCAGGCGACCGCAATCATCGACTGGTGTCGTGCGACACATGAAAAATATCCTGGCCTCCCTGTTCACGCTGGCATTCCGGGGCCGGCCAAACTCGGGACCCTGTTGCGCTACGCACGAATTTGCGGCGTTCAGAACTCAGCAAGGAAGTTACAGGCGAACAAAAATCTGGCGTTCGAACTGCTGCGACGCGCCGCACCGTGGGAACAACTCGAGGCGATAGGGCAGTACCGTCTCGATACAGGTCAGCCATTAAGCGCACATCTGTTTACCTTTGGTGGGCTTAAAGAAACCATAAGCTGGTTGCAGCAGGCTGCAAAAGGCAGAAAGGAAAATAGTGACGTGGTGGAATTCTAGCCTATAAATCTTTCGTCGCTGGATAGTCTTCGCCGAGCGATTTCACCAGGGAAACCGACATCACAACGCCAACCACAAGAATTGGTAACGACACAACCAGTAAAGTCGTTTGCAGTACCTTGATACCACCTATAAACATGAATGTTACGGGCAACAAACCGAGGGCGAAGGCCCAGAACACACGATGCCAGCGGGCAGGATCGTCACCTGCTTTCAGGAACAACGTTGCGACCGAAGCGAGTGCGTATGACGCCGAATCGTAAGTGGTCGCAGAAAATATTAATGCGACCAGGCTAAACACCGCGATAACAGCGGTAGATACTGGCAATTGATCCAATATGGCGATAATGGCCTGGTTGCCGCTTTGTGACTCGACGATTTCGCTGACGGCGACCACTCCCTCCAGCTCCAGGTACATGGAGTAATTTCCCAGGATCATGTAGAACACCCAGCCACCAAGTGAGCCGAGCACCAGCATCCCTACAATCACTTGTCGAATCGTTCGGCCACGCGAGATTCGTGTGACAAACAAACCGACATATGGAGCAAAGGCGATCCACCAGGCCCAATAGAATATCGTCCAGTTTTCCACGAAACCGGAGTCGGATAACGGATCTGTCCAGAAACTCATGCGCACGAAATTCTGCGCTAGCAGGCCGACACTGTTGATACTCGTCTTTAGCAGGAACAAAGTGGGACCCGATATCAGCACAAAAATCAGCAGGCTGAACGCCAGCAGCAAGTTCACGTCGCTCAGGCGCTTGATACCTTTTTTCAAACCAAGCCAGACACTGAACGCAAACAACATGACGCAAAGAATTACAACGGCGAACTCGAGACCGAAAGAAAGCGGTATATCGAACAGCCGGGCCAGCAAGGCAGCAATCATCGGAGAAGAGAACCCCAGCGAGGATGCTGCGCCGCCGATTAATGCAATCATGAACAGGAAGTCAATGCCACGGCTCACCGCACCATGCTCACGCCCCTTGAGAAAGTAGTGGCAGCTGCTGCTGAAGCGAAGATAGGGCAGCTTTTTTACGTAGTACGGATACGCGATTGCGATCGTTGGCAGGCAGTAAAAGGCCCAGGCAGAAAAACCCCAGTGATACATACCGTAGGTCGAGGCCCATTCGGCCGCTTGTGCACTCCTCGGTTCGACGCCGAATGGTGGCGACTGATAGTAGAACGACCATTCGATGCCGCACCAGTACATCAGTCCTGCGCCAACACCCGCACAGAAAAGCATCGCAACCCAGCTGAGCGTCGAAAATTCCGGGGACTCGTCGGCATCGCCGAGTTTTATCGCGCCGAAACGACTGCTCGCAATCCAGATAAGAAGGCCGATACAGCCTACGCCGGCAAGCAGGTAAAGGATGCCGAGTTCGTTGGCAATAAAATCATACATCGACTGCATCAATTTGCCGCTGGTGTCCGGTGACAGCGCGAGCGGCAGACAGACGAGGAAAATAATGACAACGCAGGCGCCGAAGTTTACCCAGTCTGTTTTGCTCTGCTCCATTAATGCTCCAGTCTGTTGCTACTCGCTTATGCGCAACTCTTCCCTATGGATCCTGAAAAGTTCAGGTACAGGCAGTCCTCGCAACGTCAATCGGACCGATCGCCCTGACCAAAAACACCATCAACGACCTGAAACAGCCGTGGTTCCAGTGTCGCTTCGCTATAGTCGTCCTTGAAGTAACTTGTAAACACAGCGACTATGTCGCGTTGCGGATTTACCAGCAACCCCTGGCCAGCCCAACCGCCTTTAAAAAAGTTGCCGTTGGCGTAAATCTCGTCCCACTGGTAGACGTTGTGACGGATGCCGCTTTCTTCGACCGATGGTAATCCTGCATTTGCACGTAGTGCCGGATTGCCGCCGGAACGAAGCAAATCAAGATGTGCGTCTGTAATAATTTGTTGGTCGGTGACGACGCCGTAACTCGGTGTAAACAGCAGTCCAAAACGTGCAACATCACGCATGCGCGCCATGAATCCGCCGTGCGTTACCGGCGTGCCGTAGCGCGGCGCAATGTAGGCGGCATCAGCTTCGGCACCGATCTCATACCAGATCTCTTTCGTAAACGCGTCCTGGAATGGCATGCCGGTCACCTTCTCGACCAGCCAGGCGAGAATGAAAGTGTTGAACCCCGAATAGGAAAACTTCTCACCCGGTGCGGCGTGACTGGAAACCTGCAGGGACGCTGCGAAGTCATACGGATTGTCCGGTGCATTTTCGCTACGGAAGCCGTCGCCTATGGCCATGGAATAGCGGTAATAGCAGGAGTCTCGGGTCTCATACTCATCCGAACAATCGAGGCCGCTGGCCATGTCCAGCAGGTTACGCACTGAAATACCGGAGAAGCTCGACTCACTGAGCTCGGGTAAATACGAATCGATTGGCAGGCTGACATCAATTTCGCCGCGTTCTTCGAGAATCCTGATGACTGTCGAGACGAAAACTTTTGCCACGGACCAGTAGACCGGTTTCTCGTAGTCCTGCATACGCGGATACCGTTCAAATACGATGTCGCCGCGGTGTAGTATGACCACCCCCAGCGTAGTCGATTGCTCGCTTTCGATGAACGACTCAAAAGTCATTGGACCTTCCGGCGTATCGACCATGAATGCGGCGATTTTTGGCATTGGCCGCTTGACGAGCGGGCGCACCGGTCCGTTACGATAGACGTTTACCGTGGGAAAAATCTGCTGCAGATTCCTGAAGTTCCATGCCATATCTTCGCCGTTGACGGCCCACCAGATATCGTCGGTTGGCAGTTTTCTGAGTTGGTTCTGCACTTGTGCGACAGTTGATGCGGATATGAATGGAGATGTCGATGCTAATTGTGGTGCGGCATCCGACCTGGCTGCTGCCATTTCAGTATCGTTGCCACAGCTTGCCAGCAATAAAGCAAAAAGAATGGCAACCAGGAATCTATTCGTCATTGCTGTCTCCATCGGACAAGCATATCGTGGCAATAATTATATATTGGAACGCTGCTCCACAAGGTGAAACGCGGGTTTCGACACAGTGCAGTCACAATTTACAATATTGGCAGGACATATTGAATAATTCGCTCACCATCTGGAAGGATAGCCGCGATCATGCATGACACAAGATCAATACGTGAACTGATTGCCTGTCAAAAACCAGGCTGGTCTCTCGAACAGCGTTTCTACACGGATCCGGAAATCTACCAGATTGAGCTTGACTGCATCGTCATGCGGAACTGGACTTTCGCAGGGCATCAGTCGCAGCTACCGGAAGCCGGTGATTTCAAGGTTCTCAATATTGCGAATGAGTCCGCGATCATTGTCAGAAGCAATAGTGGCGAGATCAAGGCGTTCGCCAACGTGTGTCGGCATCGCGGTTCGCGGATTTGCCTCGAGGAGTCTGGACGCTCACGAAAATTCGAATGTCCTTATCATGGCTGGATCTATGACACGGACGGCAAGTTGCTCGCCGCCCGGAATATGCCGGAGAGTTTCGATAAGGCCGGGTACGGCCTGCATGACGTCTCAGTCGAAATCGTGCATGGGCTGATTTTCATTAGCTTCTGCAGCGATCCGCCATCCCTGCAAGGTGCGCAGCGCGATCTCGCTGAGCCAATGGCTATGTTCGATTTCGAAAACCTGAAAGTCGCGGCACAGAAAACCTACCCGATCGCTGCCAACTGGAAACTGGCTGTTGAGAACTACCAGGAGTGTTACCACTGCGCTACGTCTCATCCTGAGTACGCAAAAATGCATACGTTGATGCTCGATGATAAAAAGCGTGACCGGGTGCAGGCGCATATGCTCGAAAAGATGACCCAGTGTGGCCTGAAGAATATTTATCACGATTTCATCGATACCGCCGCAAGAACGGGTGAGCAGGGATACGGATATAGCAGAACCGCAATGTTTGACGGTTACAAGACGGGGAGTGAAGATGGTGAGTCGCTGGCGCCTTTGCTTGGCAACCTGACCGACTACGATTGTGGCGCTTCTGATTTCACCGTGGGGCACTGTTCCTTCATGCTCGCCTACAGCGATCATGTTGTGGCGTATGTTTTTACGCCAGTCGACCACTTACATTGTCAGTGCGAGATTTACTGGATGGTTCGGGGAGACGCGGTTGAGGGCAAAGATTATAACCGCGAAAAGCTGATGTGGTTGTGGGACGTAACCACCTGTGCGGATGAAAAAATAATCGTCAACAACTGGAAGGGCGTGCAGTCCCGCTATTACCAGCCAGGTTCGTTTTCGGCGATGGAAAAAGCGGAGCAGGTCTACATAGACTGGATTTTGCAGGAGCTAAGGCGTTCACCGCAGGTGCAAATGCAGGGGTAGTTTCGGCCAACACAAAACACCGTAACCAATTGTTTTTAAATCGAATTAATTGGAACTACTGTATATAATAAAGGGGTATCCATTTAGCTCCACCACCCACTATATGTTGTGTTTCCCTTTAGCAGCGATTTGAGCGTAGGTAACCGGGTCTGTCAGCATTGCTTGTTCAAGCAAACGGTAAAAGAGGAGCCCGCGCGATCGCGATGTTCGCCGGTTGAAGCGGAAGACAAACTCATCCAGATAGTGATCGAGCTGCTGCGGTCTGATCGCTCCCTGATGCGTGCCAAGTAACCAGCGTTTGAGTAGCGAAGCTACCCGGTTCACACCCGGCATTGAGATGTGAGCAGGCTTTTCGTTGCCATACATCACCGTCCTCTTTCGACGGTATCCGTTCTTCGATAACGAACGATAGGCCGCCGAACCGTCAGTATGCACAATAGAGCCTGGCTCGATTGCGTCTTTTATGAAGGGCATCAAAGCGACCTGCGAGGGTGCGGCGATTCGACCCATACGGATCCGCCCAAAGCCTTTCGTCAATTTGATTTCGACCGCAACAGCGATAACCGTATTACCGCTATCCTCTTGTTTTATAGAGCGTTTACCCATCTTTTTGGCCGGCTTCTTCTGCCGCGGCGTATGCCCGACAAAGCACTCATCCACTTCGACCACACCGCTCAGTCGCTCCCGACCGGGCCGGATCATCGCGCGACGCAGCCGATGCAGCATGGTCCAGGCTGTCTGGTAGCTGCCCAGTCCCAGCACACGCTGTAAACCAAGCGCGTTCACTCCCTGTTTCTGATTGACGATGTACCATACCGCCGCAAGCCAGCTACGCAGTGGCGTGCGGGTCTTCTCGAAAATGGTACCGGCGGTGACCGTGCACTGATGTCGGCAGTGGCGGCAAACCAGACGACCGCGACTCGTACGATAAGCTTCATCGGCCATGCCACAACGTGGGCAAGCGAAACCACTCGGCCAACGCATACCTTCCAGATACTCGAGGCACGCATCGTCGTCGGGAAACCAATCGAGGAATTGCTCCCAAGTCCGGGGCTAATCACGGCCTGAAACAGGCATTTTGGGAATATCAGACACCACTACATCTTGTGCCATGTGGAGCTAAATGGATACCCCTTTGAAAAACTCCGTATTACGATGATCAGAAAATTCAAAGGAATTTTTTAAAGACCTGGTGCGCGAATCACAGATCAATTGTGCCGTTCTG
>Ga0209987_10001278_pt1 | contig 13684 bp, 13 predicted proteins | sample N074metaG_FD_182134 | JGI IMG/M metagenome (GOLD analysis project Ga0209987, IMG submission 182134) | Deep subsurface microbial communities from Kermadec Trench to uncover new lineages of life (NeLLi) - N074 metaG (SPAdes) (version 2) | ecosystem: Environmental > Aquatic > Marine > Ocean trench... | reverse complement strand
AGTGAAAGTCCTGATTGTGATGACGAACAGTTGGCACGTGATCGTCTGCGACAGATTCTGGACGATGAAGAGGGCTACGACGTTATCGGCGAAGCAGAAAACGGTGCGGAGGCCATTGCACTGGCAGCCAAACTACAGCCCGACGTCGTGCTCCTCGACATACGCATGCCGGGCCTCGATGGCATCGAGACCGCACATCATCTCAACACCCTCGAACACAGTCCGGCAGTCGTTTTTGCGACTGCGTTCGACGAATATGCTATCGACGCATTCGAGGCTCGCGCAATCGGCTATGTCCTGAAACCAGTGCGCCGCAATAAGCTGACGACTGCGCTGCAGCAGGCTTCAAGACTCACGAAAAATACACTGAGCGAAGTCGCTGCAGCGGCGCAAATGCAAATTGCGCGCAAACATGTCTGTACCAGAGTTCTCGACGAGCTCAGGTTAATCCCCATTGACGACGTCATTTGCTTTCGCGCAGATCAGAAGTACGTGACGGTCGAACATGACAACGGTCAGGACCTCATAGACGATTCCCTGAAGTCGCTCGCCGAGGAATTCAGTGGCGACTTCGTGCGCATTCACCGCGGTGCGCTGGTCGCAGTGCAACGCATAGACCGTATCGAAAAAACCGCGCAAGGAAAAAGTCGCGTCATATTGCGCGACAACTCGCAAGTCGACGATAATGAGCTGATAATCAGCCGCCGGCATTTAGCAGAGGTGCGCCGACGTCTGAAGGGAGTCTAGCTCGCTTTGAAAATTCGTATTGCGACCCGAAAAAGCGCACTGGCACTTTGGCAAGCGCGCCATGTCAGCGCCATGCTTGAGAACCTGCCCAACGTCGATGGTACGGAGCTCGTGCCGATGTCCACCAGGGGCGACGAAGTGCTCGATCGCAGCCTGCAAAAAATCGGCGGCAAGGGCCTGTTCATCAAGGAGCTTGAGAATGCCATGCAGCAGGGCGACGCCGATGCCGCCGTGCATTCAATGAAAGACATGCCGGCCGAATTACCCGCTGGGTTCTGCATCGTGGCGACGATGAAACGCGCTAATCACGCGGACGCGCTGGTGACCCGCAACGGCGCTCAACTCAGCGACCTGCCGCGCGGCGCCACTATTGGCACTTCCAGCCTGCGGCGACAGGCACAATTGAAAATACTGCGTCCTGACCTGAAAGTTAAGCCGTTACGAGGCAACATCAACACTCGCTTGGCAAGGCTCGAAAATGGCGACTACGATGCCATTATTCTTGCGGCTGCGGGCCTGGAGCGTCTCGAATTGGGCCACCGTATCAGCCAGCTGTTTTCGCCATCAGAAATGCTGCCGGCCGCTGCCCAGGGCGTTCTGGGCATTGAATGTCTGGAAGATAATGAGCAGCTACGCGCCATATTGACGCAACTAAACGACACGACGGCTGCGCAGACGACGTCCGCAGAGCGTGCAATCGCGCGCGTCCTGCAAGCCAGCTGCCAGTCGCCGGTCGCCGCGTATGCGGTTGTCAACGGGGACACAATCACACTGACCGCACTGGTCGCGCATCCCGATGGCAGTCAATCGATCAGCGACACCGCGAGTGGCAAAGCGAGTGATGCAAAAGCGTTGGGCGAGCAGTTGGCAGAACGCTTGCTCGACAATGGTGCGCGCGAGTTACTTGCGTCAATCGGAGCGCTTGATGACTGACGCTGCACTGCAGGGAGTCGGCGTACTTGTCACCCGCCCGCGCGCGCAGGCGGCCGAACTGATCGCCGCGATAGAAAATGAAGGCGCTAGCGTAATATGTTTTCCCGTCATCGAAATTGTGCCGCGCGACGAACATGCGGTGCACGAAGATGTCGTGCGGCTTCCCGATCCGGATATTGTCATTTTCATCAGCCGTAACGCAGTTGAATACGGCATGCGATACGCCGGCAGCGCCAGGACGGCTGCCATTGGACCGTCAACCGCAACGGCAATACTGGACACTGGACACTCCGTCGACATAAGTCCTCGCGACGGCTATGACAGCGAAAGTCTTCTTGCGGAACCCTCACTGAAAGACGTCTCAGGAAAACAGATCCTGATCATCCGTGGCGATACCGGCCGGGAATTGCTGGCCGAAACGCTGGTGGCTCGTGGCGCGACGGTTAACTACCTGTGCGTTTATAATCGACAATTGCCAACAACAGATGCGGACCTGATTGCTGCAGTCGAAGCTCGCTGGCGCAACGGCGAAATCAGCATTATTACGGTGATGAGCGTACAGACTTTGAACAATCTGCTTGCTCTGTTGCCCGACTGGTGCATGGCGCAGCTCGAAAAAACGCCACTGGTGACGCCTGCTGCTCGTGTGATAAAAGTAGCACTGGACCGGCATCCTGCCTGGAAGGCCGTACTTGCGCCCGGCCCCGGAGCCAAACAGATGGCCCAGGCAATAATCGCAACCCTAGAGAACTGACCACGGACTGGCACCATGAGCGACACCGAAGACGACAGCACAGTGGAAAACGCGGCGCCATCGCAGCGCAACTCGATTGCCTGGCTGGCTGTGATGCTGTCAATTACGGCAACAGCGGCCGTAGGCTATACATTATTTCAGGACTGGCGCGCGACTGATGATGTCCAGGTAAACAACGCCTTAGCCCGTTTGGAGAGCGATCTCAGTCAATCCCGTAGCACGCTGGCAGCGCTGCAAGTGGAAGTCGGGCAACTGCCGCGCAACGACTACGGTAGTGACATCGATGCACTGCAGCGCAACTTCGATGAACGTCTTCGGCTGTTGGATTCTCTACCGGCACGGATGTCGGCTATCGAGAACTCGGTGGCGGCACTCGCGGGTATCTCGGCCGGCGCACGAGAGACATTTCTTCTGGCCGAAGCGGAATACTACCTGCAGATTGCAAACGCTCAATTGCAACTTGCGAATAATCCACAGCTTGCATCACTCGCGCTGAGCATGGCGGATGAACGCGTCATACAATTATCGAATCCGGCACTCATCGATGTACGACGGGCGCTCGCGGATGAACTCGCCGCGCTTGATGTTCTGGTGAAGCCGGATATCGAGGGTGCAACTCTGACGCTCGCCAGCCTTGCCCGGGTCGTTGAATCCCTGCCGCTTGCCAGTGCGACGACGTCGAAGAAAGCAGCGCTCGAAGAACTCGACGCAGAAGCCAGTGGCGTCGATCGTGCATGGGCTTCCATGAAGGATGCGATGTCCGGTCTGATCAAAGTGACACCTCCAGACCAGGACAAACTAGCTCTGTTATCGCCTGACGCCGCTTATTTCCTGCGCAACAACATCGCGCTGCAATTGCAGACAGCTCGCCTGGCGCTGTTGCGCGGTGAGCAGGCGATCTTCGAACAAACACTGGACGATACGAGCGCCCTGCTGGGCGAGTATTTTGACGGCAACAGCGCTCAGGTGATAAGCGCACAGCAGACAATCGCCGAGATTCGCGACAAGGTATTCACAATCTCCATGCCTGATATTTCGAAATCACTGCGCCTGTTGCGGCAGTTCCGGACTTTGAGCGAGACGACCGAGTGAAATTGGGCATCATTGTTGTCCTCGCGTTGATCCTGAGCGCCTTTGCGGCGCACTTCCTGCTCTCTGACCCCGGCTACGTCGCAATCAATTTTCATGGTTACCTGGTTGAGATGTCAGTACCGGTTCTCGTGCTGCTTGCGGTGGCCCTGGTGTTCAGTGTCTGGCTGATACGCAAACTGATTCTCGCACCGCGCCGCATCGGGGAAGCAGCCGGTCGCTACCGAGCAATGCGCTCGGGTCAAAAATTGACGCTTGGCATGATCGCCGTGGCTGAGGGCGACTTCGCACGCGGTGAGAAAATGCTGGCGCGTGCAGCAAGCACCAGTGACTCGCCATTATTCAATTACTTGCAGGCGGCTCGCGCCGCGCACTTGCAGGGCCGGGACGATCGTCGCGACGAATGGCTGCGGCTTGCCTACAAGGAAACCCCTGAAGCGGCGAATGCCGTGTTACTCACACAGGCAGAATTTCAACTCGATCGCGGCCAGCACGAGCAAGCACTCGCGACGCTGCGGCGTCTTGATGAGAACACCAAGGATCACGGGCGCGCCCTGATCCTTATGGGCCGTCTCTACTATGTGCTTGAGGATTGGCGGGCGCTTGGCGACTTATTGCCGCGAATAAAGAAACAAGGGCGAACTAAATCTGCTGCGTTTGATCTATGGGCTATCCGCGTCGGCAGGGAGTCGCTGGCCCGTGCCGCTGACGCCGAGGTGCTCGAGGCGGCCTGGAAAAGCGTGTCCAGAGCATACAAGTCGGACATTGCACTACTCGTAACCTATTTCGAGGCGCTTATGCGCGTGGGGTCGCACGAAAAGGCGGAGAAAGAGCTCGCTGCAGCGCTCAGGTCTGATTGGCAAGGGCCGCTCATATGCCTGTTTGGCCAGGTGCAGGGCGCCGACGCGAGCAAGCAGCTTAAGCGCGCAGAGGGCTGGCTCAAGGATCATGGCGAGGATCCGGACCTGCTACTGGCCGCGGCACGGCTTTGTCTGCGCAATGAACTATGGGGTAAGGCCCGTAGCTATCTCGAATCGGTCATCAGCCTGCGGCCATCGCCCGAGGCATATCATGAATACGGCAGCCTGCTCAATCAGATAGGCGAAGTCAGCGCAGCAGCCGACGCCTTCGCCGATGGCCTCGGAATGGTTGCCGCTAAACCCCTGCCGGCAATTGCTCACATGAAATCAGACCTGTAGGAGCGCGCCCTAACTAAGGGGGACAGTGACCCTAACTGTCAATACAGAAACTACTGAACTCTCAGTTAGGGTCACTGTCCCCCTAGGCTAAGAGCCGCGCCTATGGTTGGCTGCGCTTGGTGCGTAGCCACGCCGTGAGTGGCTCCCATTCTTCCCAGTCCGGCCACGCCAGGTACGCCGGTAACTCAAAGATTCCCAGGCCGCGCGTATAGGCACGCACGTAATTCTGAGCGTCGCGCAACGCAGCAATGTACGGCGTTCTTGTTTTTAGCAGGTACTCGTCGAGATCATCAAATATAAGCGTGTTGTCGCGAACTCGATTCGCAACCGTGCCGATCTTCACCTCCTTGCGCATGACCTTGCCCACCGCTTTGAGCTCTTCGAGAAACGTCTCTGCTGCCTGTATATCGATGGTCGACGGCAATACCGGTACAACTATCGTTTCAGCGTGACGCACGAGGTCTGAAAGTTCTTTGCCATGTGAGCGTGCCGGCGCATCGATGATGACGAAATCGGCGCTGCGCGGTGCGCGCCTCAAGCCGTCATCAAAACTGGCCACACCGAAAATTTTCGGCTGCTTGTCTGGCCGACGTTCCAACCAGTCGAGACTTGAGCGCTGCCGGTCGTAGTCCGCCAGCACAACGCCAGCGCCTTGATTCGCAAAATAGGATGCAATATTCGTCGCGAGGGTGCTCTTGCCGCAACCCCCCTTTGCGTTCATAACCATGATGTGCCGCATGACTCTCCCCAAGGGCAATTTTGTTAGTTTTGTTAGCGGTTTATGTAAACTACAGAGGCCCAACTGAAAAGTCCATTGCACAGGAATTGGCAGCCGTAACTGAAACACATGCGAGTCCCCTATCTTAAAATGCAGGGCACGGGAAACCAGATCCTGGTCGTCGATCAGCGTACTTCGAACCGGGCGCCGCCAACGCCTGACAAGCTCCGCGAACTGGGTAACGAGGCCAGCGGGCCTGGATTCGACCAGTTGCTGTGGGTCGGACCGACGACCGACGCAGCGTGCGTCGCCAGTTATCGAATTTTTAACGCCGATGGCTCGGAAGTCGAACAATGTGGCAATGGCGTACGCTGTGTGGCCCGTTTTCTGGCAACGCACGACGGATCTGCACAGGAATTCGTGCTCGAAAGCCCGGCGGGACACATCGAAGCTCGTATCAATCCGGATGGCCTGGTGACTGTCAGCATGGGCAACCCGAAATTTAATACCGAGCAAGTCCAGCTTGTCGTGTTGGGAAAGAATATCGACATCTGCGTTGTGTCCCTGGGCAATCCGCACTGCGTGCTGCAGGTCGAGACAGTCGCAGACGCACCAGTAGGCGATCTTGGGCCTGCGATAGAACACCATGAATGCTTCCCGCAACTCATTAACGTCGGCTTCATGGCAATCATCGACAGACAAAACATCGACCTGCGCGTGCACGAGCGCGGTGTCGGTGAGACTCAGGCATGCGGCACGGGCGCGTGCGCAGCTGTGGTGGCCGGTCAACGAATGGCGTTGCTTGACGAGCACGTCAACGTGCAACTGCCGGGCGGCCAAGTCATGGTAAGCTGGCGCGGCGACCATAGCCCTGTCTGGCTTACGGGAAACGCCGAACTGATCAGCGAAGGAATGATGGATCTGGAGGACTGAGCAAACAATGAGCATTCAACCCAAAGCAAAATACGTCGAGGCTGAGTCGTCGGAGCAGGCCACTCATGATTACCTCGTCGCTCATCCCGATTTCTTTGAGCATCACGCTACCCTGTTGAGTACCCTGCATTTACCCCATGCGACGGGGGGTGCTGTATCGCTCGTCGAGCGCCAGATTTCCATGCTGCGACAAAAGGAACTGAAACTCGAAAAAAAGTTGCGGGACCTGATCGAAATCGCCCGCGCGAATGATTTGCTCGCCGCAAAAATACATGAGCTGGCCATGCAATTGCTGGCGTCACCCAATCTGACATCAACGATTGCCGCACTTGAAGAAGGCATGCGCAGCGGCTTCGGCGCCGATCAGGCGGTCCTGGTCTTGTTTGGCGACCCTGACGATTTTGATGACATTGATGCCGGTCGCTTCTTGCATGTGATCAAACGCGACGCAAATGAATTAACGCCGTTCAAGACTTTCCTCAGCAGCCCGACGGCTCGATGCGGGCAGATACGCGACGCACAGCGCGAGTTTCTGTTTCATGACGATGCGAGCGAAATAGGTTCTGCAGCACTGATACCGTTGGCTAAAGGCGCGGAAATCGGTTTCCTGGCCATTGGTAGCAATGACACCGACCGCTTTCATCCCGGCATGAGCACTGACTTCCTGACCCGGCTCGGCGACCTCCTTGCCGGTGCCCTCCAGCGCTATTGACGGACAGGCATGATCTCGTGGACGATGCTGGCTGGATAGACAAGTTCATACAACATCTCGATTTTGAGCGCCGGCTATCGCCGCAAACGTCCAAGAACTACCGCCGCGATCTCGAAGCGTTGCTCACATTCTGCAAGCAAGCGAGTGTGGACTCATGGAAACAACTCGATAGCGAACATTTTCGCGCTTTCTCCGCCGCCAGCTTCCGCAAGGGTCTGAGTGCACGCAGTATCCAACGCAGGCTCTCTGCCTGCAGAACATTTTTCCGCTACCTGATTCGTGAGAAGCACGTTGACATCAATCCCGCCATATCTGTCTCCGCACCAAGGGGCAAGAAGCGGCTGCCGGGCAACCTCGATGTCGATCGCATGGCGCGCCTGCTCGATATCTCGGGAGACGGGCCTATCGTCGATCGTGACCGCGCCATTCTGGAGTTGTTGTACTCATCGGGCCTGCGCCTTTCCGAGCTAACGGACTTGAATTGCGGCGATGTCGACATGTTGGACGCGACAGTCCGCGTAACCGGCAAGGGCAACAAGGACCGCATTGTTCCGGTCGGCCGGTACGCGTTGCGAGCGCTGCGGAAATGGAACCTGTCCCGCGCGGCACTCGCCGCTGCGCAAGAAACAGCCATGTTCGTCAGCAATCGGGGAACCCGCCTCAGTCCGCGCGCCGTGCAGGCGAGAGTTTCTCACTGGGCCCGCAAGCAAGGTATTGATTGCAACGTTTATCCACACCTGTTTCGTCACTCGTTCGCCACGCACCTGCTTGAATCGAGCCACGATCTGCGGGGTGTTCAGGAACTTCTCGGTCACGCGAACATCGCGACGACCCAAGTCTATACTCACCTTGATTTCCAGCATCTAGCCCAGATATACGACCAAACACACCCCCGGGCACGCAGGAAAAGCTAGCAGGAATCGACCACCAACGCCGTAACAGGAACAACACCATGGAACAGTTTCGCGGGACGACCATCGTCTCAGTTCGTCGCAACGGCAAGGTCGCAATCGCTGGTGATGGCCAGGTCAGCATTGGCAACACCATCATGAAAGGCAACGCACGCAAAGTCCGCCAGCTGGCAGAAGGCAAGGTGATCGCAGGTTTTGCCGGCGGCACCGCCGACGCCTTCACACTCTTTGAGCTTTTTGAGAGCAAACTTGAGCAGTACGGCAATCTCACGCGCGCTGCTATCGAACTTGCGAAAGACTGGCGCATGGATCGCCGGCTACGACGCCTGGAAGCCTTGCTCTGCGTCGCAGACACCGAAAACTCCTTTATTGTCTCCGGCAATGGCGATGTCATCGAACCCGAAAACGATATTATGGCGATTGGCTCTGGTGGACCTTACGCACAGGCAGCAGCTCTAGCCCTGTTGCAAAACACCAAACTCGAAGCCACTGACATCACAAAAAAGGCACTGCTCATCGCCGCTGACATCTGTGTTTTCACCAATCAAAACATCACTGTAGAGGAACTGTAGAAGTACCCATAGGGCATACACGCACTTTGCACCCAAACGGACATTAACCCGCGAATCAATAAATCCATGTCACAGATGACCCCCAGAGAAATCGTCCAGGAACTGGACAAGCATATCGTCGGCCAGGACGAAGCCAAGCGCGCCGTCGCTATCGCATTGCGCAACCGCTGGCGCCGCGTACAGATTGATGAACCGCTCAGAAGTGAGATCACACCGAAAAATATTCTCATGATCGGACCGACAGGCGTCGGCAAGACCGAAATCTCACGGCGCCTCGCACGCCTCGCCCGCGCACCGTTCATCAAGGTTGAAGCGACCAAGTTCACCGAGGTCGGTTACGTCGGCCGCGAAGTCGACAGCATCATTCGTGATCTTATGGACGTGGCGGTTAAAATGATTCGTGAAGACGCCGTGTCAAAAGTTCGACATCGGGCGGAGGACGCGGCCGAAGAGCGCATTCTCGATGCTTTGTTGCCACCTCCATCACACAATGTTGGAATCGCGACACACGCCGAACCTGCGAGCGGCGCCGGCGACAGCGAGACACGGCAGAAATTCCGCAAGATGCTGCGCGAAGGCAAACTTGATAACAAGGAAATCGAAATCGAAATCCTGGCACTGCCGATCGGGGTTGAAATAATGGCTCCTCCAGGCATGGAAGAAATGACCAGCCAACTGCAGGGTATGTTTCAGAACCTTGGCGGCAATCGCAGCAAGACCCGCAAGCTCAAGGTGAAAGAGGCCTTCCGTAATCTGACCGACGAGGAAGCCTCAAAAATGATCGATGAGGAGGAACTTAAAGTTCAGGCACTTGAAGCCGTTGAACAGCAAGGCATCGTGTTCCTCGATGAGATTGACAAGGTTACGCGACGCTCTGGGACTCAAGGCGCCGACATTTCGCGTGAAGGCGTGCAACGCGATTTGTTGCCGCTGGTCGAAGGCTCCACCGTCAACACCAAGTACGGCATGGTCAAGACGGACCACATCCTCTTTATTGCGTCTGGTGCATTCACCGTCTCGAAACCGTCGGACCTGATTCCGGAGTTGCAAGGGCGTTTCCCGATACGGGTTGAACTCAAGTCGCTGACGACAGAAGACTTCGTACGAATCCTGACTGAACCGGACGCATCGCTGACCGCGCAGTACAGCGCACTACTCAACACCGAAGAAGTCACGCTGAGTTTTACGGAAAGTGGAGTAAGACGAATTGCCGAGGTTGCGTTTCAGGTTAATGAGAACACCGAAAATATCGGTGCACGGCGACTGCATACCGTGATGGAGCGGCTGCTGGAAACAATTTCCTTCTCGGCAGCCGACAAGAGTGGCGCCACGCTGACCGTGGACGCCGGCTATGTGGATGATCATCTGGCCGAACTGTCGCAAGACGAGGATCTAAGCCGTTATATACTGTAAGCCCGGGACAAGAATAATAAGCAATGGCAGAGCAGGAACACTCAAGCGACACCACACATTTCGGATACCAGACCGTTTCGGCTGACGATAAAGCCGGGTTGGTGCGGGACGTATTTGATTCTGTGGCAAGTCGTTACGACATAATGAACGACTTGATGTCAGTCGGGCTGCATCGAATCTGGAAGCGTTATGCGATTGACCAGGCTGCGTTGCGGCCGGGCAATGTTGTCCTGGATCTCGCCGGCGGCACCGGTGATCTGACCCGGCAATTCGCGCGCAAGGTTGGCAAAGAAGGGCACGTCGTTCTCGCTGATATTAATGCCGCCATGCTGGAACAGGGACGCCGTCGTCTTGTCGATGCGGGCGTCGCCGGCAACGTCAGCATCGCTCAGGTCGATGCAGAAGAGCTACCGTTCGCAGACAGGAGTTTCGACTGCGTCGCCATGGCATTCGGATTGCGCAACGTCACAGACAAGAACGCAGCGCTCACATCGATGTACCGGGTGCTGAAGCCTGGCGGCAAAGCGATGATTCTGGAATTTTCCGAGCCGAGCAAAGCCATCAAGCCCGCCTATGAGCTGTACTCTTTCAAGATACTGCCAGCACTTGGCAAACTTATCGCCGACGATGCGGATAGTTACCGCTACCTTGCCGAATCCATACGCATGCACCCGAATCAGGAAGAGCTGAAAGCCATGATGCAGGAATCCGGTTTTGAGCGCTGCCGTTACCACAATCTCGCAGCGGGCATAGTAGCCTTGCATGTCGGCTATCGGATTTAAACACCATGAATGTCCTCGAAGCGGCGCTGCGTCCGATTGCAACCATCCTGAATCGCAATATTCATGCAACGACCCCGGCGCGTGAACTGTGCGCGAAACTTGACGGCACCGTCGTCGCCGTCCGCGTTCGCGATACGGCACTTGCCACGTACTTCATCGTTCACGAAGACCTGCTTGAACTCGTCACCGAATCGGAGCAGGAGCCGGATGTCGTTATCAGTGGCTCTCTTGTCACCCTGGCGCGTATGGCAGGTCAGTCCGGGGAAAGTGCCATTCGCGATGGCTCACTGGATCTCAGCGGCGACGCTGAAATCGCTCACGAATTCCAGCGACTGCTTGTCCTCGCCAAACCTGACATTGAAGAAGAGCTGTCCGGAATTGTCGGCGACATTGCGGCACATCAATTGGGTACATTTGCGCGGGGCCTGGGTCGTTGGGGCCGCGAGGTCCGCTCAACAATGGGCGCGAATATTCGCGAATATCTACAGGAAGAAAGTCGCGCAACACCGAGTCGATATGAAGTTGATCGTTTCGCCAAAGATATCGGCACGCTACGCGACGACGTGGATCGCCTGGAAGCGCGACTGAACAGATTAATGAGTCAACCCTAAGTGGCAACTCGACACACAATCTTCCGCATGATTGCCATTCAGCGTGTACTCGTGAAGTACGGCCTGGTCGACGTCATCAAACAGACCCACCTGTTGCGGCCACTGCGATTCCTTTTCTACCTCGCGCCACGCCGTCGCGATAGTTCGGCCCCGCTTGGAGAACGTATTCGCCTGGCGCTTGAAGAACTTGGCCCCATATTCGTGAAGTTCGGGCAGGCAATTTCAACTCGGCGCGACCTTCTGCCAACGGACATTGCCGATGAACTCGCCAAGCTACAAGATGCCGTACCGCCGTTTCCAGCGCAGCAGGCAATAGCGATAATCGATGCAGCGTATGGCGAATCCGTCGATGTCGTATTCAAACGCTTCGACACAGAGCCGTTAGCTGCTGCGTCGATCGCCCAGGTGCATACAGCGCAGCTAAAAGACGGCACCGAAGTGATCGTAAAAATTCTCCGGCCCGGCGTATTGCAACAGATCGAACGCGACCTCGCCGTGATGCGCTTACTCGCGCGACTGGCCGACCGCTATTGGCAACACGCGAAAAGGCTGAGGCCTCTCGAGCTTGTCGCTGAGTACGAGCATACGGTCATCGATGAACTCGACCTGATGCGTGAAGCCGCAAATACCATGCAGCTCAAGCGCAACTTTGAAGACTCGGACATGCTGTACGTGCCCGATATTTACTGGGACTTGTGTCGTCCTGAAGTTCTGGTTCAGGAACGCATTTACGGAATCCCGATAAGTGACATGGAGGCGCTACGCGAGGCGGGCGCCAATATCCAGGTATTGGCCGAGAACGGCGTCGAGATTTTCTTTACACAGGTTTTCCGGCACAATTTCTTCCATGCCGACATGCACCCGGGCAATATCTTCGTCATCACGACGGACCCGGAACGACCCAAGTACGCGGCTGTCGATTTCGGCATTGTCGGCACACTCAGCCCCGAGGATCAGCGCTACCTCGCGGAGAACTTCCTGGCCTTCTTTGACCGTGATTATCATCGAATTGCAAAACTGCATCTCGATAGCGGCTGGGTGCCACCCGATACGCGTATCGACCAACTGGAAACAGCGATTCGCACTGTTTGCGAGCCCATATTCAACAAGCCGCTTGCCGAAATTTCGTTCGCGCAGCTTCTCATGCGTTTGTTCAAGGTGGCACAACGCTTTGACGTCGAAATTCAACCGCAGATGATCTTGTTGCACAAGACCCTTTTTAATATCGAGGGCCTGGGACGACAGCTCTATCCGCAACTTGATTTGTGGAAGACAGCTCATCCGGTGCTCAAGCGCTGGATGGACGAGCAGGTCGGTCCTCGCGCAATACTAAACGATCTGCGAGAAAACCTGCCTCAATATAGAGAGGCGATGCGCGAGCTTCCGGCGATCATTCATTATCTCGGCAAGCAGGCGGCCAAAGGCGACATTGAGTCCAATGTGCGATCAACAGAGTTGCAGGAAATTCGCGAACAGCTCAACACGCAGCGTCGGCAGCGTTTTTGGCTCGTTGTGGCCGCGACCAGCGTTGTATCCGGCACGCTGGTGCTAACGCTGGGCGTATTGCCGTGGCTGGGCTGGTCGCTGCTGGCCATTGGCGGCATCGCCGCGCTGGCAGCCCGTCCCTGATCTCGCGATCACGTTATTCTTGTTGCAACAGGTCCAGCGCCGCCAGCGTCATCGCTTCTACACCTTTCCTGATCGATGATTCCGCATCGATCTTGAACAACGGTGAATGATGGCTGGCCCATGTCCCGGCCTCGATATCATCTGCAGGCGTGCCGCCGACCTCGAAATAGACGCTGGGAATCGGCGGATCGACGTTGACCAGCATTGGAAAATCTTCGGCACCCATGTCCGACTGATACCACTCCACGAATGCGTCGGCACCCATGCCCTCGACCATCGCCGCTCGCACACGCCGTGACAAGGCGGCGTCATTCGTCGTTGTCGGCGCACCATCATCAAAAACATCCACTATCGGCAGCAGGTCTTCGGGAACTCCGGCGGCCCGCGCCGTCTGCGTTGCGACACGCTCAATACTTTTTAACAACATGGCACGCGTCTGCTCGTCGTTCGCGCGCACCGTTATATCCAGTTGTACGTGATCCGCAATTACGTTCGGTGCCGTACCGCCGCGAAAAGCGCCAACAGTAATTAGCGCGGGTATCAAGGGTGAAACCTCGCGCGTAATGATGCCTTGTAGCGCCAGCACGATCTGCGAACCTATCAGCACAGGATCGCGGCCGAGGTGTGGCGCGGCGCCGTGTGCCGCGATACCGCGTACGGTAATGCGGACCGTATCGGCGC
>Ga0209987_10001277_pt1 | contig 13693 bp, 17 predicted proteins | sample N074metaG_FD_182134 | JGI IMG/M metagenome (GOLD analysis project Ga0209987, IMG submission 182134) | Deep subsurface microbial communities from Kermadec Trench to uncover new lineages of life (NeLLi) - N074 metaG (SPAdes) (version 2) | ecosystem: Environmental > Aquatic > Marine > Ocean trench... | reverse complement strand
CGGTCTGCACGTGAGCATCGGCGTTATCTATCTGGTCGTGGTCGCACGAAGAGTGAAGTCCGGATTCTACGAAAGAACGCGCGGCAATTACGAGATGGTGGAAATAGCCGGGCTTTACTGGCATTTCGTCGATCTCGTCTGGGTGTTCATCTTTGCATTTTTCTATCTTTGGTAGCATTCGGTAAAAGGTTCATAACATGGCACAGGAAGGCGACAAAGAACATCCTCTCAGTCTCTACTTCTGGATCTGGGGACTGCTGTTTGTATTGAGTTTTTTCTCTTACATGGTGGACTACATGAATTTCCAGGGCGGCTTGCGCTGGGCTCTGATTCTTCTCTTCATGTTTCTGAAAGCCGGACTTATTGTGTCGATATTCATGCACATGGCCTGGGAGCGGCTGGCGATGAAGTTCGCTATTCTATTGCCCCCCATTGCATTGATGGTCTTTGTGTTGCTGATGGCGTACGAATCCGATTACGTGTTCCTGACAAGGATTACCTTTTTTGGAGAGGTCGCTCCTACGGTGTTTCATCACTAGTCAGAGTTTAGGTCCCTGTTCAGTCGTCGTTAAGCCAGAGTCGTTATAATTCGCTAGTGGATAGTTGATCCATATTAAGTCATGTCGGATCACAAACCGACTTACAACTTAGTCGTAGGAGGTTTCGTTGAGTAAAATTGCCAGACGCAGATTTATGCAACTGTCGGCGGGTGCCGCTGCGGGTTTATTGGTTCATCCGGGATCCGAAGCGCAAGCACAGGATTTGCCGCGGCTTACCGAGGACGACCCGGTTGCAGGGGCGCTGAAGTATACGCATGATGCGAGCACAGTCGATCCGGCGTCGCGTAGCCAGCCCGCTGAGGTGCAGACCTGTACCAACTGTGCGCAGTTGCAGGGCGAGGAAGGTGACGAGTGGCGGCCATGTGCGATCTTTATCGGGAAGCTGGTGAATACCAACGGTTGGTGTTCTGTCTGGGTTCCTAAGCCCTGAGAGATCGTCTCCAGACGCTGTCTCCCGCGTCGGCGCGGCCAAGCTTCGTGTGAAAGATCTTGTTGCAGCGTGGGCCTGTCTCAGGCTTGCTCAGCCGTTGCCTGACCACCTGTAATGCGCTGTCCGCTTCAGGAATCTTGCGCCTGTCATGTGACAAATGTGTAAGTATAGGAAATTCCATCGCGTCATTGAGACCTGGAGAAGGAAAAAAGGGCGCTGGATCCTGTTGTCAGGGTTGAATAGGCGGCCGCTCCATGGACCAGATGTATTTGCTGCATGATTTTGCAGCCGAGCCGGCCGTCTCGCCTGGTCAACTCCCTTATGATTGGTGGAACGGGCCGCTAATGACCCACAAAATGGACATGGCGCTATCCTATTTGTCGCATCTGCAATTGAATCCAGGCAATTAATTGTGGTCGATAGCGATGCACTTCGGAGGCAACCCTAATGACTGTATCGCCACACCAGAGGCAGGAAATCATATGACACTGCGCGTTCCCGCCATTGGACTGGCAATGGCCGCAATTTTTAGTTCAGGCGCGTGCTGGGGTGCAGAACCACTGCCACCGCTGCTCGGTCAGCTCGACTTTCCGAACTCAGGGTCTGCGGAAGCGCAGCCTCATTTCATAGAGGGTGTCCTTTACTTGCATAGTTTCGAATACGAACAGGCCCGAGCGTCTTTCCGACGTGCGCGGCAAGTTGATGATGATTTCGCTATGGCATATTGGGGCGAGACAATGACCCATCACCAATCGATTGGGGGGTACAGGATCAGGAAGCAGGCGAGGCTGTACTTCGAAGCTTTGGCAGGACGCCAGAGGCGCGTGCTGTCAAGGCACCCACGCTGAGGGAGAGAGGGTATCTTCGGGCGATTGAGCTGCTCTTTGGTGCGGTTAAGGAGTCTAAGGGTCGCAACCAGTCTGAACGCGAAATCTTGTATAGAGAAGCGATGCGGCAGCTACACGAAGCGTATCCGGAGGATCACGAAGCTACCACCTTCTATGGTCTCTCGATTCTCGGTGCTGGAAAAAAGAACCGGGACTTTGCAACTTACATGCGGGCAGCTGGGAGTATAAGACGAATAAACGCCCTTTTGCGTCACGTCCACCACCATTGGCAGTCAGTTTAGTCTGTTTTTCACCCCGAGCACCGCGGAATCTTCTGCAAATGACGACGCAGTGTCCTGAAAACCCACCCTTATTGCCCGTTTTCCCGCCAATGGCTGTTTTCAGCCCAGCCGGCATCCTGTCGGCCCGTTGCCGGCCAACACAGGTAAAGCCGTATTAGCTGAACAGACGGGCTTGTGGGGGTGCACGAGTATTGGGCATCCGTACCTCTGAAACCATCGGCGAATTCTCCTGCAAATGCTTCAGTATCTTGCTGATCACCGCGGGATCTTCAATGCAGGCACACCTTAGCCGCACTACCACAGACGCGACAGGTTGCCACGTCAATTTTGAACACCCGTTTCAGTCTCTGAGCCCATGTTATTGCCATGGATGGCATGTATGCCGGTTTTGCAGGAGCAAAAACCGGCCATTGCCATATGGCGTTGCGCGGGCGTTTTCTCATGCTGACTTTCTGCCACATTCCGGCTGCCCTTGCCCCGCCTGGCCGGGGTCACCCACACCCGGTGTTTGCTGTTCGGCGCAAACACGCCATGGTATCGGGTCAGGTTGACTCTGGGCCTGGGTATCAGTGCCGCTAGTTTCGCGATGACGTGCAAGGATGCACTAATGCCGCGGGCGCATGGATGCGCAGGAGCGGTGAAATCTACCGGCTCGAAGATGACGTGGGTCGTGCCATCACGATAGGGGGTTTTCAGCTCATAGCGAACCATGCCCTGTTTTGTCAGTGACAGGCGCTTTTCGGCGATGGCCGGTCGGCTGACATAGCGGCACAGACGCTCCAGCTTGTCACGCTCATCGGCTTTCGCCGCTACACCGGCGTGCAAGGAGAAGCCGGCCACGTTTCCAGCCGCTGGGGCTTCATCGGCACCGCGTTCGTCGGGCAGCGTTTGTAAGGTAAAGACCTTACGGCCTTGCTGAGGCCCCACGGCAATGCGGTAAGTCGCCGCTCCTGCGCATCCTGCGCCCGCGACATTCGTGCGTCCATGCACATCATGGAATGCCCTCGCAGCTGATCCATCGGGTCTTCATCCGAACCTTCCAGCGCCAAGTAACTGTTCTCGGCATCCCGCACCAGTAAACCCTGACGCTCCAGATAGCGAGCCAGACGGTGCGCGATGGTGTGGGTGAGTTGTGTGAGCTCAGCGCTGGTCGGTGCTCTTACCCAGCGAAACCGGGCAGATGAACTTGCTTCGCCCACGTAGACACCAGCACCTGGATGCCGTCTGTGCACTCGCCAGGGAAGAGGGGGCGGAAGTCGTACCCATCTGTGCTGCCATCGAAGCAGAAATAGCACTGCTGGATGACGAGGATAAAATGGATTTCCTGCAGGACCTTGGGCTGGACGAACCGGGCCTCAATCGAGTGATTCGCTGCGGCTATACATTGCTCAGGTTACAGACTTTCTTCACGGCGGGAGAAAAGGAAGTGCGAGCCTGGACGACCAAGATCGGTGCAACGGCACCGCAAGCGGCGGGCGAGATTCACACGGATTTTGAAAAAGGATTTATTCGTGCTGAAGTGATGGCCCTCGCCGATTTCCTGGCCTGCAACGGCGAGCAAGGTGCGAAGGAAGCCGGCAAATTGCGGCTCGAAGGCAAGGAATACATCGTCCAGGAAGGCGATATCATGCACTTTCGCTTTAACGTCTGAAAGCCGTTGTCGAATGGGTTTTCTTCCCTAATAGTAATCTAACACCTATACTCGAAAAATCGTCTGGTTACACAAGGATAAAAGCAATGTCGTCAGATCAGCATCAGGGACAATGTTTTTGCGGTGCGGTCGAAATAACTGCATCCGGCGCCCCATTTGCGATGGGCTATTGTCATTGCAAAGACTGCCGTGCGTGGAGCGCCGGTCCTGTTAACGCATTTACACTCTGGAAACGAGACGAAGTTTCCGTAACCAAGGGCGAAGATGTATTGGCAAGTTTCGCGTTATCGGATGCGAGCCACCGAAAATATTGCACTCAATGTGGCGGACACGTGATGACAGACCATCCCGGTGCTGATTTTACGGATGTGTACTCAGCAATATTGCCGACGCTGAAATTTGAACCGGGAGTTCATGTCAATTACGAATCGGCAGTCGTCCGAATGAAAGATGGCTTGCCAAAGATGAAAGATTTTCCTGCCGAAATGGGCGGTTCTGGCGAAACACTGCCTGAATAGAACTCTATTCCCGTCGGGTTAGGTCAGGGGCAAGGAATGCACTGTCCAGGAAGGTGACAGCATGCACTTTTGCTTTAACGCATGAAAGCAATAGCGGGGTCATCAGGCCCGATCAAGCATCACCGCTGTCTTGACACTGGGGCTGAGCCAATGGACAATTCCCGCGGCCGCCCACTGCAACACGAAATCGGGGTAGTATTGTTCGACAAGCCGATAGAGAAGCGTTTGCTCCGGACGGTGACGTTTGAAACGAACCGCCCCGTCGCTCTTGCTGGCATCCTTGCCAGCCAACAACTGCAACATAATCGCGTTCTTGCGATGTGCCGTCTGGCGAGGTTATCAGACGCCAATTGGATTGAGCTATCTTCAAATCTGGCGTATTGTGCCCTAAAGTTTGCGCAGCACTAGCAGCTCTGGATGTCGCGCCAACATTGGCTGTGGCGATCAGTGAAGTATGGAGAGGTTTGTCTGCACGTCAGATGAACCAAAGATAACCCTCGCAGATAACCCTATGGTCTGACGGAGAAAGACCTGACACTTGCGGCACAAATGGTGCGTCTCGCCGAGATGCCGCTGTTGTTTGATCCTGATTCGGCGTGGGCGTACGGACTGGAAATCGCACCGGCGGTTGATGGTGTACTTGTCGACGTACTGGATCGCTTGAAGAGATTTGTCGAAATCTCTCAGGATTAGCGACCGGCGAGCCGCAGTAAATTCGATGCATCAAAAATCACCAGCATTCGCTCCGTCAAGGCCATCGGCGACCGTCGTCCTGGTCCGGGATGCGCAAAGCGGGCCGGAGATGTTACTCATGCTGCGGCACGCGAAGTCGTCCTTTGGCGATAGTTACGTGTTTCCCGGGGGTGTTCTGGAGGCAACTGATGATCTGCTCGGCAATCATTGCGCCGGGCGCAACGATGCAGATGCAAGTACAACACTGGGCATGTCGGCAGGCGGGTCGTCGTATTACAGTGGCGCAATTCGGGAATTGTTTGAAGAGGCTGGTATCTTGCTCGCGCGCACGCCGCAGGGTAACTGGGCCGATCCGGATCGTTACGCAACGTCACGTGATAACCTTAATGCAGGGACTTTGTTGTGGGCAGATTTTGTGCAGAAGAACGAGTTGACGCTTGCTTATGACGCACTTCATTATTTTTCATTCTGGATAACGCCACGAGAATTGCCAAAACGATTTTCGACGCGCTTCTTCGTTGCAGCATTGCCAAACGGACAAGTGGCGACACACTGCGGTGGTGAACTGACTGACAGCCGCTGGATAAGTGCTTCGGGGGCCATCGCTGCAAGCAAGGCTGGAAAAATTGTGTTGCCGCAACCAACAGTCTCCACCCTGCGTGACCTGTCTGGTTTTGACACGATTGATTCCATATTGAACTGGGCTCGAGAGCGCGGCATCCTCGGTGTCAGTGCCTGCAGGCCCGCAATTATTTCGATTGACGGTCACCAACAGGTCGTGATGCCGGATAGTCCTGGCTATCCGAGCTACCCGGATACGCGATGACCGGTGAAAAACTGCATGCCGGTGTCATCACACCCCTGTTTTCCGGGGTCAGGCGCCTGGTCGCGCCGAACGCCGGCATGATGACCGGGCCCGGAACCAACACCTATCTGCTGGGCGAGCAGGAAATCGCCATTATCGATCCCGGTCCGGCCATGAGCGAACATATCCAAAGAATCCTAAGCGAGGCTGCGGGGCCGATTTGCTGGATTCTCGTTACCCACACACATCCGGATCATTCACCCGCGGCGATGGCGCTGGCGGCTGAAACAGGTGCGCAGGTGCTGGGCATCGTCGCCCCGGAAGGTCGCCATCAGGACAGGACGTTTGCGCCTGACCGTGAAATGGCTGACGGTGATATTTTTTCCACCAATGAATTCGTACTGGAAATTGTACATACACCCGGTCATGCCTCAAATCATCTTTGTTTCTTGCATCGGGAACACCGTTTGCTGTTTACCGGTGATCACATCATTAATGGCTCGACGGTTGTTATTGATCCGCCGGATGGCAGCATGGCCGACTACCTGGATTCATTGCAGAAGCTGAAGCAAATAAAGATCAACGCAATTGCTCCCGGGCACGGAGCAATCATGGCAAACGCGTACGAAGCGATTGACTGGCTTATCGAACATCGCTTGTACAGGGAAGCAAAGGTTATCGAGAGCCTTCGGCTGCACCCATCCACGGCACTTGAAGCGTTGGTCACTTATGTCTATGACGAAGTTGATACGCGGTTGCATCCAATAGCCGCACGATCGTTGCTGGCGCATCTCCTGAAGCTTGAGGAAGAGGGGCGCGCAAGTAACGAAGCCGATCGCTGGAGCATGACCTAGCCCGGGCTAGGGGTTGGTATCCGCGCTGGTATTTCTGACCAAAAAACCACATACCAGCCAATGCCCAAAGATGCCTTGTAGCAGCGCGTCCTGGATCAGCCTCCGATATCACTGAATCGTCCGTTTTCCCTGGCCAGCGTTATCAACAACTCCGGTGGTTGCCAATATTGAGCACCAAATCGATCCCGGAATTCACAGATTGCCTCGTATACTCGGTCCAATCCGATGCTGTCCGCATAATGCATGGGTCCTCCGCGGTAGCGCGGAAATCCATAGCCATTCGTCCATATCACATCGATGTCGCTGGACCGCGTTGCTATTCGATCTTCGAGTATTCGCGCCCCTTCCAGGACAAGGCCGAAGATACATCGATCGATGATTTCCTGGGCAGCAATTTCACGTTGCTCGACGCCGAGTCGCGCGGCCTCAGCGTTGATCATGTCCTGTACGACAGGGTCGGGCATCGGTGTGCTCGTGCCTGATTCATACAGGTATGTGCCACGTCCTGTTTTCCGGCCAAAGCGCCCCTGTTCAACGAGCATGTCCGAGATACGGTAGAAACGCGGGTCGTCCGGAAGATCGGTTCGGGCGTGCCGTGCCTTGTAGCCTACATCGAGGCCGGCGAGATCACCCACTGCGTTGGGCCCCATTGCCATGCCCCAGTCGACCAATGTCTTGTCGATGTATTCGGGCGGCGCACCTTCCAGGAGGAGCATCTGGTTTTCTCGTCCGTAGCTATACAACATGCGATTACCGACGAAGCCGAAACAGTTGCCGACCACTACGCCGATTTTTCGAAGTCGTTTCGCCAGCGCAAGCGACGTTGCAATGACGTCGCTGGCCGTTTTTTCGCCGCGAACAATTTCCAGCAGTCGCATGATGTGTGCCGGGCTGAAAAAATGCAGCCCGATGACATCTTGTGGTCGTTTGGTTACGTTCGCAATTTCGTCGACATCAAGCGTTGATGTGTTGGACGCCAGAATCGCGTTTTCTTTACACACATCGTCCAGCTTCGCGAAGACTTCTTTCTTGATCGCCATGTCTTCAAATACGGCTTCAATAACCAGGTCAGCATCGGCAACATCGTCGAATGTGGTGCCAGTCGTTAAACGAGCAATGCCGCCACGCGCTTCGCTTTCACTGACCTTGCCGCGAGTTACACCGCCAGCGAAGAGTTCCTGGATCAGTTCGTTGCCCCTTTCCAGTCCCGCGGTATCGTTATCAACAAGATGAACAACGAAACCGCTGGCCAGGCAGTTGTAAGCTATTCCGGCGCCCATGGTGCCGGCGCCGAGGACCGCAATCTTGCGAATGTCGCGAAGTGGCGTGTCCTTTGCGAGACCGCGGATTTTTCCGACAGCGCGCTCAGCGAAGAAAGCGTGCCGCAAACCATCGGATTGCGGAGACCCGAGGCACTCAAGGAATAATTTGCGTTCCACTTCGCAGGCTGCTTTGAAGTCCAGTTGGGTTGCGGCTTCGACGCACTGTATTATTTTTTCGGGTGATAAAAGGCCTCGTGATCTGGCTGCGATCTTCTTGCGAACCGCGGCGAAGACTTCTGGATTCGACTCAGGAGCCGGTAAATCACGGATGCGACGCGGTTCTTGCCCGACCATTTCCATGGCGAAGTCGATACTGGCCGCAAGCAAGTCATCGTCGTCGGTGACTCTGTCCACGATGCCTGCCTCGAGCGCCTGCGTCGCGTCCACCGGATTACCGCTCAGCATCATATCCAGGGCTCGCTCAACACCCGCAAGCCGTGGCAGACGCTGTGTACCAGTGGCACCGGGTAGCAACCCGAGTTTCACTTCCGGCAAACCCAGGTGAGCAGATTGCGCTGCAATACGGTAGTGGCACGCCAAGGCAACCTCGAGACCACCGCCAAGCGCAGTGCCGTGGATTGCGGCGATGACCGGTTTTTTTGAGTCTTCCAGGCGCTGGACGACGTCCGTTAGATAGGGTTTCTCGGGTGTCTTGCCAAATTCACGAATGTCGGCGCCAGCAATAAAGGTCCGGCCATCACAAATGATCACGATAGCGTCACTTTGCGGGTTGTCTTCCGCAGCATCCATGGCTTCGACCAGTCCTTGCCGAACGGACTGTGAGAGTGCGTTCACGGGCGGGTTATCGATCGTTACAACGGCGATGGCACCGTGAATATTAAGGCTGACTGGCGGCATTGATTTCTCATGAACTGAAAGGGCCCGATATTGTCCATAGTGTACAATTAATGTCGAGTTTACGCCGTGTGGGCTTGATCTGCGGAGACACTTCGCATAGCGTTAGCAGCCGAAATTTTGTGTGTGGAATCCAATCGTGACTTTCGTCGTTACCGAAGCGTGTATCAAATGCAAACTAACCGATTGCGTGGAGGTTTGTCCGGTCGACTGTTTCCATGAGGGCCCGAATTTTCTGGTGATCGATCCGGATGAATGTATCGATTGCACGTTGTGTGAGCCGGAGTGTCCCGTTGAAGCAATTTATTCCGAAGACGAATTGCCGGCCGATCAACAGCAGTTCCTGCAAATAAATACCGATTTATCGCTGGAGTGGCCGGTGATCACAGAAATGAAAGACGCGCCGGCGGATGCCGACGAATGGCGCGAAGTCAAAGATAAAATGCAATATCTCGAACGTTGATCAATATAACTAATTGATTGTGTCATAAATTATCGTCGTCGCTGCGGTCAGCGACAAAATCGACGACTACCTTGGCCAGCTCAGGCCCTTTGTCTTCCTGCAGGAAATGCCCGGCATTGCGTATTGTCGTGTGCTGTTGATTCTGGCACCCCGGCACCTGGGACTGAAATATCTTGTCGCCACCGCGAGTGATTGGATCGCGATTGCTGAACGCCGTCAGAAAAGGCTTTTCCCATCGCCGAAAAACTTCCCAGGCGGCCCGGTTGGCGGCTGTAGCCGGATCATCCGGCGATACTGGCACCAGTTGCGGAAACGCGCGTGCACCGGCTTTGTATACGCCGGAGGGGAAGGGCGCATCGTATGCCCTGATCACCTCGGGCCCGAGATTGGCTATTGTACCGGACTGGATGATGCGGCCAACCGGGAACCATGGGCTGTAGGTGGCAAAAGTACGCCAGTAATAGAACATCCTGGGTGGCTGCTGATCCCCGGTCGGCAGAAAACCATTCGCTAGTACAATTCGAGCGAAGCGCCCGGAGTTTTCCGCGGCAACCCGGAGCCCGATCAGTGAGCCCCAGTCCTGGCAAACCAGCGTAATTTCCTGCAGGTTCAGTTGCTCAACAAATCCTTCCATCCACGCGACATGAGCCGCGTAGCTGTAATCGCTTTTTTTCAACAACTTGTCCGATTTGCCAAACCCGATCAGGTCGGGCGCGATCGCGCGCAATCCTCCGGCAACGATAGGTGGAATCATATGACGGTAGAGATAGGACCAGCTGGGCTCTCCGTGCAACAGCAATACGATCGGTGCATTCTTATCGCCCTCATCCACGTAATGCATACGCAAACCATCGATATCGACATAATGAGCCGCGAACGGATAGTCGGACAGGTTTTCAAAACGGTGTTCGGGTGTGCGAATGTATTTCACGCTATCTCTCCCATGTCATCCCGCCAGGCTGCGGCTGACGAACCAGAACAGACCAATACCACACAAGCTCGCTGCCACCAACGGTCCAGCCAATTCAATCAGAATCTGGAAGAGAAACCGCAAATTTCCTGTGGTGAATTCACAGGTCGCTATGCTACCTTGAAGCGCATGCAACTTCAGTCCCATCAAAAACCGGCTCCATCGCTGGATAGAGCTCCAAATGATTAGCTTACGCGCCCGCGCTATCCGCTTTATTACCGCACAGCTATTCAAGAACATTTCCGGTGACGATGAAGTCGAGCCGTTGCGCGACATGATGGAAAAGCTGGCGAAGAGATCGAGCCCGGCTGCAGGGACGCACATTCGCCACGCAACAATTTCCGGTGTCGAGTGTGACTGGGTCGTGCCGAGAAACTGCGATGAGTCACGCGTCCTTTTGTATCTGCACGGTGGTGCTTACATTATGGGCAGCAGCAGGACTCACCGGACGATGGTCAGCCACATTGCGAAGCAAGCAGGTGTGCGCGCGGTACTGCCGAATTATCGCCTCGGCCCGGAAGATCCCTTCCCGGCAGGGCTCGAAGACTGCCTGAGCGTTTATCGACAGTTGCTGGCTTCCGGTATCTCGCCGGAGCGTGTGGTGATCGGTGGTGATTCGGCGGGCGGTGGCATGGCGATGGCAACATTGCTGTCACTAAGGGATTCTGGCGACCCGATGCCGGCCGCTGCGTGCCTGTTATCGCCCTGGCTCGATCTTGCGGGCGATGGCGAATCAATGAAAACGCGGGCGGGACCGGATCCCTGGTTCCGGGCCGAAGATATGCCAAAGGTTGCAGCACACTATTGTCTGAAAAGTCAGTTACGAGATCCGCAGGTGTCGCCCATTTATGGTGACATGCATGGTCTGCCGCCAGTCCTGATCCAGGTCGGAGATCACGAGGTTCTCCTCAGCGACTCCACACGTCTCGCCGACAAGATAACCGCGGCAGGCGGCATGGTCACTTTGCAGGTCTGGCCGCAAATGTGGCATGTCTTCCAGTATTTCGTCGGCAAGATGCCGGAAAGCAGACGTGCCATCAATCAAATCGCGGCGTTTCTACGGACGCACCTGGACGCTGCCCACTCCGCGACAGCTACAAGCCAGGCAGCCTGAGCCAGCGAAGCCGAGCGTCGTAATGCAGCTGCGCCTTGCGATTGCTGCCGTATTCCTGCTCCCGATCTTCCTGGTTCGAGCCGATATCAGTGAACTGAAGACGTGCAAGGAATCAGGCCCCGTAAACTGAATGGTTGTCGCACAGATGTGGACGAATGCCGGGCTGCTGGAATGTCCTCAAAATCCGGAATTGCGCCGGCTGTCATCGTACATGCGCGTCAGAAAATTTCGGATAGCAGGTTCTGCTTCCTTGCGCGTCATGAGTTGCTGTTTCTCGAGCAAGAGGGCCATATCCACAATCGATCTTTTGCCATCGATTAGCGACATGATGAACGAGTAGATCTTCGTCGAAAGGGCCTGTGTTTCAAATGACCGCAACAGAGGTACGGGTTCGTTGCCCAGAACGATCCAGTCGGGAAGCGCTTTGTATCGACCCGGCGGCTTGGTGTCCTTTTCCTTGCTGGCGCAAAAAGTGAACACCGTTTCGCGTCTTCCATGACAGCTCGCTGGTGAGCACATATAGGGAATGCTTGCCTCGGCGATGTTCGTTGCGCTGAATCCGCTTTCCCGAACGACTTCCAGGACTTCCTGCGGGCTGTAGCGACGTGACCGCTCCGGGCTGTCAAATGCGAGTGAACCGAAGTTGACCCACCGACCACCAGGTTTTAGCAAGTGATTGATTCGTGCCGCGAATAGCGGCAGGTCCTCATCAATAATGTCGATAAGCCACGGTGTCACAATCGTAGCGAAACTTTTTGGAGCAAACGGTGGGCGCAATACATCGGCCAATACGAGGCGAAGGTCCGGACCTGCCACCTCCGGTGCCGAAAGGGTTCGCAATACCGCGAAGTCATCCAGCGATCTAGGGGCGATTGGAAATTCATACAGTTCGAGCGATGCGCCGCCGATAATCTTGCTGGCAATCAAAAGTAACAGGGGGTTGAAATCAACCGCGACCGTCTGCCCGCTGTGGTTTGCGCGATGCAGATCGTAGGCGAGTCGGCAGGCGCCCGCTCCAAGCACAAGTGTGTCGCCAGCGTGGACCTCGCCGTTTTCATGCAGTACGCCGAGCACCTGTTTGAGCGAGGCATCGTTTTCCTGCGCCCCCCAGGCCCAGTCACGATGGACATTCGCATAGTAGGTATTGAGCCCCTGGTCGATGGGCAATCGTGTGCGCAAGGCAAGGTGTGACTCATAGCTCACCTGCATTGACTGAATATCGATGGGCGCGAGAATCTGTTGCAGCGATTTACGATGTTCATCAGTGGCCTTTCTTTGCAATTCAAGTCTTCGATGGGTCAACGCCCGCAGATCTTTTTCAGTGAGTTCCCGTTTCAGTCGTTGCGATTCGTGTGACAGCTGTTGTAATGAGAAATGCAAGCGGTTGCGCCACTCACCGAGGGCCACGTCCGGATCAGCGAACAGCCACGGTATACCGCCGATCTCCGGAAATTGTGTTTTGCAGGCCGTACACACGAAGCGCTTTTGGGTTCGCTCAAGCGGTGTCTTGTCACAGCGCGGGCAGGCAATAAATCTGACGAGTGGATTTTCACCGGTCATGAAAAATATTCCAACAGGGTATGCTGAACATGCGGCGCATTATGGCGGGTCTTGCCCAAATAGTCCTCAAATCAAAAACGGCCAGTCGAGTTTCCCCAACTGGCCGTTTCTTGCTGACGTTTTTCAACGGACTGCTAAGGAAAAGGATCTACCGGTGGGATGGTCCCGGCCACGATTGCATCGAACGCCGTCATCCGGTCTCGCAAGCTGTTATTGCCGAGACCGTGAGTCGGGAACAAATTCGCGAAATTTCCTTCCTCACCATGTAATGCCATGTAATTGAGAATCACCGTCTCGACCAGCAAATTGACGTTATTGGCGGCCGGTGTGGCTGTTCGAACGACCGATGCTCCCGAATCGAAATAACCAAGTTGCTGGTGCATCGCCTGGTCTTCAGCAGTTGGTCCACGAAGCTGCGCCCTCCCACCGGGGTTGTACACCATGAAAAATCCGGCTGCGGTCGATGAATTGTCACTGACCCACTCACCTTTGCCGCGACCATCGTCTGAATTATCGAGCACTCCGTTGCTTGACACGGAGCCGTCACTGAAAACATACATCATCAATGGAACGCCGATCTTCGCTGCATAATCGATGCAGGCACCCATGCAACGGCCAGCTCTCTCGTCTTTTACTTCGCCTTCGGCGCGTGCGCCACCGTGGTAATCATAACCGCCCATTTCGATGCAAGCTGCGCCTGCGAATCCGTTCATGACAAGCTTCATGACCGATGCTGTCTTGCGGAATTCGCGGCCATTGCGGTCGTTGG
>Ga0209987_10001273_pt1 | contig 13709 bp, 12 predicted proteins | sample N074metaG_FD_182134 | JGI IMG/M metagenome (GOLD analysis project Ga0209987, IMG submission 182134) | Deep subsurface microbial communities from Kermadec Trench to uncover new lineages of life (NeLLi) - N074 metaG (SPAdes) (version 2) | ecosystem: Environmental > Aquatic > Marine > Ocean trench... | reverse complement strand
GGAGACGGTTCATGCGGTGGTGATCCCCAAAGATGCCTCCCTTGATGTTGACCCCCTCATCCGCCAGGCCAACCAGAATTTAGAACCCCACCAACGCATTGGCAGTTGGTCCACCTGGCCGGAAGACGAATTTCCACGTACTGCCTCGACTCTGAAGATCAAGCGCCGTCAAGTTGCGCAGAGTGTTGGGGCAACACAGAAAAGCGAAACAGCCGTTCCCCCAGGAAGAGGGACAGGAGATCTTGAAAGCATCCTCTCCCGGCTGACCGGAAAAAACCCTTCAGAGCTGGGAAAGGACCGGCGTCTTGATGAAGATCTGGGTTTATCCTCGCTCCAACAGGTGGACTTACTCTCCCAGCTGGAGAATCGATATGGACTGGATTTGGATGAGGCCCAATTTACAGGACTCTCGACGATTGGGGAACTCAAGGCTTGGCTCAAGAGGGAGGGTCAGGAAACAGAAGAAGAACTGGAGGGTAATCTATCCTCCGGATCTCCCCCCGAAGCAGCCGCCTTTCCGTACTGGACTCAGTTCCCGCCGGTGCGCTGGATCCGCAGCGTCGCTCTTGGGGGTTTCATCCTTCCCCTTGCTCGGCATTACCTCAGGCTAAGCGTTGAAGGCCTGGAACATCTCGCAGAGATTGACCCGCCCGTGATCTTCGTGGCCAATCACGTGAGTCACCTGGACACGATAGTCATTTTTTCCGCTCTTCCTTCATCCTGGCGCAGGCGCCTGGCCCCGGCCATGGCGCAAGACTTTTTCCGGGCCTACTTTCAACCCTTGGGGCAACCCTGGAAGGAAAGAGTGGCTTCGGCAAGTCAGTATCTTCTGGCCTGCGGAATCTTCAGCGCCTATCCCCTTCCTCAGGGAAGGCCGGGTGTCCGGCGAGCGCTCCAATACACGGGCCGGCGAATCGATCAGGGGCATTGCCCGTTGGTTTATCCGGAGGGAAGACGCTCCCCTGATGGGAACCTCCAGCCCTTTAAGATGGGCATCGGATTCATGGCCCTTCGATTGCAGGTCCCGGTGGTTCCCATTCACCTCGAGGGGCTCTATCAGATCTATTCCATCCACCATGAGTGGCCTCAATCCGGAGAGGTTCAGGTAAAGATCGGTTCTGCCATGACCTTCAGGGGGAGGCAGGACTACGAAAGGGTAACCGGGGAGGTGGAAGAGGCGCTGCGACGGCTGAAGGACTAGGAACCTGCATCGTCCGGGCTAGACCATCCCTTTACGCAGATCCTCCAAGGGGTAGAAGGTGTCCCGCCAGAGGACACCCCCCCGCCAAAGTGTGACCACCATGGAGCGGAAAAGGGTATAGCTCAAGAGGACGGCGCCCAGCGGAAAGGTGAGGGCGTAAAGGGATGGGGCCCGGCACAGTCGGACTCCATTTTTCATGTGCGTCAGTCCTGCCGCTAAAATACAGACAATCGCGACACTACGCACAGCACCGGAGGCAAACACAAGGGCGCCCAAAGGCAGCACCGTCATAGCCAGTGAGAGAACCACCAGAAGAAGTGCGTAGCTGACTCTGAATCCGCAGGCGGCGAACATATTCTTGGAAAGATTTCGCACGTACTCACCCAGGCCCTCCACCCAGCGAATTTGCAGCCGCTCTCCCCCCAAGGCAACTCCCGAACGAAACCCGCCGAGCTTAACCAGCTTGCCCAGCTTGATATCTTCCACCACCTCCATGGCCAACCGTTGGTGGGTTCCAATCGCTTCATAGGTGCTTCGCCGCACCAGCTGGAAGGCTCCGACACCCACATATTCCTTGGCTTTCGGATGACTGACCCGCCAGGGTTTAAGACCCAGGGCGAAGGTGCCGACCCAGTAGGTAATGGCCGTCTTTTCCCAGAAACCCTCCAACTCCCCAAAGGGGAGGAGAGTGACATGATCCCAACCCTGTGCCAGCGCCAGGCTCAAGGAGCGCTTCAGTAAATCCGGCCCAAAGTGGACGTCGGCATCGGTAAACAGCAGCCACTCTCCCGTCGCCTGCTGGTAGGCTTGGGTCAGGGCGTGCGGCTTACCTAGCCATCCAGGTGGGAGTTCCGACAAGTGAGTGACCTTGAGGTGGTCATATCCCTGGTCAAACTGGTCAAGAATCCGTGGAGTTTCATCCTGGGAGCGATCATTAACCATGATCACTTCGTAGTTGGGGTAGTCCTGAACGAGCAAGCTCCTGAGCGCAGCGGGGAGTTTAGGGGCTTCGTTTCGCGCAGCTACCAGGATCGAGACCCGTGGGTATCGACCATCCTCCAATAGAGGAACATCGTCCAGGGTGGGCAGCTTGGCCATGCCTCGGACGGCTCTTGTGCCCTGTACGACCCAAAAAAGGGCAATCAGGGCAAATACAGTGATCCAAAAGTAATCCGCCATGCTGCTCCCATTGTAAGATGATGTCAGCGCTAGAGAAACCTTGGGTGTTGGAGGAACCTTGCAAATCACAGAACCGATGACCCTGCTCACCGACTATATCCTGGCTGTGGGCAGTCTGTTTTTCGCGGTGAGGCTGAAGGCCACAACACATAACCAAGGACAAACTTGCCGGAAACTGTGGGGATTGGCCTTCCTCTTCGCCGCCGCCGCGGCTCTACTGGGAGGCACCTACCACGGGTTCTCCGTTTATCTCGGGGAATTCCTGCACCCAGCACTTTGGAACAGCACCGTCTATTTCATCGGTCTCGCCAGTGGTTTGATGATTGCCGGAACTCTTTCCGCATCCCTCAATCGCCAGGATGAGAGTGCCCGCTGGTTTCTTTCGGGAGTGGGGATTTCATTACTCGGTCTGGGAATCCAGCAAAGTGACCTCGCCTTGCATAAGCACCTGAATCATAATGATCTCTCCCACCTCATCCTGCTAGGGGCACTCTATCTGTTTTACCGGGGTTCCCGCTTGCTGCAAGACCGATGATTTGCCTCAGTCCACCCAAACCTTTAGCATAGGGACTCGAAAAGGAGTGAGATGATGTCCGTTAAGAATAGCTTCTGGGGGTTCTTCCTTTGCCTGATCCTCTCTTCCTGGACCTCTGCTTTAGCTCAGGCTCCATCAGGAGGCGAACCCGAACCCACAGCACAGGCGAACCCTCAAAAGGTGGTCGTGGTGCTGGCCATGCACGGTGAACCGCCCAACGATTTCCCCAAAGACGAGTTTGCCAGGTTCTTTGCCCTGCACGCCCGCCTCCATTACGCTGAGGGAGGGGATGAGGCCCTTCACGGCCGTTACGCCGAGCTGGATGCCAAGATACGCGGGTGGCCCCGCACGGAGGAGAATGACCCTTTTCACGCAGCCTCACAGCGGATGGCCGAACAGCTCAGGAAAACCACGGGCTTAGAAGTCGTGGTGGGGTTTAACGAGTTCTGCGGCCCCACCGTCGAGGAGGCGATCGAGGAAGCCGTGGCCCGAAAGGCTGAAACCATCATCGTCGTTACACCGATGATGACCCCTGGCGGGATCCATGCTGAAATTCAGATCCCGGCCACCGTCAAGCAGGCACGGGAACGACACCCCGGCCTTTCCATTCGTTACGCCTGGCCCTTTGACCCTTCCGAGGTGGCTCAGTTTCTGGCCAAGAGAATTCACCAGGAGAGTCAGGAAAGTAACTAGTCCGGGCTAGGAGCGGGCCCCGCTCACTCCACGGTCACAGACTTGGCCAGGTTTCGCGGCTGGTCAATTTCGCACCCATTTTCCCGGGCAATATAGTAGGCCAAGAGCTGAAGGGGCACGACCATGAGAAGGGGCTGGAGTATTTCATCTGTGGCGGGAACCTCGATGAAATCATCACAAATCTTCTGAAGTTCCGTATCCCCCTCCGTTCCGATGCACAGCACCGGACCGTTCCTGGCCTTGACCTCCTGTATGTTGCTGACCATCTTCTCATAAGCGCTGTCGCGAGGGGCCAGACAGACTGAGGGGAAATTCTTGTCGATCAAGGCGATGGGGCCATGTTTCATTTCTCCCGCCGCATAACCTTCTGCATGGATATAGGAAATCTCTTTCAGCTTCAACGCCCCTTCCAGTGCAATGGGATAATTGAACTTACGTCCAAGATAGAGAAAGTTTTTATAACCATGGTAGCGCCGCGCGATGGCCTCAATCTTTGAAGTACTATCCAGAATTCGTCGAATCTTGTCAGGAATCAACTTGAGCCCGGCAATAAAAGCTTGCCCTTCACTGAGTGACATCTGCTGGTGACGCGCCAAGGCGAGGGTCATCAAATAGAGAATGGTCAACTGCGAGATAAATGCCTTCGTTGAAGCCACCCCGATCTCCGGGCCGGCGTGATTATAAACACCCGCATCCGTTTCCCGGGCTATGCTGCTTCCCACCACATTGACCAAGCCCAGAACCAGAGCTCCCTTCCGCTTGGCTTCCTGAACAGCAGCAAGGGTATCTGCGGTCTCGCCGGACTGGCTGATGGCCAAGACCGTCGTTCCTTCCTTCATGTTCAGCTTGCGGTAGCGGAACTCCGATGCCAAATCCACTTCTACGGCAATGTCCGTGCAGGTCTCGATGATATAGCGACCCAGCAGCGCAGCGTAGTAAGAAGTCCCCATGGAAAGAATGATCAAGCGCTCCATCTCTAGAAATTCATCATGCACTCCATTGAGGCCTCCCAACTTGGAGATTCCCTCTTCCTCGATGAGGCGACCCCGCATGGCATTTTCCACTGCTTCGGGCTGTTCAAAAATTTCCTTGAGCATGAAGTGGGAAAACCCTTGCTTCTCAGCGGCCGCAACATCCCAGTCTACTTTCTGGGTTTGGCGCAAAATGCTGTCGGAATGGAGATTGCTGAGCTCGTATCCACCCGGGTGGATGACGGCAACATCTTCGTCCTGCAAATAGATCACTTCCTTGGTGTGACTAACGAGTGCGCTCACATCGGAAGCAGCAAAGATCTCGTCCTCTCCAATGCCCAGGATCAGTGGGCTTCCCTTGCGGGCCACCACGATCTCCTGCGGATTCTCCGCGGAAAGGACACCAATTCCATAAGTCCCCTCCACCAGCCCAAGAGCGTCCCTCACCGCTTCTACCAGATCTCCCTGGTAGTGTTCCTCGATAAGATGGACCAACACCTCTGAATCGGTCTCCGAGCGAAACTGGTGTCCGCGTTCAAGAAGGGTTTTTTTCAGACTTTGAAAATTCTCGATGATGCCGTTGTGGATCACGAAAATTCTTTCCCTGCAATCCGCATGGGGGTGGGCATTGGCTTCTGACGGCTTTCCATGGGTGGCCCAACGGGTGTGAGCGATGCCGCTGCTGCCCTTCCATTGCACCCCGGCCAGACTATTTTCCAGGGCTTGAATCTTACCCACCGCCCTCTGGCAAAAGACTTTCCCATTCTCAGCCAGGGCCAGACCGCTGGAGTCATACCCGCGATACTCCAGTTTCCTGAGTCCCTCCAACAAGATAGGGAGCGCCTGTCGCTTACCGAGATAACAGAGAATTCCACACATAGGCTCAGAGGCTAGCTTAGCAGAACAGGGGATTGGATGTTACCGGCTAAGTCATTGAAGCGAGGTGGGATGCCTGGAACCTGCGAACTTGAAACTTTTAAAGCATTCCCAGCTGGAGTTTGGCCGCCTCCGACATCATCTCCATGGTCCAGGGTGGATCCCACACCACTTCGACGGTTGCCTTGGTGACCCCGGGAACCTTAGCGATTTTGGCCTCCACCTCCGGAGGGAGCGATTCGGCGACCGGACACATGGGCGAGGTCAGGGTCATTTTCACCTCGGCGACGCCGGAGGCGTTCACATCGACATCGTACACCAGCCCCAACTCGTAAATATCCACCGGGATTTCAGGGTCATAGATCGTTCTCAGAATCCCGATGATCCCCTCTTTGATCCCTTCGCCGTTGGCCGCCTGGCTTGTATCGGTTGGCTGGCTCTTGCTGACTTCTTCTTCCATAAAGCTTCTCCTTCAAAGATATGCGCTCATTCTGTGGTGGCGGGCTCCTGTGTTTGCTGCAACGCCGCCTGCAGCGTATGCCAGACAAGAGTGGCACACTTCACCCGAACCGGAAACTCACTGACGCCGTGAAACACCGCCAGCTTTCCCATCTGTGAGGCTTCGCCACCCTTTCCCGTTACCAGAGCATGAAATCTCTGGAACAGGGTCTCAACCTCGGTCAGGTCTTTTCCTTTCAGCGTCTCGGTCATCAGCGAGGCGGAAGCCGTTGAGATAGCGCAGCCGATTCCCTCAAAGCTGATGTCCTGGACGACCCCATCCTCCAGTTTCAGATAGACCGTGACCTTGTCCCCACAGAGGGGATTGTAGCCCTCTGCCTTTCGGTTTGCTTCCGGGAGGACTTTGAAATTTCGAGGATTCTTGCAGTGGTCAAGAATCACCTCCTCGTACAGATCGTTCAGGTGGGACACTTCATCACTCACTTAAAGACCTCGATCACCCGTTGGACACCCTTGACCAGAACATCAACTTCCTCCCGGGTATTGTAAAAAGCAAACGAGGCTCGCGCCGTCGCAGGGATCTGAAAACGATCCATGACCGGCTGTGCACAGTGGTGCCCTGTACGAACCGCAATCCCCTCTTGATCCAGTATGGTACCCACATCATGAGCATGGACCCCCTCAACCACAAAAGAGAGAATGCTGGCCTTTTCCTTGGCTGTTCCAATGATCCTCAAGCCAGCTATGGCAGAAAGCTGTTGGGTGGCATATAGGAGAAGGTCCTTTTCCTGAGCGGCGATGTTCTTCCAGCCGATTTCGCTCACGTAATCTACGGCAGTACCCATGCCGATACCCCCCACGATGTTGGGGGTTCCGGCTTCAAATTTATTGGGTATCACGTTATACGTCGTCTTCTCGAAGCTCACCGATCGAATCATCTCGCCACCTCCCTGATAAGGAGGCATGGAGTCGAGTAAATCCGCTTTCCCGTAAAGAATGCCCACTCCGGTTGGCCCATAAAGCTTGTGCCCGGTGAGCGCGTAGAAATCACAATCAAGAGCCTGAACATCCACTTCAAAATGAGGAGCTGCTTGAGCCCCGTCGACAAGTACGGGAATGTCCTGCTGATGGGCTCTCTCGATGATCTCCTGAATCGGGTTAATGGTTCCCAGGGCGTTGGAAATATGAACCGCCGCCACCAGGCGAGTCCGCGGATTGAGAAGATTTTCGTACTCATCCAGCAGCAGTTCCCCCTCGTCATTCATGGGGATAACCCGCAGGGTGGCACCCTTTTCCTCACAGAGCATCTGCCAGGGCACAATGTTGGAATGGTGTTCCATGGCCGAGACGATCACTTCATCTCCAGCCTGTACATGCCTCCGGCCGTAGGTTTGGGCCACTAGATTAATGGCTTCGGTGGCACTGCGCACAAAAATGATTTCTCGTGAATCCGCTGCATGGATGAAGCGCTGCACCTTGACCCGTGCTTGCTCGTAGGCCTCAGTGGCTCTTTGGCTCAAACCATGGACACCGCGATGAATGTTGGCGTTATCCGTCATATAGTAGTGCCGGATCGCGTCAATAACGACCTGAGGCTTCTGAGCAGTGGCCGCGTTGTCCAGGTACACCAGCGGCTTGCCGTAAATTTTCTGTTTCAAGATCGGGAAGTCTTCCCGGATCTTCTCTACATCAAATTCGAGGTCGGCTCCTGGAGAGTAATCCGGCGGGGCAATCTGCTGGTCTGTTTTCACTTCTTCTTGCTCTCTTTCCCTCTTAAACCCGGTTTATGCAAACCTCGGGTTAGACGGCCTCCCTGACGAGATGACCCTCCGGGAGCCACGAGAACAGATAATCGTCAAGCTCGGTGCGCACCAGGTCAACTTTGATTCGATTCACGACCTGACTGGCAAAAGCGTAAATCAGAAGGCTGCGGGCTGTGGTTCGATCGATTCCCCGCGTGCGCAAGTAAAAGAGCGCTTCGGGATCCAGTTGGCCGATGGTGGCACCATGGGTACACTTGACGTCGTTCGCATAGATCTCCAACTGAGGTTTTGTATTAATCAGTGCATCGTCCGAAAGCAAGAGGTTGTTGTTGGTTTGCTTGGAGTCTGTCTTCTGAGCGCCCGGGCGCACCACGATTCGACCGTGAAAGACCCCGGTGGCCTTCTCATCCAGAATCCCTTTATACATCTCCCGGCTGTCGCAGTGGGGTTTGGCGTGCTCGAGTCGAGTGTGGTTATCGACGTGTTGAGTGCCGGAAATTAAATACAGGCCGTTCAGATTACACTCAGCACCTTCCCCATCCAGCACAACATTGACTTCATTTCTGGTGAGCTCTCCACCCAGCGTGGCATTGAAAGTCCTGACGCTGCTGCTGCGATCCTGGTGCACCTGCAAAGTATCGATATGGAATGCCTTCCTGCTCTCCTGGTGCAATTTGTAGTGATCGACAACGGCGTTTTCAGCAACCACGATCTCGGTCACCGAGTTCGTGAAATACACTCCTTTGTGCAGCCCGATATAACTTTCCACAATCGTTACCTGACTGTTGCTATCCACCAGGATCAAATTACGTGGATGGACCGCTACCACTTCCTCCGCTGCCGTTGAGAGGAACAGCAAATGAATCGGTTCCTGGATCACTTCTCCCTTGGAAACATGGACCAGGGCTCCATCCTGAATCAAAGCCGTGTTGAGGGCCACGAAGGGATGATCTTCGTACTGAGCATGCTGAGTGAGGTGAGGTTTCACCAAGTCTGGGTTTTGCTCCAGAACTTCGGCAAGACTTTTTACCTGAACGGTCTCGGGAAGCCCTTTGAGCGAAGACAGCTCTGCTGAGTAATGACCGTTGAGAAAAACCAACCGTGGGCATTGCAGGTTGGCGAAAGCCAGCCCGGTCAGCCTCTCGGTGGGCAGCCCATTGGGTTCATAGGCAGCAGGTCTAAACAGGGTCCTCCGGATCGGTGCCACCTCCGTATATTTCCACTCTTCCTGACGAGAGGTGGGAAATCCGAGATCGGAAAAGCGGGAAATCGCGGCTTGGCGAATCTGCTGAAGCCAAGGGGGCTGCTTGCCTTCTAATTCCTTTTGGAGCTGTGCAAAGCTGGAGAGGTAGGGATCCGTACCTTTTTTAGTTTGAGTCGCTTCAATCATACTCTTCCTTTTCGCTCAAGAATTCACTGCAGCAGCCGTCTTGTCTTCTAACCAGGTGTAGCCCTTTTCTTCGAGTTCCAGAGCTAATTCCTTCCCCCCTGACTTGACGATTCGGCCCTCATAAAGAACATGGACTGCATCCGGAACGATGTAGTTCAACATCCGCTGGTAATGGGTCACCACGATAAAGGACCGCTCCGGGCTGCGCAGGGAATTCACCCCGGCCGCAACAATCTTCAGTGCATCAATGTCTAAGCCTGAGTCCGTTTCATCCAAAATGGCCAACTTGGGTTCCAACACGACCATTTGGAAAATCTCATTACGCTTCTTCTCGCCCCCTGAAAAGCCCTCGTTCACAGGCCGGCTGATGAGGGTCTCATCCATTCCGAGAAGCTTCATCTTCTCTTTGATCAGGGCCAGGAAATCCATGGCATCGACCTCTTCCTCGCCCCGCTCCTTGCGGAGAGCATTCAACGCCGCTTTCAAGAAATAGGTGTTGCTCACGCCTGGGATTTCCACGGGATATTGAAAAGCCAGAAAGATTCCCTGGCGGGCGCGATCTTCAGGAGCCATCTCCAGGAGATCTTTCCCTTGATAGATCACCTCTCCGTCCGTGATTTCATACGACTCTCGTCCCGCTATAACCTGAGCCAGGGTGCTCTTGCCCGAGCCATTGGGTCCCATAATCGAGTGAACCTCGCCGGCGTTGACCTTCAGGTCGACTCCTCGGAGGATCTCTTTCCCATCCACCTCCACATGTAAATTCTTAATTTCCAGCATTTCTTTTGACTTTCTCCTGATCACTAGGCTTTCAATGAAAACCTCTATTCACTAACCCACGCTTCCTTCAAGATTCACGCTGAGCAGCTTTTGAGCTTCTACCGCGAACTCCATGGGTAACTCCTTAAAGACCTTCTTGCAAAAACCGTTCACGATCATGGAAACCGCATCCTCGGCTGAAAGTCCACGAGACTGGCAGTAGAAGATTTGATCCTCTCCAACTTTTGAAGTGGATGCCTCATGTTCCATTTGAGCGGTGCTGTTCTTGATCTCGATATAAGGAAAGGTGTGGGCCCCGCATTGGTCCCCAAGCAGCATCGAGTCACACTGTGTGTAGTTGCGGGCACCTGTCGCACTCTTGCTAATCCTGATCAACCCGCGATAGGTATTTTGACCGTGGCCGGCAGAGATTCCTTTGGAGACAACATTACTGCGGGTGTTTTTCCCAATGTGGATCATCTTGGTTCCCGTGTCGGCCTGTTGCCAGTTTTTGGTCAAAGCAACGGAATAAAATTCTCCGATGGAGTTATCTCCTATCAAAAGAACGCCCGGATACTTCCAGGTAATGGCTGCTCCGGTTTCCACCTGGGTCCAGGAAATCTTGGAATTCCGTCCCAGGCATTTCCCTCTCTTGGTGACGAAGTTATAGATGCCCCCCTTGCCGTTCTCATCCCCCGGGTACCAGTTCTGAATGGTTGAATACTTTATTTGAGCGTCGTCAAGCGCGATCAACTCCACCACCGCCGCATGCAGCTGATTCTCGTCACGCATGGGCGCGGTGCAGCCTTCCAAATAACTGACGTAGCTTCCCTTGTCAGCGATGATCAGGGTTCGCTCGAACTGACCGGTGTTTTTGGCATTGATCCGGAAATAGGTGGATAACTCCATGGGACAGCGTACACCTTCAGGAATGTAGACGAACGAGCCGTCACTGAAGACTGCCGAGTTCAAGGATGCAAAGAAGTTATCGGTATGAGGAACCACCGATCCCAGATATTTCTTCACCAGATCGGGGTGATCCTGTACCGCCTCCGAAAAGGGGCAAAAGATAATCCCCAGTTCGCCCAGCTTTTCCTTAAAGGTGGTGGCCACCGAGACGCTGTCAAAAACCGCATCCACGGCAACCCCGGCCAAAAGCTCCTGCTCTTCCAATGGAATTCCCAGTTTCTTGTAGGTTTCCAGCAACTGCGGATCGACCTCATCCAAGCTCTGTGGTCCATCCTCCTTTCTCTTGGGCGCCGAGTAATAGACGATGCTCTGGTAATCAATGGGCCCGTAATGGACGTTGGCCCAGGTAGGCTCTTTCATGGTGAGCCAGTGTTTATAGGCCTTTAGCCGCCACTTCAGCATGAACTCCGGTTCTTTCTTCTTGCCTGAAATCAGACGAATAATGTCTTCATTTAAACCCGGAGGCGCCGAATCGGTTTCAATGTCGGTATAGAAGCCGTATTTGTACTCCTGATTGGCAAGTTCCTCAATTTTCTGTGTTTCAGTTGACATTCTCTTTTTGCTCCTTGAATAAAAATATGCAGCGGTTAGGCCCGGGCCTATTGGAGACTCACGAGTTTTCCCGGGTCACTTCCCATGGGACCGGGTAATGGACCGGTCAGATCGGAAAGAGTCATGTTGTTTAAGGCCTGGAAGACGATCTGATTAATTTTTTGCCAGCTTGTCCGGATTCCGCAGACGGGTTCGTGCCGGCACTCACCCGGGGCTTCGATACATTCGGTCATGGCCAGCGGTCCCTCGATCGCCGTCACGATTTCCGCGATGGAGATCCTCTCCCCCCCTCGCGTCAGGCTGTACCCCCCTTTGGCCCCTCGCTGGGAAACCAGTAAACCCTCTCGGGCCAAAATCTTGAGGATCTTTCTCACCATCGGCAAGGGCAGCTGACTTTCCATGGCCACTTCCCGCGCATTCTGCTTCAAACCTTCCTGAGCGCTTGCGAAATAAGCCAGCACGACGATCCCATAATCTGTTTCCTTGCTCATCCTAATCATGTTTTCCGGCCCCTTATTTTAATTAGTACCAATTCAGTACTAATTAAACACCGAAAGGATACCAATCGGGTCCTCTTCTTGTCAACCCCCGGGAGATCTAGCCGGGTCAAGAGGGGCATAATAGCCGGGCCGGGTGCTCACCACGACCCCGGCGGGACGGGCTCGCACTTCCACCTGGCGCCACTTCCCATCCTTGAGAATGTTGGAGGAGATATAAGAAATGTAATACTGGTTCTTGAGCTCTTCGGCCACTTGGCGATAAACATCGCTGAGGCTAAAGAAGGCTTGGGCATCCAACACCTTCCCTCCGGTCTGCCGGGCCAAACGCTGCAAAAAGCGTCTGGCCTCCAGAATGAATGAGTCGGTGAGCTGCTTAGGAACATAGCCGGTACGTCTCTGGTAGTTCATCCTGGCAGCCATAGCTCCCGCCCAATACTCCTCCAGCTTGGAGACCACGTATACCATGCTTTCTGAGCGGATGGCCAGCTCCATCGCCTCTGCCGAGCCGACCATGCTGCCGGTATCGATCCCGTCGGTCAGAGCAATCACCGCTGACTTTCCCTCTACAGACGCCAAAAGATCGTCGAAAGCCACGTACAAGGCATCGTTCAAGACCGTGGCGCCTTTAGCGTAGATGCTTCCCAGAGCCACTTCGACTTTCTCGATATCATTGGTCCAGTCCAGGATGAGCCGGGGCGCATCATTAAAGGTGATAATGGCCACTCGATCCTCGGAGTCCAGGCTTTTGGCAAATCCTAGTGCGGCCTGGTGGATTTCCCCCTGGGTCGAACGAGTACTCCCGCTGATATCAATCAGCAAAACGACGTGCACGGGCACCCCTTGGCTGTAAAAATTGACAATCTCCTGCTGCACTCCATCTTCAAAGACCTGGATCTGTTCCCGGGTCAGATTGCTCTCAAACCCACCCGTAATTGAACGGGCATTGACAGACAGGAAAACTTGATCGACCGCAACTCCGATCCTAAAACCTTCTCCCTGTTGCTCCTGACTGGACTCCTCCTGGCTGGACTCCTCCTGCCCAGCGGGGAAGAGACCCAAAAAAAGTAACAAAAGTGCCAGCATCTTCACCTCGACAATGATCGTCAAAAGGATTATATAGCACCCTAAGTATTCTTGCGGAGGACTATGTGCCAGAGCCATGGAGCACCACGACGACAGCCATTCTTCGGGGCGCGGGTTCCTGGGGAATTTGCCTTGCCATCGCCTATCTTTTGATTCACTCGGGGATGATTCTGCTGGCCTCACGCCGCCCGCAGAGTTCCGCACGTATACTTTTGACCAACCTGCTGCTGATGGCCTGTTTTGTCGTTCTGCTGCTGGGCGCTTTACTGGATTGGCGAGAACCGCCAGGGCTTCGTTTCTTATCGCTGTGGGCACCTATGATCTTCTTTTGGTGGGCCTATAAATGGGCAGGGCATACCCTCCACTTATTTTATCCTTCGGATCTTTCCCTGGATCCCCTGCTAATCCGCCTGGAAGACCGATGGCTCGGTCAGCCTAGCCTGTGGTGGGCACGAAGCGGATCACCCTGGCTGACCGAGCTTTTTCATGGATTCTACGTCAGTTATTACCTCTATACCCCTTCTCTTGGCGTCTACCTTTATGCCCAGGGGCGCTTTCGTGAGTTTGAGGCGATGGTGTTTGCCGTGATGTTGGGTTACGCCCTAGGCTACAGCCTCTCTGCACTGATACCGGTTTGGGGTCCCCGTTGGGGCCTGGTGACAGCAGGGTTGCTTGACAGCTCGGAGCAAAAACTGCAGGGATACTGGGTTACCCGCTTCATTCACGCCATTATGTATGGAGGGATCGCCCACAAAGGGGCTGCCATGCCCAGCATGCAC
>Ga0209987_10001272_pt1 | contig 13714 bp, 12 predicted proteins | sample N074metaG_FD_182134 | JGI IMG/M metagenome (GOLD analysis project Ga0209987, IMG submission 182134) | Deep subsurface microbial communities from Kermadec Trench to uncover new lineages of life (NeLLi) - N074 metaG (SPAdes) (version 2) | ecosystem: Environmental > Aquatic > Marine > Ocean trench... | reverse complement strand
GCATCGTGACCGTGCCGTGGCACAGACCGGAACCGGCGAAGAAAAAGAAGAAGACGAAGAAGAAGACAACGACGAGGAAGACGGTGGCGAAGAAGATCGTCGCGAAGAAGACGGTCGCCAGGAAGACGGTCGCCAAGAAGAAGACGACGACAAAGAAGAAAAAGAAAAAGACGACGACGCGCAAGTGACCGGGTGGCACGGCCGAGCGAGCGTTAGCGAGCTCGCCCGTGGGAACCGTCCGAACACCCACACCGCACATTTGGACGCAACCACGGGCGACGTCGCTGTCGCTCCGTCGGCCGTGCCACCCAGACACATTTGGACGCAACCACGGGCGACGTCGCTGTCGCTCCGTCGGCCGTGCCACCCAGACACATTTGGACGCAACCACGGGCGACGTCGCTATCGCTCCGTCGGCCGTGCCACTCGGACACTTACATAAACAACAATTGATACCCGATCGCGAAGATGACCACGTCCGCGAACACGTGGCTTACATACGCCGCCCAGATATTCCTGTAGCGGAGATAGAGCCACGACCACGTCATCCCGCCGATACAGACGCCGAGTGACCCCAGGACAATGATGCGCCAGTCGAAGTAGACCCACAGAGCGATGATGTGGTGGAGCGTGAAGAAGAGCCCTGACGCCACCACGGCCCACCACCGGGGCAGGAGCGCCTCACAACGTGTCACCACGAACCATCGCCAGACGTACTCCTCCAGCAGCGAGTTGATCGTGATCAGATAGGCGACCAAACCCAGGTACTTCAGCTTCCCGAGGTCCATCTCCTGGACCTCTTCCCGCATGTGTGGAACGTCGATCCATGATCGCGCGAACAGCAGATACGCCCCGCCGATCAATACGAAGATGAGCGAGCCTGTCACGCAGGCGGCGACCATGCCCCGGCCGGACGGACGGGGAACCGAGGGCCGCTTGCGGTCGACGACCATGAGCCACAACACCGGGAGCAGCAGCACCCACGCCTTGCTCGCGACATAGAACGTCTCACCGAGCGTCGTGCCCTCGGCCGCCACCATCCCCATCCACGTTCCGATACTCGGCGCGGGAAGCAGGATTGCAAGGGCCAGGACTGCGCGGCGTCGTTCGCTCAAATCAGAGTCCGTAAAGCGGTCGCAGCTTCCCTTCCAGGTAACGCAGAAGCGGCTCGGCCGTGAGCGGCTTGCCGGTGACGTGCCGGCACAGGTCCGGGGCGGGGTACCGCTCTCCGTGTGAATGGATGTTCTCGTTCAGCCACCGCTTGAGGTCGCCGAACTGACCGGCCTCAAACTGCTCGTGAAGATCCGGCATCGCCTCCAGGGCCGTCTCGAAGAACTGCGCGGCATACAGATTGCCGAGCGTGTACGTCGGGAAATAACCGATACTGCCGCTCGACCAGTGGATGTCCTGGAGACACCCGCGCCGATCGTCCGGAACGTCCAGATCGAGGTACTCCTTGTACTTCCGGTTCCACATGTCGGGGATGTCCGAGACGGCCAGGTCACCGCGCATCAAGACCCGTTCGATCTCGAACCGGATCATGATGTGCATGTTGTAGGTCAACTCGTCGGCTTCGACCCGGATGAAGTCGGGCTTGACGAGGTTCGCCCCGCCGTACACCTCGTCGATGCCGAGCCCCGCCACGGCATCGCCGAAGAATTCGGTCAGCTTCGGCAGGGCCCACACCCAGAACTGGCGTGACCGGCCGACCTGGTTCTCCCACATCCTGCTCTGGCTCTCGTGGATCCCCAGGGAAACCGCGTCACCCATCGGCGTGCCGATGTGGTCGGGTGAGAGCCCCTGCTCGTAGATCCCGTGACCGGACTCGTGCATCGTCGAGCCCAGGGCGTCGTTGACGTTGGTCTCGTGGAACCGCGTCGTGAGACGCACGTCGTGGCAGTGTGTCCCGCTGCAGAACGGATGCGTGGATCGATCGAGCCGTCCACGTGAGTACTCGAAACCGATGTGTTCCGAGACGAACCGCACGAACCGCTCCTGCTGGTCAATGGGCAACGCGATCTCGTTGAAGGTGTTCGACGGGCAAGTGGAACTCGCCATCAGTTCCGAGAGCAGGTCCTGGAGCCGCTTGCGCAGCGGCGTGAACACCACCTCGACGTCGGCGGCCGTGCAGCCGGCCTCGTAGTCCTCGGCAAGCGCATCCCAGGGCTCGCCGTCGCCGGGCCAGCCATAGCACTCCGCCTTGCGCCGAGTGAGTTCCACGATCTTCTCGAGCCACGGCCGGAAGCGGGCGAAGTCCGACGCTTTTCGCGCTTCGGCCCACTCGTGGTGTGCGAGGCTGGTGAGCTGGGCGAGTTCCTCGACCAGTTTGGTCGGAAGCTTTGTCGCTCGCTCGTATCGCCGGCGCACCTCGCGGATGTTCACGGCCTCAGGCGCCGTCGGGTCGATCGTGAGATGGTCCTGTGACTCGCATGCGGCCAGCAGGTCACCGATACGCGGATTCGTGGCAAGACCGTGTTGGATGCTGGCGAGCTGCGCCAGCTGTTTGCTGCGGTGCTCGACGCCCCTGGGCGGCATCATGGTCTCCTGGTCCCAGTCCAGCAGCGCGGCGGTGGAGGCCAGCAGGTTCGCCTGCTTGACCAGGGAGATCAGCTCGTCGTACTCGGTGGTCGTGGAGGCAGTCGGGGTGGCGGTTGTCATGAGTCGCGGTCCCGTTCGGAGTTGTTCGAAGCCGCAATGATAGAGAATTAAGGACAGCCTATAAGAAAGGGCCCGAGGAGAATCCTCGGACCCTTCAAGAGTCTGGGGGACACGGTTGCTCCGCCGCAGGCGGATCACCCGTGAATCAGTCGACGCCCGACTTGCCGGCGCTGCCGGAGTCCGTCTTGGCCTCGGCGATCGGCCCGATGATGGCGATCACCTCGTTCTTCTGTGTAAGGTCCTTGTCGCGGCGGTTGCGGGCGTAGTCGAGTGCGGACATGCCCTTGCTGTCGCGAAGGTTCACCGTGGCACCGCTATCGATCAGGGCCTGGACCCGCTTCGAGTCACCCCAGCGGGCGGCCCACATCAGCGGGGTCTGACCGTTCTTGTCGGCGGCGTTGACATCGGCGCCGGCCTTGAGCAGGCTCTTGACCATTGCTTCGTCGCCGAAGGAACCGGCCGCTCGCTGCAAGGCCGTACCCTGCTGCGCGTCACGGGCGTTCACATCGGCGCCCCTGGCCAGCAGCAGCACGACGGCCTCGGCGTTCCGCGACTGTACGGCCGAGAGAACGGGTGTGCGACCGAGCTTGTCCTTGGACTCGACGCTGGCATCATTCTCCAGCAGGAGGTCCATGACCTCGACCTGGCCGTACCGTGACGCCAGGTTGAGCAACGCATCGCGATCTGCCTGGTCGATCCCGTTGCCGAGTGCTTCGCTGATCTCATCGACCTTGCCGTATTTGACGGCAACCGCGAGTGTCTGCACTGGAGAGGGGTTCAGGAGCGGCCTGTTGACGACGCCGCTGCCCTGCAGACCGCCGGCAGTCCCCTTCAACGCGCCGGCCGAGTTGCGAATCGTCTGCGGCCGCGTCCGGACCAGAGCGGAAACCTGCTCGACCTCCGGGTGATCAACGTCGATGGTCAGCCGGCGATTCTGCCCCAGCTCACGCCACTTGTCCCAGGAGACGTACACCTCGTGCTCGATCGCCTCGATATCTTCAAAGTCCTCGATGACAGACGGGTTCATGCCGGTGATGCGGAAGGGCTGGCCGTCCGTTGAAGTCAGCACGAGTTTGCCGTCGGTGTTGACGTCGGGGTCGATGGTCTGCGGGTTGATCGTCACGTAGGCGATCACCTCAACCGAGACCGGCAGTATCACCGGGCGTTGTCCATCGACAAGGAACGTGACGGTCTTGTTGATCTGCCGTGCCCGCGTGCCCGCGGTGATCTGGATCTCAACCTCCTCCGACTGGCCGGGCGCGAGCGTCTCGCCCTTCGGACACTTCGTGCTCGTGCAGCCGCAACTCGTCTTGCACTGGTTGATCGTGATCGGTTCCGTGCCGGTGTTGGTGATCACCACGCTGCCCCGCGCGAACTTGCCCGTCGCGATCGATCCGAGACTCAACCGGGTGGGCTCCACCGACAGGGTCGACTCGGCCGGCTGTGTCGTCGGGGTCGGGATACGGGTCGCCGCAGTGTCCTGGAGCCCCGCATCGCGGATGGCCTTGCGGGCCTCGGACTCGTTCGCTGCGATCAGGGCTGCCACCGGCAACTTCGGGGCGGCGGCGATCTGCGTCGGCAACTCGCCCTTGGGCTTCGCGTCCGCGACGGTCTGCGTTTCGGCAACCGGCTTCGTCTCGCTCTTGGCTGACTGTTGCGGATTGTCGTAACTGCCACATCCGGCGACGGTGACGATGCCCGCCAGCACGAGAAAACGGGCGATCGAAGAACGAGTCATGGTCCGGGTGAACGTGGTCATTGGTGATATCTCCCACCAAACAGATCTCAAGGTCGATACAGTCGCCAACCAACGGAATGTCGGCCGGCCTGAACAAAGCCGTCTGCGGGTCCATCCCCCCTCATGCATTTCCCACTGCATTTCTAGCGGGGCAAGGCGGGACCGCGGTCGGCCTGGGGCGTGTCGGAATCGCGAACGGAGCATTGTAAGTGCAAGTCATAGCCCCTGCGAGTGGGTGGGACCAGAAATCCTCGACCGGTCCTGCCCAAATAGTTGCCGTGAAGAGCGTAGCAGTCACATATCTTCTCTGGATTGTCGGCGGCTTCGGAGTTCTGGGACTCCACCGTTTCTACCTGGGCCGATGGGTCTCAGGCCTGATCTGGCTCTTGACCGGCGGCCTGTTCTTCATCGGGGCCCTTGTCGATCTCTTCCTGATTCCGGGGCAGGTCCAGCTCGAGAACCTGTCCCAGCAGCTGTTGCGGCAGGCCATGGCCCCCGGCAGCGGAGCCTGGGAGCCCCCCGCGGAGCCCGTGGCGTTGCAGCGATAGAACGCTGCCGCTTCACGGGTTATTGCGGCACATTCGGGCAACACCGCTAATATGCTCAGCCACCCTCTGAGCACACCATGAGCCTTGAATCGCTTCCAGAGCACATCCGCAGGCCTCACCTGAGGCCGATCCAGCCCAAACCGATCGTCCGCGACGGGAAGCCGTTCGTCGCTCTGCGCGACCCGGCGATGGTGGTCCGTCAGACCCTCGTGATACCCGCACAGGCATTGCCGGCGTTGCAGCAGTTCCGCGGCGAGCGGTCGATCGCCGAGATCGCCACCCAACTCAGCGGCAACCTGGACCAATTCGTCGAACTGGCCCAGCGGCTGGACGACGTGGGGCTGCTCTGGGGCCCGACGTTCGAACGGCTGGAGGACGAGCTGAAAGACCGCCTGCGGTCCCAGGGGGCGTTCCCGGCGACCGCGTCGTTGTCCATGGGCGAAACGGAGCAAAAGTGCCGCGCGGCGATCGAGCAGTACTTCGCGGACACCGACGACCCGGAACTGCCGGCGGCGGCGGGGATCGTCGCCCCCCACCTGGACTATCAGCGTGGTTGGCCGAACTACGCCGCCGCGTACTACGGCCTGCGTGACCTCGATCCGCCCGACCGTGTCGTCGTCCTGGGAACCAACCACATGGGCCTCGGGGACGGCGTCGTCATGTCCGAGTACGGCTTTGATTCACCCTGCGGGCGGTGCCCGGCGGACACGGTCGTCATCAACAAGCTGATCGACAAGTTCGGCGATGCGTTGATCGCCGATCAGCTCGACCATCTCGCCGAACACTCGATCCAACTGCACCTTCCGTGGCTGCAGTACCTCTTCGGCAACGTCCCAATTGTGGCCGCGCTGATCCCGGACCCGCTGGTGCCCATGATCGACGACGACCAGAAGCGTGTGACGGGGCCACAACTGGTCGAGGCCGTCCGCGAGGTCCTTGACGACGTCGGCGGCGAGACGCTCTACGTCGCGTCCAGCGACCTGAGCCACGTGGGGTTGCAGTTCGGCGAACCGCGTCCAGTGGACGAACAGCGACGCATGGATGTCGAACGTCACGACCGCGACATGCTGGCAAATTTCCTGACAAACGACACGGAGGCGTTCCTCGCGGGCTTCAGCTGGAACAAGAACCCCACGCGATGGTGCAGCGTCGGGAACATGACCGCGATCCTGGAACTCGTCCGGCCCGACAGCGTTGAATTGCTTGACTACAGGCAGGCCTATGACGAGAAGGGGCTGGCGATGGTTTCGAGTGCGGCGATCGCGTTACTTACAGAGGGCCAGTAGCCAATCGGGACCAAACGGTGATTGCGGTCGTTCAGCGCGTCGTGGAGGCGACTGTTACGGTCGAATCTGAGAGCTACTCGGCCGACATCGGGCCGGGATTGTGCGTGTTGCTGGCGGTTGAGAAGACCGACTGTGACGCAGATGCCGACTGGATGGCTCGCAAACTCGCCAGACTGCGCGTATTCCCCGATGAGAAGCATGGAATGGGTCGGTCCGTTCAGGATGTCGGCGGAGAGATCCTGCTTGTCAGCCAATTCACGCTCGTGGGTGATTGCCGCAAGGGCAACAGGCCCGGTTTCGACACGGCGGCATCACCCCAGCAGGGCCGCATTCTGATTGATCGTGTCGCAGATCAATTGCGCCAAGAGCACGATCTCACCGTTGCATGCGGCGTTTTCGGTGCAATGATGCAGCTCAATATCATCAATGACGGCCCTGTCACACTGATCCTGCGGCACCCTGTTCCGAGCTCGTGCTGACGGCCTTGGAGCGACGATCACCCCACTGCATCAACCGTGAACCTGCTGCAAAAAAAACGAGCCCATCGTTGTGAAACACAACGACGGGCTCTTTGTGGGGGGGCGAGTTGAAGACAACGGTCATCCGTTGCTTGCCGGAGTTTCCGCACGGACCGGTCGGCCGGTTCCAAGTTTTTTGCCGCCGTTATTCGGCAGCCAGGCGTTGCAACACCGCCTGCATGTCCGACCACACCTTTCCACGCGTGTCGATCGTGTAATTGCGCAATAAGTACGCGGGATGAAATGTCGGCATGACCGGGATCACCAGTTCACCCGCGTCGTAGGTCGCCCAGTTGCCGCGCAATCGCGTGATTCCAACGTTCGTACCGAGCATGAACTTCGTCGCGGGTCCGCCAAGTGAGACCACGACTTTCGGGCGGATGATCCGGATCTGTTCGGCCAGGAACTGCGCGCAAAGTTCAACCTCTGCAGGCATTGGCGTGCGGTTCTCGGGAGGGCGGCTCTTGAGCACGTTGGCGATGTAGACGTCCTGGCGACGCAATGACATCGCCCCGATGATCTCGTCGAGTTTGCGACCCGCTCGCCCCACGAACGGCCGTCCCGTGCGGTCCTCCTCGGCACCGGGGGCCTCCCCGACGAACATCAGGTCGGCGTCGGGATTCCCTTCCCCGAAAACGGTCTGCGTGTGCGTTGTCACGGAGTTGCAATGACCGCACTCGGCGTCGTGGCGTACCCGCAGGGCCTCCAATGCCGCCGGCTTGTCACCGGGAGCAAGTTCGGGAGGCCCACCCTGCACGCGTGCCACGGGGGCCTCGGGGGCCTCGGGGGCCTCAGCGACGACCGGTCTGGTGGGCAGCTCCGATGATGTCGTTCGGACCGTCGTGTGGATCTCCGGGACGCGATCGTTGTCGCGACGGGGCGCGACCGACTCCGGGACCGGGATGCAATCAACGCCAAGGAACCTGGTCGTTTCGAGGTACTGCCGTGCGATCCTGCGAATTCGTCGGGCGTCGATGGCCATCAATCCCCGTCATTCTACTCGAACACCCTCTTTCGAATTGCGGCCAGCCGTCGGGCCTCGCTCACCGAGGCGTGAACCGCGGCCGCGTCGAAACAACCCCGACTCACCAACAGGGCCGCACAGGGGACGCCGACGATCTGCGAGAGGCTCTCGAGAAGCCGCCGATCTGATGGTGCCACACTGACCGCGTGGCAGAATCGGCGTGTCGTGGGGCCGAGCCGTGCGCGGTCGCGTCGCACCAGGCTTGCGATTGCCGCCGTCGCCAATATGGCTGCCAGCAACATAATGGCCGAACCGAGCATGATCCGCTCGGGGCTCAATACGGTGTCGGGTCCGGCAAGCAGGTTCTCGTTCATCAATGCGTGGTGACCTCTACGGACCGATCCATTGGACGGCCGCCACCGCGCGACGACGGACCTCGGCAACCGAATCTTGATCGGCGATCCGGCGAAGATCTCCTGAGACCCGCCGCTCGCGGGCCTGCCGGGCGACCCAGATGGCACTGACGCGGTGCAGCGGATCAGCGTCGTCGAGCATGGATCGCAGTGCACGAGCCCCGTCGTGTCGGCCCTGTCGCAGCATCGCCCGCACCGCGTTGGCGCGGAGGCGGTTGTCGCGGCTTTCCAGCCGGTCCCCCAGGCGGTCGATTGCCGTGTGATCGATGCGTGTTAGGGCCTCCAGCGCGTTGGCCTGGACACGCACGTCCGGATGGTCCAGGGCCCTCTGGAGGGCGTTCCGAGCGTGGCGCGAGCCATCCGGGCCTGTGCCCTGGCACAGGATCATCGCCAGGGCCCCCACCGCCGCAGACACCACCCGGGCGTTTTCACCGGCCGCAGCATCGATCAACGCCAACTCCAGGACGCCGGTCACACCGAGCCGGCCTGCCAGTGAGATTGCGGCCAACTGCTCCTCCGGCCCGCCACGGTTCAACGCGGTCCCAAGCCCGCTGACCAGCGACACCCGATGGGTTCGCAACAGGCGATGGGCGATCGCGATGCGGTCCGCGGCGGCGAGAAGCAGCCATCGCTCGAAGAAGGCGCCGATGCTGGCGCCGGCAGCCACGACGGTGGCGCGCACGGCGATCCGGGGGTGGGCGCTTGCCTCCAGCATGCTCAACAGTTCCCCAGGGGGCGGCTGCTGGACGTCCAGCACTCGTCCGACGGCGAGAGTCGCCACGGCCTCGTCGGGGTCCGAGCACATCGCCTTGACCAAGTGCATGGCGTCGTCGCTGTCGTCACAGAGCAGGCCGAGCAAAGCGTTCAGCCGCGCCGTCGGCGAGGGCAGTGCGGCGCAGTCGGCAAGCCGTTCGCGTCGCACGGCGCCGGCGGTCGGTATTGCCCGCACATAACGAACAAGGTCGAGCTGGGCGTCGGCGGGGAGGGCCATGGCGGTCTTCAGATCAGGCATGCACTGCGCCGGTCGATCGATCCGTCGCATCGCGCGGCGGCGCAACGGCTGCAGTAGCAGGTGGCTGCCTTCCAGCAGATCAGCGTATTGGCGAGTGCCGCGCACGCGGTGCAGCGACCGCGCGGCCGGTTCGCGGAGCGGATCCGTGGTCAGCCAGCGAAGGAGGTTGTGACGTACCAGCGGGTGGTCCACCCGCTGCACGACCCGCCGGATCGAAAAGAGCACGGCGTGCCGCGGATCGTCGAAAAGACGCTTCAGCCTGCGCCCGGGCCGCGCGGCCAGGACTGCCGCCGCCAGGAAGACTTCGTCGAGCCGCCGATCCGCGTTCGACAGGGCGTCGGCCACGGCGACATCGATCATCGCGGCGGTGCGGTCGTCCATCCACCGGCGACCGTCGCGCCCGGCATGTGTCGTGACGGTCTCCAGGATGGCCCCGGCCGCGCGGCACGGGACATCGTCGTGGTCCGAATGGAGCAACGTCACGAGTTGGGCCAGCAGTTGCGGTTCGGCCCTGCGGCGTGCCAGTGCGATTCCGTTGAGCAATGCCTGCCGGGACCGCAACAGCCGCAATGCCGCCGCCACGGGGATCGCGGGCGCGGCCAGAGCGTTCCATGCATCGGGTCGCAGGTGGTGCAGCACGCCGACAATCGCCGCGACGTTGGCGGCGCGAGGGTACAGCAGGGCGACCTCCGCCAGGGCATCGATCTCGCCGGGCTCCGCCAGCCGCAGGGCTGCGGCGGCAATCGACGAGCCTGCCCCACGGGGCTGCCGGCGAAGGAAGGCGAGTTTTCCGGCGGTGGAGTGCATTGGCCACCTACCCGTTGTGGACAACCTGTCTGTGCCCGCCACGGATCGCGGGTTAGGGGGGTTCAAACAGGAATTTTCGGGATTCTGGGTTGCCTTTGCCCAATCTAACGCAACAATGCTGCTCGATACCGGTTTGGAGGCGGAGGAAGTCACGCTGTCCCGGTTTTGTAAGGGTGGTGTATGAGCTTCCAGTCAAAGGTTTCGAGTCTTCAGGCCTACAACATGTCGCTTTATCGCAACGCTATTCATCCTGAGTTCTTCAGGATCGAGGGCAGGCGACGTATCGAGCACGGCGAATACGAGTTCGAGGCCTGGATCTTCCGCGGCGGCCACGCCCTGCGGTTCGAGCATGACAACCAGTGCATGACGGAGGTCATCTTCGATCGGACCGACCAGCTGCCGGAGCGCGGGCAGAGCGCGATCTTCCCCTGTGCCGGCGAGAAGGACCACGAGAGCACGATGGGCGACAACGTGGCCTATGTAACCTCGATACAGACCGAGGTGCTCACGGATCATCTGTACCTCGGTACCTACAACGAGATGCTCGAGCACGGCCGGGATTCCGACGGCCTCATGTCCGTGTGGACAGAGGAAGCTCACAGCAAGCCGAACCTGTCACTGCTCGATATGCAGCGGTTCTCCGATGAAGTCCACGTGCAGGGCTATCACCTCCGCAGCGACTGCGGGCTTGTGCTGCGAACACAGACGATCTTCAGACTCAAGAACGACTAGGCGCACTCGGGTGGCACGGTAGAGCGAAGCTCTGCCGTGGTTCGTCGTCGCTCCGTTGCGAAGTCGCGACGTCTGGTCGCTACCCCTCGTCTTCTTCGACCGCCTCGTCCTCGAACTCAGCGACGGTGGATCCAGGCAACTCGCCTTCCTGCCAGATCTCGTCGAGATCCTGCCCGTCGCACACGCGACGCATCAGCATGTACACGAAGGCAGACGCGCTGAAGTAGTACGAGAACACGTATCCGGCGAGCAGGCAGACGACGACAGTCTGCCAGAACATGACCAGGCTCGCCGACCACTCGCTGTGAAGCTGCAGCGGCAGCGCCGCCTTCCACCGCTCGGCGGGATCGAACAGCCCGAAACCGAACGTGACCTCGATGGCCTGGTTGGACGTCGCCGCGTCGACCAGGGCCCCGGTGACGTTCATCGCGCCCACGGCAAGCAGGCTCGCCAGGGAGTACCCGACGGCCAGGCCGACCATCGCCACAAAGCCGTAGCCCAGCAGGTGCAACGGGTGGCTGATGACGTAGGCGTAGGCCCGTTGCTGGGCGTCGGCCGCGTCGCAGTTCTCGCTGGCGACCGCCGGTATGAGCAGGCTGAACCCGCCGGCGTAGCCGGCCAGCAGGAACACTACGCCGAAGCCCATCAACAGCGCGACGCCGTAGAGCAGGCCGCCGACGACGTCGAGCCAAGGCAGCATGAGGAAGAACCCCCCCACCAGCAGAAGCACGGACAGCACGCCGGCGATGAGCAACGGCAGGACGAGGCTGCCGACCAGTCGCCGCCAGTTGCTCAACGCAAAGTCGATCGCCTCGCGGAGACGAAGCTTCTCGCCGGTCGCGATCTCGACCGCCGCCATCCTCGACAGGGCACCGCCGCAGATGGCGATCAGCAAGATGAAGTACGCCCCGTATATCAAGACAAAGAGCGGACTATTCTGCCACGCGCCGACCGGGGTCCACACGAGGACGTCGCCGAGACCACCGAAGAAGTCATCGAGGTTGATGTACACCAGCCCCGTCGTGAGCCTGTTGAAACCCGTCGTGACGTGGTTCGCCGTCGCCTCGAAGGTTCCGCGGGGTCGCATGCGGTCGAGCCGCACGTACGTCTCCCGGAACTCGTCGACGGCGGCCTGCTCCACGGCCTCGACTGCCTTGTCGACGTTGGTCTGCTTGGCCTCCGCTGCCTGCTCGGCCGCCGCGACCAGGCCCTCGAGCCGCGCCGGATACGCCTGCTGGATCTGCTTGAGGACGTCGCGTGCGTTGAGCACGGGTGATTCGTCGGCTGGTTCGTCGGCTGGTTCGTCGGCTGGTTCGTCGGCTGATTCGTCGGCGGTCACACCGTAGAGAGCGAGCTCCGCCCGCAGCGCCTGCAGCGTGGCGGCCTCATCAGGCTTCCACGGCCCCGCCATGAGGCCGTCGGGCGAAACGGTCGCCGTGAAAACGGTGTCCCAGGCCCGCCCGCCCACGACGAGCGCGACGACCAGGAACAAACCGATCACCAGCCTCGGAAGCTGAAAGGCCGCCGTCACCGAGCGGAGGATCCTGGGGAACTGAACGAGTTGCGCGAATTCGACGCCTTCGACGATAATCCGCCTGTCGGGACCGGTCATAATGCACCTCCACCGCAGAGCCCTAGGACAGGCTATCGGTGCTATCGTATGGGGCCCCACAGGTAATTCCCGAGTCGAAAGGAGAGCTCTGATGGCCTTTACCCTCCCTGATCTGCCTTATGGATACGACGCTTTGGAGCCGCACGTCGACAGCCAGACGATGCAGATTCACCACGGCAAGCACCACAACGCCTACGTGACCAAGCTCAATGCCGCCGTCTCCGACTTGCCCGATCTCGCTGCCAAGACGGTCAAGGACCTGATCGCCGACCTCAACAGCGTTCCCATGGAGATCCGGCCGGCCGTTCGCAATAACGGCGGCGGCCACGCCAACCACAGCCTGTTCTGGTCCATCATGAGTCCGAGCGGAGGCGGGAACCCCGGCGGCGATCTAAGCGCCGCCATTGACGACGCATTCGTCTCCTTCGACAAGTTCAAGGAGAGCTTCGCCGACGCCGCGGCCACTCGCTTCGGCTCCGGCTGGGCCTGGCTCGGCGTCCGGGACAACGGGTCGCTGTGCATCACGTCGACACCGAACCAGGACAATCCATTCATGCGCGGCGTCGTGGACACTGTCTGCACGCCGATCCTCGGCCTGGACGTGTGGGAACACGCCTACTACCTGAAGTACCAGAACCGACGCCCCGACTACATCGCAGCGTGGTGGAACGTCGTCAACTGGACGGCCGTCGCGGATCGCTTCAGTCGCGCGAAGTCAGCAGTCGCCGTCTGAGGCCCATGTTGGTTGACCGGAGTCGAATCGCCGATATTCTCACAAGTTCGCCGCCCCGGCCGCGGGGCGACCGAACGCGCAATCCCCGATAGCTCAATTGGTAGAGCGGGCGGCTGTTAACCGCCAGGTTGCTGGTTCGAGTCCAGCTCGGGGAGCTTTCGACGCCGTCGCGGACTTGCGACGGCGTTTTGTTTAGCGGCTCGGGCTCGGTGGCAGGATCGCCCAGACCCGCATCACCGCGGGAGTTTGCAGCTGGGTGGCTCGGACCCCCGCGCTCTCGGTTCCGAACCACGAAACTTGGGGTCCGAGATCAACCGTGGGGGTTGCTCTCGCCGTTCCTTCCTCAAGCACAGTGCAGGCGGTCCGCGCCGGACGCCCGACCGTGGAGGTCAACCCCGGCGAAACCCCGGTCTCGGACATCGTGTCCGTGCGTCTTCCAATGGGCGCCGCCGCGGCCCTCGACGCGATCTGGCGGAGCCTGGAGCGATCTCATCCATCCGGGTCGCGGTCGTGCTCCTGCCGACGGGATTCGCCGCACCTCTTTATGGTCCGGGCCCTCACCCGACCGAAGAATGACTCCAATGGAAGAACACAAACGTCGGTCAGGCAGACGGAGGCGTCGCCCGTCGAGACGCAGCGAGAGCCACGACGCCGCTCACGCGTTGGCCCACACGCCCTCGAAGATCCCGGATC
>Ga0209987_10001271_pt1 | contig 13714 bp, 9 predicted proteins | sample N074metaG_FD_182134 | JGI IMG/M metagenome (GOLD analysis project Ga0209987, IMG submission 182134) | Deep subsurface microbial communities from Kermadec Trench to uncover new lineages of life (NeLLi) - N074 metaG (SPAdes) (version 2) | ecosystem: Environmental > Aquatic > Marine > Ocean trench... | reverse complement strand
AAGAGGGGGTTGCATGCGCGTCTCCGGAAGAGGCGGGGGGCCGTCTATACTACAGTCCCGGGCGAAATTCTCGATGCAAAACCCATCGATCACCCTTCGCGAATATTGGAGTCCTGAAGATGATGTTCCACCTCCGCACCACGACGATTGGCTTCCTCCTGTTGGCGAGCCTCGCCTGTCAACACATGGGCCAGAACGGAACCAACGGCGACGGATCGGAAGGACCCGCGAGTTCAGACCCCGCGGCGACCATCGACGCTCGAACGATCACCATTGGCGAACTCGATGACTACATCAAAGAGGCTCTCTTCAGCGAAGCATCGTCGGAGCGCAACGCGGCAGCGCTCTACGACCTGCGCTTGAGCAACCTCCGGGAAATGCTCGACGAGCTGATCGTCGAGAATGCCGCCTCTGCGGCGAATCTCTCCACCGAGGATTATCTGCGTAAGCAGGTCGAGGACCAGGGCGAAGTGCCGGAGGCGGAAATCGCCACGTTCTTCGACGATCACATCGATCAGATGGGTGGACGCGACCTCGACCCAATGCGGGAACAGATCGACGCCTACCTGGTCGAGCAGCGCGTCCTGGCGGTCATCACCGACCTCAAAGGCGAGGCCAACACGGAAATCCTGCTCGAACCCACCCGCGTTGCCATCGAAGCGATCGGACCCTCGAAGGGGCCCGATGACGCGATCGTGACCATCGTCGAGTTCAGCGACTTCCAGTGCCCGTTTTGCGAACGCGTCGTATCGACCCTCGAGAAACTCGTGGTCAAATACCCGACCCAGGTGCGGATCGTGTTCCGAAACCTTCCCCTCAACCGGATTCACTCGCGCGCGCAAGCAGCAGCAGAAGCTGCCGCCTGCGCGGACAAGCAGGAGGATTTCTGGGGCTTCCACGATCTGATCTTCGCGAACAACCGCGCGCTCACGGACGAAGACTTCGAAGGCCACGCGACTGAACTCGGCCTGGAGATGGACGCGTTCCGACAGTGCGTGCAAGACCGAGAGACCCAGCAAATCGTCGATACAGACCTGGCCGCCGCGGACGCGCTCCAGATATCCGGGACGCCCTCGTTCATAATCAACGGGATTCCGCTACACGGTGCGCTGAGCGTAGAAGCGCTGTCAGCGGTGATCGACGACGAGATTGCGCGGATCTCATCCGACGGTTCTACGGCGATCCGCTGACGGGCTCGATGGGGAAGATCTTCAAGGCCTACGACATCCGCGGCATCACGCCAGACGAACTCGACGCAGAGGCCGCCCATCGCATCGGGCGCGCAGCGGCGCGCTTCATTGGGGCGGGCACGCTCGCCGTGGGTCGAGACGCGCGGCAGAGTTCGCCGGAAATGTTCGAAGCTCTCGTGCGAGGCATCAACGACGAGGGAGTCGACATCATCGACCTCGGACTCGCCTCGACACCGATGATCTATTACGCGGTGGAGGCGTTGGCGACGGGCGGAGGCATCATGGTCACCGCCTCCCACAATCCCGCGCAGTACAACGGATTCAAGATCTGCCGGGAGCACGCCATTCCGATCGGCGAGGCGAGCGGACTGCTCGAGATCGAAAGGCTAACGGCCGAGATCGCGAACGAAGCGCCGCAGTCGAAGCGCGGGACAATTCGGTCCGTCGACGTTCGCGAGGGCTACGTCGATCACGTCCTCAGTGTGGGAAGTGGGCGCCCGAGCCTCAAGGTCGCGATCGACTGCGGCAACGGCATGGCTGCGGTCGGACTGGAGCCGCTCCTGGAGCAGCTGGATCTCGAAGTCGAACGCCTCTACTTCGAACCCGACGGAACTTTTCCGAACCACGAAGCCGACCCCCTCAAACAGGAGAACCTACGCGATCTGGTGGCCGCGGTGCGTCGGACCGGAGCCGATTTCGGGGTCGCGTTCGACGGGGATGCGGATCGCGCGGTCATCGTCGACGAAACGGGCGCTCCGATTTCCTCCGATCTGATGACCGGGCTGCTCGCCAGACGCCAACTCGAGCGCAATCCGGGCGGGCGCGTCTTGTACGACCTGAGGTCGAGCCGCGCTACGGCGGAGGAAATCGAATCTGCGGGCGGCGTGGCCGAGATGTCCCGCGTGGGGCACTCGTTCGTAAAGGCGCAGATGCGCGAAGTCAACGCCATCTTCGCGGGCGAACTCTCGGGACACTTCTACTTCCGTTTCTCGCCCACGCTGGTTGCAGACGACGGCATCGCCGCATTCGTGGCGGTGCTCGACCTGCTCGCGTCTGAAAATCGCCCCTTGTCCGAAATCGCGGCCCCGCTGAAGCGCTATTCGGCCAGTGGCGAGATCAATTCCCAGGTGAGCGACGTCGCGAGCATTCTCGAAAAACTCCAGTCGGAGTACGCAGACGCTCCCATCGTCTCGCAGCTCGATGGACTGTTGGTTCGCTACCCGGACTGGTGGTTCAACGTGCGGCCGTCCAACACCGAGCCCGTCTTGCGGCTGAACGTCGAAGCCGACAACGAGCCGTTGATGATCGAGAAGCGAGACGCCCTGCTCGCGCGCATCAACGGCAGCTAGAAGGCGTCGGCGTCGAGCCCGCAAAATCGTAGAAGCCCTTGCCGTCGAGGAAACCGCCGCCCCATTTCCACGAACCCGCGATCGATGGCGTCGAGTTCAACGATTTTGCGGTGGATCTTCATGTGGAAATCTCCATGATTTCCGAATTATCCTAATATTGGCTTCTTATTTTCAGTTCTGGCTCCCCTTGAGGCCGGATCTGGGCGTGGCCCTGGACGCTCGCGCTGTGTAGCTTCGGGGGCCGGATTTCTACCGGGGAAGCTCTGGGGTCACCCAAATGCCGATCAAGATTCCCGACATGCTGCCCGCTCGTACCCAGCTGGAAGACGAGGGTGTCGAGATCATCACCCACGAAACCGCGCTGCGGCAGGACGTCCGCCCGCTCAAGATCTTGCTGCTCAACCTCATGCCGAAGAAGCGGGAAACGGAGATTCAGTTCGCTCGGCTGCTGAGCAACACGCCGCTCCAGATCGAGCTCACGTTGATGACCACCGCCAGCTATCAGCCGCAAAACACACCGGCGGATTACCTGCTGCAGTTCTATCGCCGGTTGTCCGACGTGCGCGACGAATTCTTCGACGGACTCATCGTCACCGGAGCACCCATCGAGAGGATCGACTTCGAGAAAGTGGATTACTGGTCCGAGCTCGGCGAGATCATCGACTGGTCGGGCAGCCACGTTCTGCGACGGCTCGGAATCTGCTGGGGCGCGCAGGCAATGATGTACCACCTGCACGGCGTGGACAAATTCGAACTGCCTGAAAAATTGTTCGGCGTGTTCGATCACGTACTCGATCCCGGCCGGCAGCGCGTCGGCTTGCTGGCGGGCTTCACCGATCGCTTCCCGATGCCGGTCTCGCGTTACACGGGAAACCGCGCAGAGGACATCGCCGCCGCGCCCAACCTTTCTGTGCTCGCACGCGCGCCGGAATCCGGGGTCGCCCTGGTTCTCGACGACGCAACCAAGGACGTCTTCATACTCAATCACCTCGAGTACGACGCCGACACCCTGGGCAACGAGTACGCGCGCGATCTTCGGGAAGGACTCGGAACCAAACTTCCCGTCAACTATTTTCCGAGCGACGACCCTCTCCTGGCGCCCGTGAACCGCTGGCGAACGTACGCGTTCCTGCTGTTCGCCAACTGGATCAAGGACGTCTACCACGACTCGCCCTTCGATTTGAGCACGCTACCGAGCCTTCGGCGCTGATTCGCCCTCGATCACCCAGGGATTCGAAATCGATTCCCCGGGATTCGAAGTCGATTCCCCGGGATTCGAAATCGATTTCCCGGCATTCGAAGTCAATCCCCAGCATTCGACGTCGATTCGCTCCATATTCTGCGCCAACCCTATTCTCGCTGGGCCCAACCCGCGCCGAGCGGAAAACCCGCTTGACGAGCGGCGCGCCTCAAGTGATAGACTCCGGAACCCCAATTTGAAGGAGGACCCCAACGATGGCTCATCGCCCCGAGACACAGGCCCTGCACGCCGGTTACCGGGCGGACCCGACCACGGGCGCCGTCGCAGTGCCGATCTACCAGACCACCAGCTACCAGTTCCGCGACACGCAGCACGCCTCCGATCTGTTCGCGCTCAAGGAACTCGGAAATATCTACACGCGGATCATGAATCCGACCACGGATGTCCTCGAGAAGCGCCTTGCAGCAATGGAAGGCGGAGCGGCTGCGCTGGCCGTCGCTTCCGGTCAGGCTGCGTCGCTCTACTCGATCCAGAATATCGCGCAGTCCGGTGACAATTTCGTCTGCTCGACCCACATCTACGGCGGGACCTGGAATCTCTTCAACGTGACCGCGCGCGACATGGGAATCGAAGTGCGCTTCGTCGACCCGACCGACCCCGAGGCGTTCCTCAAGGCCAGCGATGACAAGACGCGCGCCTACTACGGCGAGACGCTTCCGAACCCGAAGCTCGAGATGTTCCCGATCGCAGAGGTCGCGGAAATCGGGCGCAAGCTCGGGATTCCGTTGATCATGGACAACACCTCCGCACCGATTCTGTGTCGGCCGTTCGACCACGGGGCGGCGGTGACGATGTATTCCGCCACCAAGTACCTCGGTGGCCACGGCAATTCGATCGGCGGCATCCTGATCGACGGTGGCAACTTCGACTGGGAGGCAAACCAGGAGCGCTTCCCGTTACTGACCCGCCCGGATCCCGGCTACCACGGCGCGGTGTGGATCGAAGCCGCCAAGCCGCTTGGCCCGATCGTCTACGCCCTCAAGGCCCGCGTGACGCTGCTGCGCGACGCTGGCGCCTGCATGTCGCCGTTCAACGCGTTCCTATTCCTGCAGGGAATCGAGACCGTGGTACTGCGGATGCAGAAGCACTCCGAGAACGCGATGGCTGTCGCCTCGTACCTCACCAAGCACCCGAAGGTCACCAAGGTGATCCACCCGAGCCAGCAAGAAGGTGAGGCACGGCGACGAGCCGACGCCTACATGAAGGGTGGCTACGGGGGCATGGTCGGAATGGAATTGGAGGGCGGCATGACGGCGGGCAAGTCCTTCATCGACAACCTGAAGCTGCTGTATCACGTCGCCAACATCGGTGACTCCCGCAGCCTGGCGATCCATCCGGGCAGCACCACACACAGCCAGCTCAACGATGAAGAGCTGCTGCGCTCCGGCGTGACGCCGGGCTACGTGCGGCTCTCGATCGGCATCGAGCACATCGACGACATTCTCGAGGACATCGAACAGGCACTCGCCCAGGTTTGATCGGCAGCGTGCCGTCTCGTAATCGGCGGCTCGCCATCGCAAGACCGGTGCCACCCAATCGTCGAATGAGACCTTCGGGAGTGGATTTTGAATCCCCTCCCGAAGGACGCGCCCTGCAGCTCAGTCTTACCGTTCTCCACCGCCAACAGAACTCCCCCTTGTTGGCGCGGGCATTTCCTGACACCCTCTAGTCAGACCCCGCACCCACTCCGGGAGCCCTCATGCCCGACGATCTCTTCTCCACGCCCGAGCACCAGGCCTTTCGCGAAACCGTCCGCAAGTTCATCGAGGCCGAGCTCGTCCCGCGCGCCCGAGAGTTCGACGAGATGGGCAAGATCGACAAGTCGCTCTACCGGAAGATGGGCGACCTCGGGATGCTCGGGCTGCGGTACGACCCGAAATGGGGCGGCTCCGGCCTCGACTATTCCTACACCACGATTTTGTACGAAGAACTCGGCGCGTCCGGCCTTTCCGGGGTCACCATGGGGATCAGCGTCCACACCGACATGGCGACGCCCTCGCTCCACGATTTCGGCACCGACGAACTCCGCCAGCGCTACCTGGTGCCCTCCATCCAGGGCGAGATGGTGAGTGCCATCGCGGTCACCGAGCCCGACGCGGGCTCGGACGTGTCGGGGATCAAGACCCGGGCGGTCCGCGATGGCGACGAGTGGGTGATCAACGGCAGCAAGATGTACATCACCAATGCCGCCACGGCCGACTGGGTGTGTCTGCTGACTGTGACCGACCCGGATGCCCGCTACGGCGGCTTCTCTCAGATCATCGTACCCACCGACGCGCCCGGTTTCCGCTACGAGTTGCTCGACAAGATCGGCAACTGGAACTCCGACACCGGCATTCTCTATTTCGACGATGTGCGCGTGCCCCTGGCAAACACGATCGGCGAGGTCGGCCGCGGTTTCCAGCAGCAGATGATGCAGTTTCAGGACGAGCGCCTGGTTGCGTGCATCACCGCAGTGGCCGGCTCGCGGCGGATTTGGGAAATCACGCGGGACTACGCGAAGGAACGGATCCTGTTCGGCAAGCCGCTCTCCAAGATGCAAGTCACGCAGTTCAAGTTCGTCGATATGATGATCGAACTCGAAGCCGCCCGGGAACTCACCTACGCGTGTGTGCGCAAGCGCATCAAGGGCGAAGATGCAACACAGAAGATCTCGATGGCCAAAGTTTTCTGCGGACGTACGGTCCGCCACGTCGCCGACGAGTGTATCCAGCTCCACGGAGGCTACGGCTACATGAAGGAGAGCGCCGCCGGCCGATCGTTCGTCGACTCGCGCCTGCTCAGCATCGGTGGCGGCTCCGACGAGACGATGATCCACTACCTGGCAAAGATGCTGGGTTTCTAGGTCGAGATCACGCCCCTGATGCAAGCCCTCCCCACTCGCGTCGACACCCGCTCCGAGACCTTCCGGACCAACCGGGAAGGCTTTCTCGAGCAAATCACCTACTTGAATGAGCAGCTCACGTTGGCGCGGGCCGGCGGTGGCGAAAAGTACGTCGAGCGCCACAAGCAGCGCGGCAAACTGATGGCCCGCGAGCGCATCGAGCTGCTCCTCGACCGCGATTCACCCTTTCTCGAGATCGCGCCGCTCTGCGCCTGGGGGACGGAGTTCGGCCTCGGCGGCAGTGTGGTCTGCGGCATCGGTGTGGTTTCCGGCGTGGAGTGCGTGATCACCGCCAACGATCCCACGGTGAAAGGCGGCGCCATCAACCCCTACGGCGGGAGCAAGATCGCGCGCGCCATGGAGATCTGCGCCCAGAACCGGATGCCCATCATCAACCTCACCGAGTCGGGCGGCGCAGACCTCCCCCACCAAAGCGAGATCTTCGTGCCCGGCGGGCGGATGTTCCGCGAACTCACACGGCGCTCTGCGGAGCGCATCCCGACAATCTGCCTCGTCTTTGGCTCTTCCACAGCGGGCGGCGCATACGTACCGGGCATGTCCGACTACGTCGTCATGGTGAAGGAGAGAGCGCGGGTCTTTCTCGGCGGACCGCCGCTCGTCAAGATGGCGATTCACGAAGACAGCACCGACGAGGAACTTGGCGGCGCCGAGATGCACAGCCGCGTCTCGGGGGTTTCCGATTACCTCGCGACAGACGAGCGCGATGCCATTCGCATCGGCCGCGAGATCGTCGCGCAGCTCAATTGGCGCAAGCTCGGCGAATCGAAGCGCGTACCCGTCGAAGAACCGATCTACGATCCCGAAGAGATTCTCGGCATCGCTTCGATCGACGTCCGCCAGCCTTTCGAAGTCAAAGAAATAATCGCGCGCATCGTCGACGGCTCGCGCTTCCACGAGTTCAAACCCAGCTACGGCACCACCCTGGTTACGGGTTACGCGCACATCCACGGCTACCCGGTGGGCATCCTCGCCAACAACGGCATCCTCTTCTCGGAGTCGTCCGAAAAGGGCGCGCAATTCATCCAGCTCTGCAACCAGACCAGCACGCCAATCCTCTTCCTGCAGAACATCACGGGCTTCATGGTGGGCCGGCGCTACGAAGAGGGGGGGATCATCAAGGACGGCGCGAAGCTCATCAACACGGTCTCGAACAGCACCGTTCCCCACCTTACGGTCATGATCGGCGCCTCCTACGGAGCGGGCAACTACGGGATGTCGGGTCGCGCCTACGATCCGCGCCTGATCTTCAGCTGGCCCAACCATCGCATCGCGGTGATGGGCGGCGAGCAACTCGCGGGCGTGCTCTCGATTGTGCGCCGCACGGCGGCTGAACGCGCGGGCCAGCCCTTCGACGAGGAAGCCGACGCAAAGATCAAACAAGCCATCGAGGACCAGATCGACCGTGAATCCTATGCGTACTTTGCAACAGCACGGGTCTGGGACGACGGCATCATCGACCCCCGCGATACCCGCAGCGTGCTCGGCATCTCACTCTCGGCGGTGCACTCGAACGTGATCGAGGGAACGACGCGCTGGGGCGTGTTTCGGATGTGAAGCGGTGAAAACGACGTGACGCGACAATTCGAGAAAATCCTGGTTGCCAACCGCGGCGAAATCGCGCGGCGCGTGCTGCGCACGGTGCGCGAGATGGGAATCGCGAGCGTCGCCGTCTACTCGGACGCCGATGCGCGCGAGCCGCACGTCACCGAAGCGGATGAAGCCGTGCAGATCGGACCCGCGCCGAGCGCAGATTCGTATCTCGCCATCGACCGCATCCTGAAAGCGGCGCGCACGGTAGGCGCCGATGCGATCCATCCCGGCTACGGCTTCCTCGCCGAAAACGCGGATTTCGCGGAGCAGTGCAGCGAGGCGGGCATTGCGTTCATCGGCCCCACCGTGCAGGTAATCCGAAAGATGGGCAGCAAGCTAGAAGCGAAGGCCATCCTCGCGGCCGCAGGTGTGCCGGTGATTCCCGGCATCTCCGTTGGAGACAAAGGGGACGCAGAGCTGGCCGCCGAAGCTCGAGAGATTGGCTACCCCATCCTCGTCAAGGCCTCCGCGGGCGGCGGCGGAAAAGGCATGCGGGTGGTTGCTTCTGAAGCGGAACTCCCCGAGGCCCTCGCCGCCGCGCGCCGCGAAGCCACCGCGGCCTTTGGCGACGACACGTTGCTGCTCGAGCGCTACTTCGACGCACCCCGACACGTCGAGATCCAGATCTTCGGCGACACCCAAGGGCAACTCGTTCACCTCTTCGAGCGCGAGTGCTCGATCCAGCGGCGCTTCCAAAAGATCATCGAGGAAGCGCCGTCGCTCGCGGTCGATGAACGTCTGCGGAACGAGATGGGTGCGGCGGCCGTTGCTGCGGGCAAGGCGATCGCCTACGTGGGCGCGGGCACTGTCGAGTTCATCGTTGACAATTCAGGCGGCTTCCATTTTCTCGAGGTGAACACGCGCCTGCAGGTGGAACACCCCGTCACCGAAGCCGTTACCGGAATCGATCTGGTCCGCTGGCAGATTCAAATCGCCCAGGGCGAACCCCTACCCCTCAGCCAAGACGAGCTGTCGATGCACGGACACGCCATCGAGGCGCGCCTCTACGCCGAAGATCCCGCCAACGACTTCCTGCCGGCGACGGGGAGGATCGCGATGTGGGAGGTGCCCGAGCTTCCCGGCGTGCGCATCGACAGTGGCGTTGCTGTCGGAAGCGAGGTCGGCATCCACTACGACCCGATGCTCGCCAAGATCATCGCCGCGGGCCCGAGTCGCGGCGAGACGATTCGACGTCTGATTGCCGCGCTTCGCGGGCTGGGTGTAGGCGGCGTCACCACGAACCGCGACTTTCTGATCGCCGTGCTCGAACACCCCGCCTTCGAGGCCGGCAAGCTCAACACGCATTTCATCGAGCAGCACCTCCCCGCCGCGACACGGCGGGCTCCGCGAAACGCAACCGCCGATCGCCTCCATGCGATCGCCGCTGCACTCCACGCCCACGAGTGCCGTCGCGGTGCGGGACCCCTACCGACGAGCATTCCATCGGGTTGGCGCAACAACCGCTGGCGCGCGCAAGACGTTTCCTATCGACTCGGCGCCGACGCGGAAGCCGACACGATCGAAGTCCTCTACATCGCCACCGGCCCCGGGCGGTTCGAGCTGGAAATTGACGGCAAGAAGTCGCAAGTCGCAATCGCCGATTTCGACGCCGGGATGCTCGACCTCGAGGTCGATGGCGTGCGGCGGCGCATCCGCGTCGCCATCGATGGCGACCGCAGCTTCATTCACAGCCCCCTCGGAAGCGCCGTTTTGATCGAAGTGCCCCGCTTCGCGCCCGCACAAGCCGAGGCACTGGCGGGTGGCTGCTTGGCCCCGATGCCCGGCGTGGTGCGCGACGTCAAGGTTTCCGTTGGCGACATCGTCGAGGAGGGCAGCGTGTTGTTGGTTCTCGACGCCATGAAGATGGAGCACCAACTCGTCGCCTACGCGTCGGGTGTCGTAAAGGAAGTGCGCGTCGAAGTCGGGCAAATGGTCGATCCCGACGCCGTGCTGATCGTGCTGGAATCTGATTCGGATCCGTGAGGGATCAGTGAGCGACGTCTTACGCATTGCCAATTGCAGCGGCTTCTACGGCGACCGCCTGAGCGCCGCGCGGGAAATGGTCGAGGGCGGTCCCATCGACATCCTCACCGGCGACTACCTCGCCGAACTCACGCTGATGATCCTGCTCAAAGACCGAATGCGAGATCCGAGCCTCGGCTACGCGCGTACTTTCTTGCGTCAGCTCGAAGAGGTGGCCGCGAGCTGCGCAGAACGCGGCATCAAGATCGTGGTGAACGCTGGCGGCCTCAACCCCGCTGGTTGCGCGGAGGCGGCGCGCGCGCTTTACACAAAACTCGGTATCCGCGCCGCGGTGGCGCACATCGAGGGCGATGACCTGCTGCCCCGGCTCGAGAGGCTTCAGGCCGAGGGCGAGTCCTTCAGCCATCTCGACAAGGACATCCCGCTGAGTTCCCTCGAGCAGCCCGTGCTCTCCGCCAACGCCTACCTCGGTGGCTGGGGGATCGCGGCGGCGCTGGAGCGCGGGGCCGACCTCGTGATTTGCCCGCGTGTGACCGACGCGGCGCTCACGCTGGGCCCCGCGGCGTGGCGCTTTGGCTGGGCGCGCGACGACTGGGACCGGCTGGCCGCGGGCGTCGTTGCCGGGCACGTCATCGAGTGCGGCGCACAGTGCACAGGTGGAAACTACGCGTTCTTTCGCGAAGTGAAGGACCTGCACCACCCCGGCTTTCCGATCGCCGAGATGCACGCCGATGGAAGCTTCGTGATCACCAAGCACGAAGGCACGGGTGGGCTCGTCGATGTCGGCACCGTCACCGCCCAACTCCTCTACGAAATCGCCGGCCCCGCGTACCTCAACCCTGACGTAACGGCGCGTTTCGACACGATTCACCTCGAACCCGACGGAGCCGACCGCGTGCGCGTGAGTGGAGTGCGCGGCGAACCGCCGCCGCCCACCGCGAAGGTCTGCATCAACCATCTCGGCGGCTTTCGCAACAGCATGACGTTCGTGCTCGCCGGCCTCGACATCGAGGAGAAGGCGCGCCTCGCAGAGCAAACCCTCTGGGAGGCGCTCGGCGGCAAGCAGCGCTTCGCCGAAACCCACGTCTCGCTGCGGCGTGGCGACCAACCGGATCCGAGCAACAACGAGCAGGCTTTCGCGTTTCTCACGGTCGCCGTCAAAGACCCCGATCGCGAAAAGGTCGGCCGCGCGTTCACCAGCAAGGCCGTGGAAATGGCACTCGCAAGTTATCCGGGCTTCACAACGACGAGCCCGCCCGCCAAGGAGACGCAATTTGGCGTCTACTGGCCGGCGTTGGTGGCCGCAGAAGCCATCGAGCAGTGCGTCGTGATTGGCGATGAAACGCTCGCCATTGCGCCGACAGCGATCCCACCGCGCTTCGACGCGCCCACTGTAACCGCACAGTCAACCCGCGAGATGCCCAGCGGGCCCACCCGCGAATCTCCGCTTGGCGTGATTTGCGGCGCGCGTTCCGGCGACAAGGGCGGAAACGCCAACGTTGGCATCTGGACGCGCAGCGCCGATGCCTACGATTGGCTAGACGCCTTCTTGAGCGTGGAGCGCCTGCGCGAGCTGCTGCCCGAGACGCGCGAACTCGCCGTCGACCGCTTCGCGTTTCCGAATCTCCGCGCGATCAACTTCGTCATCAAGGGACTGCTCGGGGACGGCGTCGCGGCATCGCTGCGCAGCGACCCCCAAGCGAAGAGCTTCGGCGAGTACCTGCGCGCAAAGCACGTCCCCATCCCCGTTTCGCTACTCGACGCGAGTGAGTCGCGGTAGACACACTCGTTTGGGGTTGGCGTGGGTTAGAGCTGACCCTTGATGGGCAGGATTCCGTATAGGTTCACCTTGAATCGCCTGCCCCAGCTGGTCTTGGGCTCCTTGGTGTAGATGATCGGCTTGTCTTCACCCGCCTCGACCCAAACAAGATCGCCCTGTTCGGTGAGGATCACGCGGTAGGCGACTTTCGGTAACCGAAGCTTGCTGCGATCCGCCGCGTCTCCGGCGATTTCCGGCGACTTGATGATGACCCCGAGTTCGGTGTTGATGTAAGCCGAGCGTGGATCCCAGTTGAAGGATCCAACGAACAACTCCTTGCGGTCGACGATGAAGCCCTTGGTGTGAAGCGCGCCGATGGCATCGTGGACCTCCGACTCCTGGGTGCCGCTCACGACGTGATCGGGTTTGACTTCCCACAGCGTCACGCCCATTTCGAGCAAGCGCTTGCGCGATGGCGCGTAACCCGAATGAACCATCGGGTGGTTGGTTGCGGCGAGCGAATTGGTGACCACCGTGATGCGAATGCCCCGGTCGATGAAGTCTTGAAACCCTTTGAGCATTTTTTGATTGGGAACGAAATAGGGAGAAACGATGATCAGTTCTTCTCGCGCGGTTTGTAGGGACGCTATCAGCGGCGTTCGAATCGAAGCGGCCTCATCCGCCAGCACGTCGGTTCGGGCTTTCTCGGGATCGTCGTACACCAACTCCCAGGGCGCCCAGCTGAAATCGCTTTCATTGAGCGCGATCACTTCCTCTACATTTCGCGTCAGAGCCTCTGCGTAAGGCGTAGACCGAACTTCTTCCTTGGCCATTGCGATGCGCTCGTGCGCCCATTCGAGCTCAGCCTCGGGATCTTCGGGCGGGTCGATGACCGCGCTTGCCGGCACGGCCAGTTCGTCGTTCCAGTAGCGGTCGAACATCTGCGAGACATCCTGCACGACAGGGCCGAAGCCAACGACATCGAGATCGCCGAAATTCATATCCTCTCGGGCCGAGAAATATTCTGCGCCAATGTTTCGGCCGCCGACGATCGTGATCTGGTTGTCCACGGTGAACGATTTGTTGTGCATGCGGCGATTCACTCGGCGGAATCCGGTCAGGCCATCCACGATCCGCCACTTCCGATGCACAAACGGATTAAAGAGCCTGACCTCGACATTGGGATGAGCGTCTAGTGCCGACAAGCCCCGGTCGGTTCCCGAGGTGAGAACGTCATCCAGGAGCAGACGGACGCGAACCCCGCGGTCCGCGGCAGACAACAGCGCGCCGAGGAAGAGTGCGCTCGTGACATCGTTGCTGATCAAGTAGTACTGCGCGTCGATGCTGCGCTCCGCGCGCTCCGACAAATGGATTCGCGTCGCGAGCGCGTCGATGCCATCACTCTGCAGCAGAAATGCCGATTCCCCGGGGTGCGCCGCGCTCAGGCGCTTGGACGTTACGCCCAGCCGCGTGTCGCCCGTATCCGTGAATGCCCTCGACTCGGTCTTGAGCGCATTGAAATCCGGCGTCGCGCAGGCGCCCGTCAATGCAACCTGGGCGATCAAGACGATCAAGAGTAAATATTGCTTCACGCGAGCGGACCTCTCGAACGAGTGACTGGCTTCAACGTGGGCGCATTGTAAGACAGGCCGACGTTTCGAACACCCCGAACCCCTT
>Ga0209987_10001269_pt1 | contig 13739 bp, 11 predicted proteins | sample N074metaG_FD_182134 | JGI IMG/M metagenome (GOLD analysis project Ga0209987, IMG submission 182134) | Deep subsurface microbial communities from Kermadec Trench to uncover new lineages of life (NeLLi) - N074 metaG (SPAdes) (version 2) | ecosystem: Environmental > Aquatic > Marine > Ocean trench... | reverse complement strand
ACCGTTCGCAGTACATAAGGTCGTCATGGAGACGATTGAACGCTACGGGTAATCCCCGAAGGACCGTACGCCGCGCGTTTGTCCTTGCACGGCCGCTCAGACCCGCCGGATGCATTCGGCGGGTCGTACGAAAGCGAGTGTGCGGCCGAAGGCCGCTACGGAGCGCTCAAACCAGTCACGATTGAACGCTACGGATGATCAGCCGCCCTCTCGAGCATGCTGACAATCGACTGTCGCCCGATGACGGTCATCGTGCCGCTGCTGTCCTGCAGTTCCACGATCGCGACGCCCATGTCCATACGCAAGGTTGCGAGTCGCCCCGGCGTGGCTCCCAGCAGCAGACGTGAGTTGATCGAGCCGTTGTCAAGGAACACTTCCGATCGAGGTTTCTGCAACTCGGTGACCGCCGCGTTGCTCATTGACATCGCCACCGTGATGACGATCAGCGTGAAGAAGGTCGTCGTTGACGCCATCACGCGGAGCCACAGCGGGATGGCCAAACGCAGGACAAGCACCACCCAGATGGCGCTCGCAATGACGGCAAGGAGGTCGATCCCGGCCACGGCCGTCAGGTCGGCCAGCCACCCGGCGGTCTCACGCGGGTCCACACGCAGTTGATCGAGCGGGGCTTTGCGGGTGGCCGACGCGGCCCACCAGATGACCAGCAGCGCGTTGATCGCGGCCGCGATCGCCCCGGTGTAGCTGAACGCCACGGCCGCCGTCGTCTGACGGGGGCCACCGGGTGTGTGCGGGCGCACCGCGCTGAGGCTGGCCGCGGGGATCGCGATGAGAACGAACCCCACCATGAGCCAGAGCGGCTGGGCGATCCCTGCCAGGATGATCACGCGTGGCATGGCGATGAGCATCAACGTCCCGGTCACCAGGCCCATGCCCGGCTCCAGTTGCAGCTGCGGCACGTCGATCAGCGGTGCGAAGCCGAGACGGAACCCGATGTAGCCCATCAGCCACACGCCCAGCACGAGTCCGGCGGCAACCACGACGCCGAGGGCCAGCTTGAACACCGCCCGGTCGGGTACGTCGGATTCACGAACGGACCTGATTCCGCCGGCCGGACGCACCAGCAGGATCTTGCTCCTGGCGGCGCTTTGTTTCGGATTGGTTCGCACGAGCGGTGTCATAGGACCCAAGGTCCTTTTTCGGCACAATGAGGACCCCGATCCGGCGCGGCACCGCGCGAAAAAGGACCCAACGGTCCTTTTCTTCTCTCTACGCCGGGCTCGGGACCGTTTCCATGACCTGCTGAATGATCCGCCGGGTCGTCGCGGTATCGCCGGCGTGCATGTAGGTCTTGCTGATCACGCGGTGGGCGCAGACCGGCAGGACGTTGGAGACGATGTCCTCCGGGACGCAATAGTCCCGGCCGTGCGTCAACGCCGTCGCCCGGGCCGCCTGGGCCAGGGCGAGCGCTCCACGCGGGCTGATCCCGATCTGCAGGTCGTCGTTTTGTCGCGTGGCCTCCGCCAGCGCGATGATGTAGTCGATCAACGCCCGGTCGAGGGTGACCCGATCGACCTGGTTCTGCAACCCGACAAGCTCCTCGGCAGTCAGAACCGGCTCGAGTTCGGCCAGCGTCGTCCGGGCCGGCTGCTGGTCGATGATGCGGGCCTCGTCGTCGGGGGCCGGGTAGCCGAGGCTGATCCGCATCAGGAAACGGTCGAGCTGGTTCTCCGGCAGGAAGTACGTGCCCTCGAACTCGTAGGGATTCTGCGTCGCCACGACCATGAACGGCTGCGGCAGCTTCATGATCTGCCCGTCCATCGAGACCGTTGACTCGTTCATCGCCTCCAGCAGGGCCGACTGGGTTCGAGGTGTCGTGCGGTTGATCTCGTCGGCGAGAACGATGTTGTGGAAGATAGGGCCCTTCTTGAACTGGAAGGTGCCCTGGTCGCGGTCGTAGATACTCACGCCGACGATGTCCGATGGAAGCAGGTCCGGCGTGCACTGGATGCGTGCGAAGGAGCACCGGACCGATCGGGCCAGCGTGTTGGCGAGCACGGTCTTGCCCACGCCCGGCACGTCCTCGATGAGAAGGTGCCCACGGGCAAGAACGCAGACGATGGTGCGATCGACGGCCGCCGTATTGCCCATATAGACCGACGTAATGTTCGACCGCAACCGCTCGACGGCCTCGATGCCGATCGAGGGTCTGCTCTTCTGGGCGTCGGGCATGGTGGACGGATTGCTCACGTTCGGGAACCGTCAGGGAGTATAGCGCCGGACTCGCGAAATCTGTCCGCATGTGCCTTTCTGACCCACTACAGTACACAGCCATGGAAAGTGGTGGGACCGCGAGTCACCCCGGCGGGGTGGTGATGACGCCGATCCACTGTCGGCGATGCGGATACAACCTCTACCGCCTGCCGGCGGATGGACCGTGCCCCGAGTGCGGGCTCGAGGCGTGGGAGTCGATCCTGCACACCGTCGATCCGGCGGCCAGCCGCCTGCCGCAGATCCGCAACCCCGGTGTCGTCGGTGACGCCCTGTTGGGACTGATGCTTGTTCTCGCGGCGGTTTCGATCATTCTTGTGCTCAGACCGCTGGCGGAGTGGATCGACGCGATGGACCCGTCGGGGCTGCGCAGCGTGGCCCGGTGGGCGCCCGCGTGGCTGGCGATCGTCGCCGGTGTGGCCGCCCTTGCGGCGCTGTTCTGGGTCCGAAGGCTGGCGCCGCCGGTTGGTGCCGAGCGCAGTCGCGGCGTGTGGCGCGATGTCAGGTGGCTCGGAGTCGGCCTGGCGGTGTGGGCCACCTTTGTCATCACCGTGGGGCTGATGCAGATGGCCGCAGTGCCCGGCCGGGCGATCACGGCCGTCTGGCTTGCGGCCGCGTTGGCAGCCGTTATTCCGCTGCTGGGTCTGCGTGGCATACTCAAGACGATCGGTCTTCGCAGCCGCGAGTACCGCACGGCCAGCGGAGGGCGCCAGGGCATCCGGGCCATGGTCGCCGCGACCATCGGTGCCGCGTGCGGCCACGGCCTCCTGTTGCTTGCATCGCCGACCGGCTTCGAAACCCTGGCGGCACTGGGGACCGTGGTGACCTCGATCTCCGCCCTGATGGTCATGATCGGTCTCTTCTACCTCGTCGCAAACGCGTGGTGGATCCGGAAGGCGTTGCGGTGTCCACCGCCGAGCCTTGAAGAGGTGATAGGAGAAGAGAGCCTTTAGCCATTAGGGGGGGAGCCGCAGGTCAGGATCTGTGTCGCCGGCTGGCTCGCTTGCGATTCTTTCCTAATGGCTGATGGCTAATGGCTTTCCTCCTGCCACCTTGGCAGACAGAACAACTCACCCGCTGAGTTCTGTCAGCCAGGCGCGGTCAGTCGCCTGGTGTGTATTGGCATAAATCGTTGTTATTACAGCCGTTAGGCGACTTTCAGGCCCGGGCGGTGATGGCGCGGTGTTTGATCACAGATCCTCTCGTCCACGGTCCTAACTACTCTCTGGAGACAAGCTCCCATGGCAGTGAAGAACCTCGCCTTCGATACTGACGCTCGCAAGGCGCTGCTGTCCGGTGTCGAGAAGCTCTCGGCAGCCGTCAAGTCCACGCTCGGCCCTCGCGGCCGGAACGCCGTGATCGACAAGTCGTGGGGCGGTCCGACCGTCACCAAGGACGGTGTCACCGTCGCCGAGGAGATCGAGCTCCGCGACAGGGTCGAGAACATGGGCGCTCAACTGGTCAAGGAGGCCGCTTCCAAGACCTCCGAGGACGCCGGAGACGGGACCACCACAGCCACCGTGCTCGCCGAGGCGCTCTTCCGGGACGGGCTCAAGCACATCGCCGCGGGCGTCGAGGCCAACGCGCTGGTCCGCGGCATGCAGAAGGGCATCGAGGCCGCTGTCGCCGAGATCGAATCGATGTCCCAATCCGTCGAGGACAACATCGCTGCCGTGGCGAGCATCTCCGCGAACAACGATCCGGCGATCGGCAAGATCATGGCCGAAGCCTTCGACAAGGTTGGCAAGGACGGCGTGATTACCGTTGAAGAGGGCAAAGGGCTCGACACGTATGTCGACGTCGTCGAGGGCATGCAGTTCGACCGCGGCTACCTGAGCCCCAACTTCGTCACCAACGCCGACGATATGACCGTCGAGTTCGAGAAGCCCCTGATCCTGATCTACGAGGAGAAGATCGATTCGGTTACCAAGCTCGTGCCGTTCCTCGAAAAGGTCATGGCGGCCAAGAAGCCACTGGTGATCATCGCCGAGGACGTCAGCGGCGAGGCTCTGAGCACGCTCGTGATCAACAAGTTGCGGGGCGTGCTCCAGGTCGCGGCGGTGAAGGCTCCGGGGTACGGCGACCGTCGCAAGGCGATGCTCGACGACATCGCGGCGTTGACCGGCGCCGAGCCGATCATGAAGGACCTGGGAATCGAGTTGGACAAGGTCGGTATCACGCAACTCGGCCAGGCCAAGAAGATCGAGATCACATCAGACAACTGCACGATCATCGAGGGTGCCGGTTCGAGCCGCAGCATCCAGGATCGGATTGCCCAGATCCGCCGCGAGATCTCGACGACCGATTCCGACTACGACCGGGAGAAGCTCCAGGAGCGTCTGGCTCGGCTGGCCGGCGGTGTCGCCCAGATCAATGTCGGGGCCGCCAGCGAGGCCGAGTTGAAGGAAAAGAAGGCCCGCGTCGAGGACGCGCTGCACGCCACACGCGCGGCGGTCGAGGAAGGCATCGTGCCCGGCGGCGGCGTCAGCTTCATTCGGGCCATCCCCGCTCTCGACCGCGTACGGAAGGAAGCGCGTGGCGACGAGAAGTTCGGCGTCCGCATAGTCGCCGACGCCCTGCTCGTACCGGCACACACCATCGCCGCCAACGCCGGCGAGAAGGGCAGCGTCGTGGTGGCCAAGATCATCGAGATGGAAGGCGCCCACGGATTCAACGCCCTGACCCGCAAGTACGGCGACCTGATCGAAGACGGTGTGATCACGCCCGCCAAGGTCGACCGCACCGCGTTGCAGAACGCCGGGTCGGTCGCACGACTGCTCCTGACCGCCGACTGCGTCGTGACCGAGGCGCCCAGCGATGACGGCCCCGGTGCGGGCGGACCGCCGCCCGACATGGACGGCATGGGTGGCATGGGTGGCATGGGCGGCGGCATGGGAATGGGTGGCATGGGTGGCATGGGCGGCGGCATGCCTGGCATGGGCTTCTGAGCAGACCAGCGAACCGCAATCGCACAATCACAGTTACCGGAGAGAACACCAATGTCCGTCAAGCCTCTTGAAGACCGCGTCCTGATCAAACCGCTCGAGCCGGATAAGAAGACGGCGTCCGGTATCTTCCTGCCCGAGTCGGCGAAGGAAAAGCCCATGCAGGGCAAGGTCGTCGCGGTCGGCCCCGGCAAGCTCCTTGACAATGGCGAACGCGTCGTGCCTTCGGTGAAGAAGGGTGACACGGTCGTCTTCGGCAAGTACGCCGGCACCGAGATCGAGATCAAGAACACGAAGCACATGATCATGCGCGAGAGCGAATTGCTCGGCCTGATCGAAGGCTGACACCCCCAGGCCCAATCCGAGAGTCACACATATGTCCACCAAGCAGATGAAGTTCGATACGGCCGCCCACGCTGGTTTAAACGAGGGCATGGCACAGATCACCCACGCGGTGTCGGTCACGATGGGGCCCTCCGGGCGGCACGTCGCCGTTCAGAAGTCCTTCGGCGGACCCATCGTTACAAAGGACGGTGTGAACGTGGCCAAGGAGGTGGAGCTTCCGGACCCGTTCGAGAACATGGGCGCCAAGATGATCAACCAGGTCGCCAAGAAGGTCTCCGAGGAGGCCGGCGACGGGACGACCACGGCGACCGTGCTGGCCCACGCAATCTTCCGCGAGGGTCTTCGGCACGTCCTGGCCGGCGCCAACCCAGTGGCCATGCAACGCGGGATCAACGATGCCGCCGCCGTGGTCGGTGACGCCATCAGCGCGATGGCGACCAAGTGCAGCGGTCGTGAGGACCTGCGCAAAGTGGCGACCGTGTCGGCCAACCAGGATCGCGAGATCGGCGACGTGATCGCCGAAGCGATCGACAAGGTCGGCCCGGACGGCGTCGTCGAAGTCGAGGAAGGCAAGACCGCCGAGATCACACTCGATTACGTCGAGGGCATGGCGTTCGACAAGGGTTTCCTCAGTCCGTACTTCATGACTGACCCGAAGAAGGCCGAGTGCATCCTCGAGAACGCGAACATCCTGATCCAGGAGAAGAAGATCTCCAACCTCGCCGACCTGCTGCCCCTGCTGAACAAGGTGGCAAGCGCCGGCGATCCGCTGCTGATCATCGCCGAGGACGTCGAGAGCGAGGCGCTGGCCGCACTGGTCGTCAACCGGCTCCGCGGCGTGATCCAGGTGTGCGCCGTCAAGGCGCCGGGGTTCGGCGACCGCCGCAAGGCCATGCTCGGCGACATCGCCGCATTGACCGGCGGGACCTTCTTCTCCGAGGACCTCGGCCGGAGTCTCGAGGAGATCGAGCTCAAGGAGCTGGGCAAGGCGAAGAAGATCATCGTGACAAAGGACGACACGACCCTCATTGAGGGCGCCGGCAAGAAGAAGGACATCACCACCCGCGCCAACCAGATCCAGGCGCAGTTCGAGAAGTCCACCAGCAACTACGATCGCGAGAAGCTCCAGGAGCGGCTGGCGAAGCTCACCAGCGGCGTCGCCGTGATCAGCGTGGGCGCTGCAACCGAGACCGAGATGAAGGAACGCAAGGACCGCGTGGACGATGCGTTGCACGCCACCCGCGCCGCCAGCAAGGAGGGATACGTCCCGGGCGGCGGCATTGCCTTCCTGCGGTCGATCGAGACGGTCAGGGAAGCGCGCCGGCGCGGCAAGGGTGACGAGAAGATCGGTTACGACATCATCGCCAACGTCCTGGAGGCGCCTGCGTGGCGGATCGCGGCCAACGCGGGTGTCGACGGTGACCTGGTCGTCGAGAAGATCAAGGAAGGCGAAGGAGGCTTCGGTTTCAACGCCGCGACCGACACCTACGAAGACCTCGTGGCTGCAGGGATCATCGATCCGGCCCTCGTCGCGACGACGGCCCTGCAGAGCGCTGCTTCTGTCGCCGGATTGATGCTCACCACCGATGTGATCATCACCGAGCTCAAGGATGACGAGCAACCGGCCAAAGAGGCAGTGAGCTAAGACAGAAGGGAAAAAAGGGGACAGGTCTTTTTTCCCATGCCATCGACCCGCGACTACTACGAGATTCTCAACCTCCCGAACACAGCGTCGGTGGACGACATCAAGCGCGCCTATCGCCGCCAGGCGATGAAGAATCACCCGGACCGGAACCCGGGCGACACCGAGGCCGAGACGCGGTTCAAGGAGTCCGCCGAAGCGTACGAGGTCCTGTCCGACCCGGAACGCCGCGAGATCTACAACAAGTACGGGCACGCCGGTCTGCGGTCGACCCCCGGTCACGACTTCCGGTCGATGCACGCCGAGGACATCTTCTCGATGTTCGAGGACATCTTTGGCGGCGCGTTCGGCGGGCAATCCCGCCGGCGTCAGCGCAGCGGTGTCCCGCGTGGCTACGACCTCGAGACGGAGGTCGAGATCACGCTCGAAGAAGTACTTGCCGGCACGACGCGCGACGTCGAGTTCAAGCGTCTCGACGTCTGCCAGACATGCTCCGGCGAAGGTGCCAAACCCGGTACGACCCGCTCGGCATGCCAGGGTTGCGGCGGCAGCGGCCAGATTGCGCAGACCGGTTTCGGCGGGATGTTCCGCATGGTGACGACCTGCCGCTCCTGCGGTGGGCGTGGGACCGTCATCGTCGAGAAGTGCCCGGACTGTCGCGGGCAAGGGCGTGTCTCGATCCGGCGAAAGCTCGTCGTGAAGATCCCGGTCGGGATCAACGACCGCCAGGCGATCCGCGTCACGGGTGAGGGCGAACCGCCGCCGGCCGAGCTCAGCCCGTCCGGGCGAGGCATCAACGGTGACCTTCACGTGCTTGTCCGCGTCCGGCCGCACGACAACTTCGAGCGCGACGGCGACCACCTGCTTACGGCAGTACCGGTCGCGTTCACACAGGCGGCGCTCGGCGCCGAGATCGAGATCCCCACGCTCGATGGAACCACCACGCTCCGCCTGCCGGCGGGCACCCAGCACGGCGCGTTGTTCCGTATCCAGGACGAGGGTCTGCCGGGTCTTCGCTCCGGGAACCGCGGCGATCTCGTCGCGATCGTGCAGCTTGTCGTCCCACGCAAGCTGACCGATGCCCAGAAGAAGCTGTTGGGCGACTACGCCCTGACCGAGAGCGTCGAGGTCTCCGCCTCGAACCCGACGCTGTGGTCGAAGATCAAGGAGGCCGTGAGCGGATCAGACCAATGAGCGCACGAAAGACGCAACCCGACGACAGGCCCGGCGATGCGTTCGCCGAGGATATCGAGACCTCCGACGAGGCGGCGGCGCAGCTCGCCGAACTCAAGGATGAACTCGAGAAGGCGGTAGAGGCTCGCCAACGCGCGCTCGCCGACTTCGCCAACTACCAGCGGCGAGCCGCACAGAACGAGCAGCAGGCGGTGCGCACCGGCGAAGCCGACGTGGTGCGATCGATGCTCGCCGTGCTCGACCACTTCAATCTCGCGCTCGACCAGGACAAGAGCCAGGTGACCGTCGAGCAACTTCTCGCCGGTGTCAACATCGTGCGTGACGAGCTCTTCAAGTCGCTGGAGTCCTTCGGCGTCGCACGGATCGCTCCGGATGCCGGCGACGTTTTCGACCCCAACCTTCACCAGGCGGTGCTCCAGCAGTCCGCCGAGGGCATCGCCCCCAACCATGTCGTCGCCGTCCTCCAGACGGGCTACATGATGGGCGAGACCGTGCTGCGGCCCGCCAAGGTCTCGGTCGCGCCCCAGGACGACGAGGAAGCCTGACGATGCCGACCTACGACTACCGATGCCAGGAATGCGGGCACGAGTTCGAACTCTTCCAGTCCATGACCGCCAAGCTCAAACGCAAGTGCCCCGAATGCAGTGAGCCCAAACTCAAGCGACTCATCGGCATCGGCGGCGCGGTGATCTTCAAAGGCAGCGGCTTCTACGAAACGGACTACCGCAGCGAGTCCTACAAGAAGGCCGCGGAAGCGGACAAGAAGAAGGCCGAGAAGAAAGACGATAAAAAGGACACCAGCAAGGACGCAAAGAAGCCGGCCAAAGAACCAAAAACGACGGCAAAGAAGAAGGACGAGTAGTGCTCCACCCCTGCGCCCCTCCGCCCCTTCTTAACAAGAAGATGCCGGCCCCCTCTTTTCGCGGAAGAAAAGAAGAACACCGGCACCCCCGAAAGCAACGACTTGTGCTTACTTGAACTGGGCCGAGCGATAGATATCGATCAGCTGCCACCGGGCGTTCGAGTTGGTCGTCTCACGCAGGATCCACGTCGTGCCCTCAACGATGTCCACCAGGAACGTCACCGGGCGGACGATGTCGATGGCCCGTGTCCCGGCGGGCACCGTCTTGACCTGCGTGTTGGAGGTCTCGACCTTCTTGACGGTCTTGCCGGTCAGCGTGTCGACGAAGAACGTCTCGAAGGGCATCACGACGTCGCCCTGACGGATCGGACGATGCGGAAGGATGTTCTGAAGCTCCAGCATGCCCGAAGTTTTTTCCTTGATGGGCGGCACGCGGAGTTCCCACGTGTTCCGGACGCTGGCGACATCGACGTCGCCGCGGAACCGGTAGACCGCACCGGTGCGAGTGTCCAGCCGGGCGATGTCACTGTCGAAAGCGGCGGTGCCGCCGGAGAGGCGGATGATTTCGGTCGCCGAGAAGAGGAAACGGTCTTCCTGTGCCCCACCCATGGCGGCGATTCGACCCTGACGCTGCCGCCCGACGCCCATCGCGATGACAAGCATCGTGGCGCAGAAGACGACCATCGCCAAGACTCGTAGATACGAGGTGATCTGATTTCTCATTGTGTTGCTCCCTGGTTTGTGTATTGGCTACTTGAGCAGTTTGACACACTTCAGGTCAGATGCGCGGTCGTGATGCCGTTGGCGACACTTTTGCGCCTGCGCAATCCCCCAGGTTTGCCTTGCTTGTCAGGTCCCATTACTTTCATGCCCTCCCCGGATCACTGAACAATGCCACTGCGTTTCACCCGTCGCATTCTCGACCACCTGGCACACACCGGTTATCGGCCCTCAAAGGTCGGCGACACGGCGCGCGAACTGCGTGTGGACGATGAGGACCAATCCCTGTTCGATCAGGCGATCGGGCGTCTGCAATCCGACGGCCGTATCGAAATCGACCAGAAGGGCCTGTTGCGGCTGCCGACCTGGGGCGACGAGGTCGTCGGCGTCTTCAGGCTCAACAGACGCGGCTTCGGGTTCGTGATCTCCGACGACCCGGTGCGTGACGGCGATCTGTTCATTCCGCGTGGGAAAACCCGTGACGCGATCTCCGGCGATCGCGTCCGCGCGAGCGTGATTCACCAGAAGTGGCGGGGTCAGGCGAAGCCGGGCCGCAGCCCCTACACAGGCCAGATCGAGGAGGTGCTCGAACGCGGCCGCGACAGCTTCGTCGGCGTGCTGTTCGAGCGCGGCGGCTCGTGGTTCGTCGAACCCGCCGGACGGACACTCTACGAGCCGGTGCTCATTCGCGACCCGCACGTCAAGAACGCCAAGGCCGGTCACCACGTCGTCATCGAGCTGCTGCACTACCCCAGTGAGCGCTACGTGCCCGAGGGCGTCATCACACGCGTGCTGGGCGAAGCCGGTCGTCCGGACGTCGAGACCGAGGCGGTCATCGTCTCGCACGGCTTGCGCACCGATTTCCCGGACGCTGCGGTCAAGCAGGCCGCCGAAGCGGCCCGCCTGTTCGACAAGGAAGTGGCAGATCCGACCGGGCGCGAGGACATCACCGGGACCTACACCCTCACGATCGATCCGCCCAACGCAAAGGACTTCGACGACGCGATCACGATCGAGCACGACGCCGCGACCGACCAGTGGACCCTCGGCGTGCACATCGCCGACGTCGCGCACTTCGTGCGGCCCAAGACGGCGATGAATGACGAGGCCCATGCGCGTGGTAACAGCGTCTACCTGCCCCGCCTGGTGATCCCCATGCTCCCCGAGGCGCTCTCCAACGGCGTGTGCTCACTCCAGGAAGGCGTGCCTCGGTTCGCCAAGTCCGCCTTCATCACGCTCGACGATCGCGGCAGGGTGCTGTACCAGCGTCTCGCATCGACGATTATCTCGTCGAATAAACGTCTGACGTACATCGAGGCCCAGTCGCTCATCGACGGCGACGCGGCCACGGCCCGGCAGCACGCCAAGACCGATACGAACTACGACGACAAGCTCGTCGAGACACTCCGCGACTGCGATCGCCTGGCCCGTATCCTCCAGAAGCGCCGCCACAAGGATGGCATGATCGTCCTGAACCTGCCACAGGTCGAGCTGGTGTTCGACGACGACGGCCACGTCATCGACGCCGTGCCCGAGGACGAAGCCTTCACCCACAAGATCGTCGAGATGTTCATGGTGGAAGCCAACGAGGCGGTCGCCCGGACGTTCGACGCGATCGACGTGCCGCTGCTGCGACGGATTCACCCCGATCCGGTGCCCGGCGACATCGAGGAACTGCGCATGTACGCCCGTGGCGTCGGTCTCGGCCTGCCGGACAAGCCGACACGTCACGATCTCCAGCGTCTGCTGGACGCCACCCGCGACACGCCGGCGTCCAGGGTTATCCACTACGGCGTGCTGCGGACCTTGACCAGCGCGACCTACAGCCCGGCAATCATCGGGCACTTCGCGTTGGCGAGCGACCACTACGCCCACTTCACCAGCCCGATCCGACGATACCCGGACCTCGCTGTGCATCGCGTCATCGACGCGTACCTCGACGCGACCGACAACGGGCGCAACGTGCCCGGCGGCAAGAAGCGGCGTGCCCTGACACGCCGTCTGGTCGACGACAGCCGCGTCATGGACGAGGACAGTCTCGTCCAGCTCGGTCGGCACTGCACCGACACCGAGGACGAGGCCGAAGCCGCCGAGCGCGAGTTGCGGAACTTCCTGGTCATGCAGTTGCTGCACGAGAAGCACCTCGGCGACGAGTTCAGCGGCGTGGTCACCGGTGTCACCAGCAACGGCGTCTACGTCTCGATCGAGCGATTCCTGGTCGAAGGCCTGGTGCCGATGAACGAACTGCCCCAGTCCGGCTCGCGGCCCGCCCCGTGGCACACCGACGAACGGACCGGGCGGCTGGTTGCCGGCCGAAGCGGCGCGTCGGTGGGAATCGGCGACGTCGTCACCGTGGTCATCCAGAGAGTGGACCTCGCGTCACGCCACCTTGACCTGCAGCTCACCAAGCTGGCCAGGAGGACCGCGGCCCCGGCAAAGGTCGCCAGGCGAAAGACCGACGTCCCGGACCGTGGCCGAGGAAAACGCAAGGGCTACAAGCAGGGCCGCCGCGGGCGGAAGGGGAAGTAAGAAAGGGGACAGACCCCTTTTCCGGCTGCCGGAAAAGGGGTCTGTCCCCTTTTTGCTGGTACGGTCACACCATGCCAGACGACGTAGCCATCGAATCGGTCCTCAAGGAAGACCGCATCTTCCCCCCGCCCGATGGATTCAGCGACGCCATCGGCGGCGCCTACATCACCTCCATGGACCAGTACCGCCAGATGCACGAGCGGTCGATCCGCGACCCCGACACTTTCTGGGCCGAGATCGCACACGAACTCGACTGGTTCACCCCATGGACCGACGTCGTCCAATGGGAACTACCGGACGCGAAGTGGTTCGTCGGCGCCACGACCAACCTCTGCCACAACTGCGTCGACCGCCAGGTGAATAACGGCTTCGGCGACCAGGCCGCCATCATCTGGGAAGGCGAACCCGACGCCACCGAGATCCGCACACTGACCTATACAGATCTCGCCCGCGAGACCGCACGCTTCGCCAACGCGCTCAAGATCCTCGGTGTGCGCAAGGGTGACGTCGTCACGCTGTACATGGGCATGGTGCCGGAACTCGCGATCGCCATGCTCGCGTGCGCGCGGATCGGTGCGGTCCACTCGGTGATCTTCGGCGGCTTCTCCGCCCAGGCGATCGCCGACCGTGTCGAGGACGCCGGCAGCCGAATCGTCGTCACCTGCGACGGCGGCTGGCGTCGCGGCAAGATCGTCCCACTCAAGGACAACGTCGACACTGCGACCGGCATGAACGACTGCGTCGAGACGGTCGTGGTCCTGAAACGCTGCGGCAACGACATCGCCTGGACCGACGGACGCGACCACTGGTGGCACGACGTCGTGGCGGCGGCCTCCGATGACTGCCCCTGCGAACACATGGACTCCGAGGACATGCTGTTCCTGCTGTACACCTCCGGCTCGACCGGCAAACCCAAGGGGATCGTGCACACGACCGGCGGGTACATGGTGTACACGTACCTGACCAGCAAGTACGTCTTCAACCTCGTGCCCGACCGCGACCAGGTCTTCTGGTGCACGGCCGACATCGGCTGGGTCACCGGTCACAGCTACATCGTGTACGGCCTGCTGCCGAACCGCGTGCCGACGCTCATGTACGAGGGCGCGCCGAACTTTCCCGCCGAGGATCGGTTCTGGGACATCGTCGAGCGTCACAAGGTAAGCCAGTTCTACACGGCGCCGACCGCCATACGCGCGTTCATGAAATGGGGCGACAAGCATCCCGCGAAACACGACCTGTCGAGTCTGAAAGTCCTGGGTACGGTCGGCGAGCC
>Ga0209987_10001268_pt1 | contig 13739 bp, 8 predicted proteins | sample N074metaG_FD_182134 | JGI IMG/M metagenome (GOLD analysis project Ga0209987, IMG submission 182134) | Deep subsurface microbial communities from Kermadec Trench to uncover new lineages of life (NeLLi) - N074 metaG (SPAdes) (version 2) | ecosystem: Environmental > Aquatic > Marine > Ocean trench... | reverse complement strand
ACCGAACAGAAGCAGCACATTGGCCAGATGAAGGAGCAGGTTGGTGAGATGATGGCCGGCCGGGTTCAATCCAAAAAGCTGGACGTCCAACATGTGAGACAGCCAGGTGAGTGGATGCCAATTGGCCGCTTCCATCGCGGTCATCGACCACACCACGCTGTCCCAGCCTAAACCCTGCTGGACCTGCGGGACCTCCGTGACATACAAAGTGTCATCGTAGTTGATGAAGGGATAGTCCTTTACGGGCGCGTACACCAATACCACAACCGTGATGAGCAGAAATATGGCCAGTCCTTTTGGGTTTCGCAAGGGCAGGCGAACAAACTCGATGTCCATTGTCTCTCATAGTTTAAGAAATTTCACCGGCTGAGATCGAATGCAGGGGAAATCCGGGGACTGTCCTAAGAATTCTCTCGGAATTCGGGGCCTGTCCCCGGATTTCCCCTGATGACAGAGGTGGAAAGTGATTTAGCGATCAGAAAGTTCTCTTCTTCCACGGGCACGCCGTCTCGATAATAGGCAAAGCGTGTGGGATGGGGGCGAAGGCGGGAACCGGGTGTAATGATCCCGATGAGGTTCAGAGGATCAGCAGCTGAGATGCGGAGGACTTCTCCTGTAGGTTGGCTGCGCCTGATGGCTCTCAGGGCATCGAGTGCTTCTGGAAGGGCGAATTGTTCGCCAACAAATCCGGAGACAAACCTTCCTCCCCGCAACCGTCCCTGAGCCTCCATGGTCCGGTAAATCTTCAGGAGATCACGCCAGGCGAAGGTGAGGCTCTCCCGAGCCACCAGGTCACGGAAAACCACGCCCCAGCGTTTCAAGAGTTGTCGAGCCACCAAGTCCAGGGAGGGGATTTTGGGGGAGTTCGGGAGTTCGGGGACAGGCCCAAGAATTTTCCCAGAGTTCGGGGCCTGTCCCCGAACTCCTCCTCCCAAATTCTCTCCCGGTAAGCCCAGCAGAGTCCAACGACCCATGGATCCTTTGAGAGTTTGACGGTTGGATCTGGGTGAGGCTCGGTGTGGGAATCCACGCTTCCGATTTCGGTGTGGGAATCCACGTTTCCGATTGGGGTCGATGAGGAAGCGAAGACTGTCAAAACCATCGGCCGTGGCCAGGCCTGCAGCAACCAATTCCCATAATCCCTCTTCGACTTCCAGCGGAAGTCTTCCGGTGGTTCTCACCAGATCCTCAAAGAAACAGGCTCCCCAGCGCTGGAGTTGCTCTAGGACTTCGTGAGCGGGATGGGAGAGATTCAGCTGCTCAACTTGTTGGGCAGACGGATCGGGCTGCCCGCTTTCGAGGTGACGAAGCAGAAAAAAGTCGGTCATCTCCATCCGCTTGAAGAAAGCCACCGGTGCCAGGCGCGAGGGCCGAATCCCGCGGGGTGATGAATAGGGCCTTCCTTCCATACCGTCCGTTTCCAGGGTTGAAGGTACGGATAACCGACCCCAGGCAAATTCTCCCGAGAGGCACAATCGATCCAGGAGTTCAGGAACATACCCGCTGATTCGGCTGGGCAGAAGGAACTCCTCCCAGGCTGCGGCCGCGGCCTCAAAACCCTGCAGTTGATCCAATACGATGGAGAGTCCTTGTTCGCCGTGTAACTGAGTACCGGAGGGCAGGTGCTGCCAGGTAAAGAGGAATCGCATAAACTCGGCCGGAGAGACCGGCTCAATCTCGCGACGCAAACGTCCCAAGGTGAGGCTATGGATTCGAGCCAAAAGCCTTCGATCACACCACTCCAGTTCATCGGCCGCGGCCCGATAGGATCCTGAAAGAATCTGACCCTCCCCTTGCAGCCCTTGCAGAGCGGCTTCAAGGGCGCCCCTGGGGAGATTCAAGAGTCGACATAACTCTCCCAGGGTAGTCGGACCTGAGGATTGGAGACGACATCGAACCAGTTCACGTACGGCCTGTTCCACCTCCAATTCCCTATCCTTCTCCCACAGGACCTTCTCGGGAAGGTCAAGTGTTGGAACGATTTTTCCCGCTGGGTAGACGGATTTGATCAGATTGATCCTTTCCGATGCAAACCAGAGAGCCACAGGCTCCTGGGGCTGTTGATTTTCCTCTTCAACCAGGGATTCAATGAGCACACTTCCGGCCCTACGATGCTTCACCAATTGTTCGAGCAGGCTTCGGCTGCGCTCAACTTCAGAATCTGTGAGCACTCCCAGGGTCAAAAGAGCATCGTGCAATTCGTCGCCATTTTCCATGGGAGGCCAGACCTCCTGTGCCACCTGCTCGATGGCCTCGCCGTCCAATACACCGAGTTCTCGGGCCGGCCCGGACAAAGTTCTCCGGGTCTGGACGGCTCGAGCGCGACGTTCCTCCAGAGGGGCATCGTCCAGGAAAGCGTATGCATTGGCGTTGAGAATCTCGTGGCTGAATGGAGAGGGCTCCCGGGTGTCCACGGCTACGCATCGGACTTGTCCACCTTCAATCTTGCTCAAAATCTCAATGAGACCGTCCACGTCCATGGCTTCATTCACGCAGTCTCGAACGGTTTCGAAAACCAGCGGATGGTCAGGCACTTCGATGTCCCCTTGAATATTTTCCAGACAGGCCGCCTGTTCCGGAAAAATAGAAGCCAGAAGATCATCAGAACGGATTCGCTGAAGGGGAGGTGGAACTTTTCTACCGGTCGAGAAACGGAGAATGGCCAGGGCACGACTCGCATTCCAGCGCCAGCGAGTCCGGAAAAGAGGAGCGGCCAAAAGTGCCTGAATCAGAACCTCGCGTACGTTATGTGAAGACAAGAAAGCAAAAATACTGTCCAATGGAAAGCTGTGCTGATCGCTCAGAGAGATGAGGATACCGTTTTCTGTGGCCGCTGCCTGAAGCTCAAAATTGAAGGAGCGGCAAAAGCGTTTACGCAAGGCCAGTCCCCAGGCTCTGTTGATTCGGCTGCCAAAGGGAGCGTGCAGAACAAGCTGCATCCCTCCTGATTCGTCAAAGAAGCGCTCAGCCACCACACAGTTCTGAGTGGCCAGTGCCCCCAGAGCCGTTTTTCCCGCCAGCACATAGTGGGCGGCTTGTTCCGCTCCGCGGTCATCGAGGCCGCATTCTTGTTTGAGCCACTGCTGGGCCTTTTCCTCGCCGAGAGCCACAATCTGCTCTCGAAGTTCCGAGAAGGCCTGAGAGAGTTCATCCGACCGTGCGGGTGCTTCACCTCGCCAGAAGGGAACGGTGGGAGGAGCTCCGCCAGCATTTTCCACCCGCACCACCCCAGTTTCGATTCGGCGGATGCGCCAGGAGGTGTTTCCCAAAAGAAAGATGTCCCCCTGCATACTCTCTATTGCAAAATCCTCATCCAGAGTCCCCACCAAAGTCTCTTCAGGGTCGGCTTTCACCAGATAATCGGCACGGTCGGGAATGGCTCCTCCTGAGGTGATGGCGGCCAGCCGAGCTCCGCGCCGGGCCCGAATCTTCCCGTTGATCCGGTCACGGTGCAAATACGCTCCTCGACGACCGTGACGGGTGGAGATTCCTTCGGCCAGCATCGTCACAACGGCATCAAATTCACTGCGAAGAAGAGAAGAGTAGGGAGCTGCTCTGCGAAAGACCTGGAACAGTTCTTCCTCCTCCCACTCCCGGCTGGCCGCCGCGGCTACGATCTGTTGGGCAAGAATATCCAGAGGAGCGGGAGGGATTCGGATCTGGTCCAACTGGCCACTCTTGATGGATCGGACCAGTGCCGCGCACTCGAGAAGTTCATCTCGCGTTGTGGCGAAGATCCGGCCTTTGGGGATGCTTCCCTTCCAGTGGCCGGAGCGTCCAATGCGCTGCAGGGCAAGGGATATCCAACGCGTGGAACCGAGTTGGCAAACCAGGTCAACAGAACCGATGTCGATCCCCAGTTCCAATGATGCTGTGGCCACGACTGCTTTGACTGCGCCGGTCTTGAGCCGCTCTTCCGTCTCCAGACGGATCTCTTTTGACAGGCTTCCATGATGAGCGGCTATGGAGTCGTCTTCGAATCGTTCCGCCAGGTGATAGGTCACCTTTTCGGCCAGACGGCGAGTGTTCACGAAGATGAGTGTGGTACGGTGTTGACGGATCAGTTGCGAGAGCCGGTCATAGATTTCCTCCCACATTTCGTTGCTTGCCACCGCTCCCAGCTCGTCAGTGGGAACCTCTACGGCCAGTTCCATGTGACGCTGGTGTCCCAGGTCGAGGACCGTGGCAGAGCGATCAACTCCTGTCAGGAAGCGGGCAATCGCTTCAATCGGTTTCTGGGTGGCCGAAAGTCCAATGCGCTGTAGGGGTTGCCCCGTCAGGACTTCGAGTCTTTCCAGGGAAAGGCTCAAATGGGAGCCGCGTTTGTCCCTGGCCAATGCATGAATCTCGTCCACAATGACGGTGGTCACCGTCTTCAGCATTCTCTGTCCGCTCTCACTGGTCAAGAGAATAAACAGGGATTCAGGAGTGGTGACGAGAATGTGGGGAGGTTTTCGGATCATGCGCTGGCGCTCTTTTCCCGGGGTGTCGCCCGTGCGCACCAGGGTCCGGATTTCTGGGATTTCGAGCTGCATCTGGCCGGCTACTTCCCGAATCTGTTGCAGGGGTTCCAGTAGATTCCTACGAACGTCGTTAGCCAGCGCCTTGAGGGGAGAAAGATAAAGGACCTGGGTGGTATTGGAGAGGTGGCCTTGGATGCCCTGTTGAACCAGACGGTCGATAGCACACAAGAAGGCCGCCAGTGTCTTCCCGGAGCCGGTGGGAGAAGCGATCAAAACGTGATCACCCTTCTGGATGACCGGCCAGCCCATCTTTTGCGGCTCGGTGGCCTCACCGAATCGCTGCTTGAACCATGTGGATAGGGCAGGGTGAAAAAGAGTCTCCGCTGGAACCCCTGCGACCCCACTCGTCTTATTCATCCCGGTGGCAACTATACTACAGGACTACAGGAAAACGAGCTGATCTTGGCTAGGGAGTATTGAGTGGCGGGGAGGTGGGGGAAAAACAGGGGGACAGAGCACGCTCTGTCCCCCCAAATGAACACTTTCAGGCTAGGGCACAAACAACTCAACCTCAACCCGGCGGTTGTCGCTCTGGCCCTGAGGAGTCGAGTTATTGGCAATGGGTTGGGTCTCGCCGGCACTCTGGGTTTCAATCCGGCCCTCGCCAATGTTCTGTTCTGACACCAGATAGGACCTGACTGCATCTGCCCGGCGCAGGCCCACACGTTCATTGATTTCCTCGCTCCCTGAGTCGTCCGTGTGTCCCGTCAAGATTGCCCTCAGTTGCGGATTCTGCCGCATCTTGAGGGCGATTTCATCTAACTGGGCTTTGGCTACGTTATTGGGGAGATTTCCCTCCATATGAATAACGATCTTTTCACTCACCGAGAACGTTTTGGTGTCGCTGGCGGTAGCGCCGCGATCATCTTCAACGGTCACGGCCACACTGTGACGGCCTCCAGCCAGTCCTCTGGTGTTGATCTGTATTCGCGACGAAGACTCGGGACGCCTTTGACTATCCAGAGTCCAAGCGTAGGTTATAGGATCATTTTCCGGATCGCTGGCCTGGGCGTTTGCACCTACGGTGTCCCCGGCATAAATGTCCGTCTTATCAAGGGTTAAGGCTACACTCGGAGCGGTATTGGGCCTGGGATCGATGGTGACACGGAATTCGCAATTGGCCTCCAGTCCGTCGATATCCGTGACCATTACCCCGACTCGATGATTGCCCACCGTGCGATTGATCGTCCCGAACTCAAACGAGGACTGGTTATTGGTGACCGCTCGGCCATCCACTGTCCAGGAATAGGTCAGGACGTCACCATTTGGATCAGAAGCTTGAACCTGTATGCGCCTGGATTGGCCCTCAGTGACAAGCAAATTAGAGGGTTCACAGGATGCGGTCGGTGCCATTGAATTCTTCCCAACCGTCAGATCTATCTCACAAATGGCCGCCTGCTGCTTTTTATCTTTCACCTCCAGGCTGACGGTGTACGTTCCTGGGCTCAGCGAAGTCGAATCGAAAACAGCCGATCCGTTTTGAGCCACCAATCTTCCCTCGTCGGCGGTCCAAGCAAAGGTAAGTTGGTCGTTCCGATCCGGATCTGTCGCATTAGATTGTATCGTTGTCGACTCTCCCTCGGTCAACGTGAGCTGATCCGCGACGCAATTGAGTACAGGAGGCCGATTTGCACAACCTCCAGCCGCTAACAACACCACCACACTGCCCAGTAGCAGAGGTAATCTTCGTTCACGCATTCTCTTGTCTCCTCTCAAGAAGTGAGCTTAAGTGTAACATCGACCTGGAGTATACACTCTTAGGATCTATCAATGTAAGCCCTTAAATGTAAGCCCTTGGCCATTTTTCACAAACTGAACTTTCGATCCATGGCAATTTCAATGAACTCAAACCGTGCAGCAGCGATAGTAACAGTTTCCTGGCCTCGAAGAAACCGTTTTATTTGGCTCTTGCAGTCCTTGTCCTGGACTCGATACCATGATAAGTGCCTCGCTCCAAAAATACGATGATGTTTGCTGATGGTGCTTGCGAGGCGAGATCAAGGAGCAAGGAGAAGGCGATGCAGGGAGATCGGCGGCGACGAGCGAGCCAGAGGTCACCCGCAACACCCATCAGCCCGAAGGGTGGCGGCGGGACGGCATCGATTTCTTGGTCGCTCCTCCTCCACGATGTCACTGACATCGCGTCGTTGTCGCTTCGCGCACTCGACGCCGTCGCGCTCGCCACAAAGGTCACCGTATTTATGGAACGAGACACTAAGGAATGAAGTGGAAATCGATACTCGGGTCTTTGGGGGCGAGAGTTCTTGGTCTGGTGCTTTTGGTGGCTGCCGGGGCCAAGATCGCGGAACCAGGGGCCTTTGCTGAGCAAATCCGCCTGGAGCAATTAGATTTCCTGTTCTCGGTTCGAACCGTCACCCTCATTGCTCTGGCCCTGGAAGTGGGACTGGGAACGGTGCTGATCCTGGGGCTCCGGCGACTTTGGGTTCTGTTTCCGACCACCCTACTGGTGAGCTTTTTCCTGTTTCTAACCGGCCGTAATTATTGGCTGGTCCTCAACGGACTACGGGATGAAGACGCCGCCTGCGGTTGTTTCGGAAGCCTGATCCAGCGCACGCCAGGAGAGGCATTTTGGCAGGATCTGTTCCTGTTACTCGTCCCCCTGTCGCTGGCCTATATAGGCCGGCAGGTGAGCCATCGAGGTTTTCCCTGGCGCCGCCTGCTTGCGGCCGGCTTCCTGGTCCTAGGCGTCACGGTCTATGTTGGAGGGAACTCGGACCTCCATTTCGTGGAGATGGCTGCAGAAATCGCCGATGAAAGCGGTGAAGAGCGCTTTGTCAAGACCGATGACTATCTTCTGGTCCTGGAGGGCGTGGATGTCCCGGAAGCAGAGATATTCCATTCTCAATCAGTGACCTTTCTTGTTTTGAGTCCACAGCTTCCCGCTGCCGTCGTTTTGAAACTGAGAACCACTAGCGTAGAAACGATTGCTGGGGAGATGATTTTCCGCGGAGACGATGGATCCATCATCCTCTCATCGGACGCTGTCTTTCATCCAGAGGGGGAATTTGAGGTGGATGGAGAGGGAATTTCCTTTGCCGTGCAGGGTGCCCGGCTGCGCTTGAGGAACAGCCCCTGACGGCCAGCCGTCAGGGGAAACTCAAAATCCCAAATTCAAAATCCCAAACAAATTCCAAATTCCAAACCTGACCTGGAACCTGGAACCGGGAACCGGTAGACTGACCGTCAGTTATGGCGGGAAAGAAGAAGCACACCAATCGTTTGATTGATTCTAGCAGTCCCTACCTGCTTCAGCATGCCCACAACCCGGTGGACTGGTATTCCTGGGGTGAAGAAGCTCTGAACGCAGCGCGAGCCCAGGACAAGCCCATTTTGCTCAGTGTGGGCTATGCAGCCTGCCATTGGTGTCACGTCATGGAGCATCAATCCTTTGAGAATGAAGAAATCGCCCAGTTGATGAACGAAAATTTCATCAATATCAAGGTGGACCGCGAAGAACGGCCCGATCTGGACGCCATCTATATGAACTTTGTGCAGATGGCAACGGGAAGTGGCGGATGGCCACTGACCGTCTTTCTGAGCCCCGATCAGGTCCCTTTCTATGGAGGTACCTATTTTCCTCCTGAGGACTCTTATGGGCGACCCGGATTTAAACGTGTGTTGAAAAGTGTCGCTGAAACTTATCGAACTCGTCGAGGCGAGCTGGAGGAGAACCGAGAGGAAATTGTCCAAAGATTGGGCCAGATGACTCTAGGAAAAGGCCGTGAGCCGCTGGAGAAAGGGCTTCTGGATCAATCTTATACCCAGGTGTTTCATCAATTCGACAGTCAGCACGGCGGGTTTGGAGGCGCTCCCAAATTCCCCAGCACCCTGGTCCTGGGGTTTTTGCTTCGTTACTACCATAGAACGGGCACAGAGAAGGCGCTTGAGATGGTCCGACTCAGTCTTGATGAGATGGCTCGGGGTGGAATCTACGATCAGTTAGGTGGAGGCTTTCATCGATACACTGTGGATGAGCGTTGGCTAGTCCCCCACTTCGAGAAAATGTTGTACGACAACGCTCTGTTGGCCCGACTCTACCTGGAGGCCTATCAAGTCACTGGTGATTCCCATTACCGTGAAATTGTGGAGGAGACGCTTGAATACGTCCAACGCGAGATGATGGATCCCGCTGGGGGGTTTTATTCGTCCCAGGACGCTGACAGCGAGGGAGAGGAGGGGAAGTTTTATGTTTGGACTCCCGCCCAGGTGGAAGCGGTCCTGGGCAGAGAAGATGCCTCAATTTTCAACCGGTACTTCGATGTGACGGATTCTGGAAACTTCGAAGGGAACAGCATTTTGCACCACCGCATGACGATGGACGAGTTGAGTCAGTCCCTCGGAAGATCTGGAGAGGAACTTAAAGGGTTGCTGGACCAGGCTCGGGGGAAGCTTCTCGAGGCCCGACAAGAGCGAGTCAAACCGCCACTGGATGACAAGGTACTGACGGCCTGGAATGGGATGATGCTCACCAGTTTTGCCGAGGCGGCGTTTGTTTTAAACGATTCCAAGTTTCTGGAGATCGCTGTGAAAAACGCGGAGTTCTTGGCTTCAGCGATCATGGTGGAGGGACGGTTACTGCGCAGCTGGAGACAGGGAAGGGCACATCTCAACGGATATTTGGAAGACTACGCCCTGGTCATTGAGGGATGGTTGGCGACTTACCAGGTGACCGGGGACATGCGCTGGTTGGACCACGCTTGTCGTCTCATGGAGCGCCAATTCGAGCTCTTTCAGGATGAGGAAGGCAATGATTTTTACTTCACCTCCTCCGATCACGAGACACTCTTGATTCGGCGAAAGGAATACCAGGACAATGCAACGCCCGCCGGCGCCGGCGTCACTTGCCTGAATCTCCTTCGATTGTCCGTTCTGTTGGGGAAGAAGGAGTATCGGGACCTGGCCCAGAGCATGCTGCATCGAGTATCGGGAGGACTCTCCCAGTTTTCCTCAGCTTTTGGATATTGGCTGCAAGCATTGGAGTTTTTCTTGAGTCCGGCTCAGGAAATTGCTGTTTTAGGCAAGGCCTCTGAACGGGAAGCCCTGCTTCAACCGGTGCGGGAAAGATTTCTCCCCAACAAGGTGCTGGCGTTTCTGCAAGAGCCCGATTCAGAGCTGGTCCAAAAGATCCCCTTGTTGGACGGGAAGACCGCCCTCGATGATCGAGCCACGGTCTATGTGTGCCGGAACTATGCCTGTCAGGAACCTGTTACTACAGTGGAAGGGCTGGAACGGGTACTGGCTCAATAATAGGGACAGGCACAGAATTCTTGGGGAAAGTCCCGGTATCATTGGACAGTTCTTAGCCCGGATTATGCATAGGTTTTCGTAGCGAGGCGTCGAAAACGCAGTCCTGACCAGGCGCGCGACCGAGGGCACCGCAGGCGTACTGTACGGCACGTCGAGGAGCCCGAGCGAGCGGCAACGCAGTCAGGGCGGATGGTTCCGGCGCCACAGTAAAAAATCTATGCCTAATTCGGGTTAAGGCTGGCACCGAACTCTCATGCAAGCCACCGGCTAAACCGTTCACTCAGTTGCTCCAGGGCTAGGGCTCGGTGGGAGATTTTGTTTTTTTCTTCCACCGCCATCTGGGCGAAGGTTTTTCCAAAAGGAGGGTAGTAGAAGATCGGGTCGTAACCGAACCCGTGAGTGCCTCTGGGTTCCTGAGCCAGCTCTCCCTGAACTTCGCCCGTCACTTCGATCAAGTCCTCAGGCAGAAGGAGACAGATAGCCGATACAAAACGCGCACTTCTTGAGGAAGGACCGGGACGGGAGTCTAACATCCGCAGGAGCTTTTCGATACGTTCCTTGTCTGTAGGAGCAAAGCGAGCGGAATGTACCCCCGGTTTGCCACCCAAAGCATCCACCACGAGTCCTGAGTCTTCAGCCAGTGTGGGGAGCCCAGTTAGTTGGTGATAATGCTCAGCTTTGATACGGGCGTTTTCGGCGAAGGTCGTACCGGATTCGAGGGCTTCGGGAAGATCGTCTCGTCCCAGCAGAAACTCGAATTCGATGTTGAAGAGTGAGAGGGCCGAGCAAATCTCCCGGACCTTGCCTCTATTTTGGGTTGCCAGAAGGAATCGCAACTTGCTGGTCGGAGTCACTTTGAAACAGATCTGTTGAATTTTCGAGTTGCTCTTCGAGAACGAGTCGCTGCTGCACGATCAGGTCCTGGATGCCGCTTTTGGCCAGACCCAGAAGTGCTTCCAGGTGAGACTGTGAAAAAGGCTTTTCCTCAGCTGTTCCCTGGATTTCAACAAAGAGACCCTGACCGGTCATGACCACATTCATGTCCACTTCAGCTGCCATATCCTCTTCATAGGCGAGATCCAGACAGGGCTCTCCGTCAACCATACCTACGCTGACGGCTGCTACATAGTCTAAGAGAGCAGGCTTATCCAGGCTCCCATCTTCCTGAAGTTTTGCCATGGCTAGTGCCAGGGCTACGAAGGCCCCCGTAATGGAGGCTGTTCGGGTTCCCCCGTCGGCCTGAATGACGTCACAATCCAACCAGATGGTCCTTTCCTTCAGAGCATGCATGTCGACAACGGAACGAAGTGATCGGCCGATCAGTCGTTGAATTTCCTGGGTTCGTCCGGAAGGTTTTCCCTTGGTGGCATCTCGAGTCATCCTTGTTCCCGTCGAACGGGGTATCATGCCGTATTCGGAAGTGACCCAGCCTTTTTTACTGCCCCGCAAAAATGAAGGGACCTTTTCATCAATGCTGGCCGTGCAGATGACCCGGGTGTCTCCGCATTCGATGAGTGCCGAACCTTCTGCATGCTTGTTGTATGCAGGTGTAATGGTCACCGTGCGCATTTGGTTCAGTGGACGCTCATCACCTCGATCGGGCATTTCGGACATTCTACATAAAGGGTTCCCGAATGGAAACATGTCCGGCCAGAGTGGGGCGTTCCCGTCCTTCAACCAAAAATCTGATCTGTTTGATTTCCTGGATATTTTCAATCAGCGATCGAGTTATCGAATAGAGGGCGGAAAGCTCGGCTGCTACCCCCCCGACTGCCGGATAAATGATCTCCTGGGACAGATCCACAAGCGCAGTACCGTCCTCCAGTAAATAAACCTGTCGCAGTTTGGCCCGTTCAGAGAAGACTTGAAAGCCTTCCTTTGTGGAGGGACCTTTGAGGACTTCATGAATGATCTGACGGGCAGTGAGAGTAATATCTTCGGTCAGGAATATGGATCGTGTCTCTAAAGTCAGCAGGTCGGGATGAGGAGCCATGACCCCGGGCTGATAAAAGTACAGCCTAATGGTCAGATCGCCGGAGTTGCGTGCCTCTAATGCGCTGGATTCGACATCGAGCCTGTTCTGATCGACGTTGCTCACATCCTCCTGATGCTGGCGCTCGATGTTGTAGAGGTAAAGCGTCACCATGACGACCAGGGAAACCAAAGCCAAGGCGATAAGGATGGTTCCGTGTTCCTTCGTCACCTGGCTCATTCTGGAGCTAAGGATGTTCTTTAGTTTATTCACTCCAGGTTCCTTCCCTGCAGAAAGGTATCCACTGCGGAAGTTATGGTGCGGGCGACCTGCTCCTGAAACTCCATCGAGCTGAGTCTCCGGTAGTCCTCAGGATTGGTCAAAAAACCTATTTCGATGAGCACTGCCGGTGCCGTGACGGGAGCCAGGCCAGCCAGAGGAATCTCGGCCACCCTGTTCTCAATTCCCCAAAGCAGATTGAGTTTCTCCTGAAGTAACTCCGCAAGTTCACGGCTTGAGCCGAGATATGTTTGTTGGCCTTCTTCCCAACGGACAAGCTTGTCGCTGTCCTCAAATGTTCTCGAGGGTGGTCGTCTTGGTGAGAAAAATGCTGGGCCCTCCTGGTTGGGCTTGAGCATCACCGGTTCATTATCTTCGGGGTACTTGTGCAGGTAGACTACAGGCCCACGTGTTTTGGGAGACGGGGAGCCTCCCACATGAATGCTGAGATAGACCTGGGAGCGATAATAATTTCCTATCGATCCTCGCTGCTCAACCGCTAATTCTACATCGCGAGTACGAGTCAACATGCCTTGATGTCCGCTTTCCTTGAGCAAGTTCTCGATGCGTCTGGCAACTCGCAGAGTCAAGTGTTTTTCTGCGATTCCTTCCGGGGAGTTCACTCCGAAATCTCTTCCTCCATGGCCCGGATCGATGGTGATGAGATTGCCCGGCTCTTGCGGGGAGGAAGATGGTACCGATCCCTCAGAAGGGCTCTGCTCAGGAGAATCGGGCTCGCTTTCAGAGCCCAAATTCGACATGTTTGGGGGGCCGTAAATATCAACGACCTTTCTGACTGGAGCCGTCAGGGTCAGTTGTCGGAAGTTGTTGTAAAGATCCCCTTTTTGAATGCGGAAGGTTCCGTAGATATTGCTGGAATCGAAGTCCACGGAAGACACCAGGCGACGATCTGGGGGAATTCTGGAAAACTCTGGCCGAACCAGGAACTGGTCAAAAGCGACTTGAATGTAATCTTTGAATTCTCGAACTTGAATGGGAGCGTTGAGACTGGATTGAAAGACCACTCTTACACGATCCGGATAGTTGCTTATTTTGACCTGGACTGGGTTTTCCGCCAGTGCCTCTACCCGATACCGCATGTCAGACACCTTACTAAACCTGCGGTTGACCAACAGGGGCAATGCCTTGGACAGGAAATCTTCACTCACATACCAGTCGTTGGGTGTTCTTTTCCAAGCGGGGGCTGCCAAAAGGATGTACTCGGTGTCGAACCTCACCAGGGGGCGCCCATTCACCAGTTGTAAGTTTCCTCGGGAACCTGCAATCGTTAAGACCTCCCCGTTTTCAATCAGCTCTAACCCAACAATTTCGGCGAAATCTTTCAAAGGGTAATAGGTCTGACCTCCCCGTTGGGAGGAGTGAATGGTACGTTTGTTCTGGCCCGTCCAGACTTCAAGATCTCTAGATAAGGCGGCTGTCTGAGGTGAGAACGGAGCACCCACCGTGAATGGAAGGGCCAGGCAAAACACACAGCAGCCAACCAGCCAGAAGCGTTTCGGGTTCATCAGTTGGAATTATAGCTCAGAGCGCCCTTCGGGCGCGTTCCAAAGCGCGCTTCGCGCGCAGAAAATAGAATATAGAGGATAGAAAATAGTAAAAGGAATTCGTTTTGAATTTTGAATTTCCGGCCTTTGGCCGGAGGTCAGGCGCCGAGAGGGGCGCTTTCCACTCGGAGA
>Ga0209987_10001266_pt1 | contig 13753 bp, 13 predicted proteins | sample N074metaG_FD_182134 | JGI IMG/M metagenome (GOLD analysis project Ga0209987, IMG submission 182134) | Deep subsurface microbial communities from Kermadec Trench to uncover new lineages of life (NeLLi) - N074 metaG (SPAdes) (version 2) | ecosystem: Environmental > Aquatic > Marine > Ocean trench... | reverse complement strand
TTTGGAGCCGGGGTTCCCCCGTGGCCGCGTTCTGTGGTAATCGGGTGAAACTTGGGCGTCGCGGCCCATATGAGAGGGACCGCCGCCGGACCGATCGCCCGCCGCGCCCGCCCGCCGCGCCCGCCCGCCGCGCCCGCCCGCCGCGCCCGCCCTGCCGCACCCGCCCTGCCGCCCCCGCCGCGCCCGGCATCGGCGGCGCCCCGGAAACCAAACTCGCGTAGAGGAACCCGCCATGTCCCAGATCGCCGCCGCCGAGGAGTTGTTCTTCAACCGTGCCGGGCTCGACCGGTCGCGCTGCCAAGAACTGGTCGACGAAGCGCTGACCGGCGCCGACGACGGCGAGCTGTTCCTCGAGTACTGTCAGTCCGAGGGTCTGAGCTTCGACGATGGCCGCCTGAAGAGCGCCAGCTTCGACACCTCCCAGGGTTTCGGCCTGCGCGCGATCGCCGGCGAGGCGGCCGGCTACGCCCACGCCAGCGAGCTTTCGGAGGCCGCGATCCAGCGCGCCGCCGAAACCGTTCGGGCGGTGCACGCGGGCCACGGCGGGGTCATGGCGGCGGCGCCCACGGGTACCAACCGCAGCTTCTATAGCGATATCAACCCGCTCGGCGAAGCGCCCTTCGAGGCCAAGGTCAAGCTGCTCGGCGAAATCGACGCCTACGCGCGCGGTCTCGACCCCCGGGTGCGCCAGGTCACCGCCACCCTCGCGGGCTCCTGGCAGGCGGTACAAATCCTGCGCGCCGGCGGCGAGTGCAGTGCCGACATTCGGCCGCTGGTGCGGCTCAACGTCTCGGTCGTGGTCGGCCAGGGCGAGCGCATGGAGAGTGGCAGCTACGGCACCGGCGGGCGCATCGCCTACGACCGCCTGCTCGAGACCGACACCTGGCAGGGTGCGGTCGACGAGGCGCTGCGCCAGGCGCTGGTCAACCTGGATTCCGTGGCGGCGCCGGCCGGCGAGATGCAGGTCGTCCTCGGCCCGGGCTGGCCGGGCATCCTGCTGCACGAGGCCATCGGCCACGGCCTGGAGGGCGACTTCAACCGCAAGAAGACCTCGGCCTTCGCCGGGCTCCTGGGCGAACGGGTCGCAGCTCCCGGGATCACCGTAATCGACGACGGCACCATCGAGGACCGGCGCGGCTCGCTGACCATCGACGACGAGGGCACGCCGAGCCAACGCACGGTCTTAATCGAGGACGGCATCCTGACCGGCTACATGCAGGACCGCCAGAACGCCCGGCTGATGGGCATGGCGCCGACCGGTAACGGCCGGCGCCAGGGTTACGCCCACATCCCCATGCCGCGCATGACCAACACCTACATGCTGGCCGGCGACAAGGACCCGGATGAGATCTTGGCCTCGGTCAAAAAGGGGATCTACGCGGTCAACTTCGGCGGCGGCCAAGTCGACATCACCTCGGGCAAATTCGTGTTCTCCTGCACCGAGGCCTATCTGATCGAGGACGGCAAGACGGGCGCGGCGGTGAAGGGCGCGACGCTGATCGGCAACGGCCCGGACGTGCTCACCAAGATCTCCATGATCGGCAACGACATGGCGCTCGACCCGGGCATCGGCACCTGTGGCAAGGAAGGCCAGGGCGTGCCGGTCGGGGTCGGCCAACCGACGCTCCTGATCGACGGCCTGACCGTGGGCGGCACGGCGGCCTAAAGACCGGGGCCTAAAGACCGGGTCCTGAACCGGCGACCGGCATGAGCGCACGCGGCATCCGCCTGGACGCGCCGGGACGACTGCGCTTCGGCGCCCTGTTGCTGGTCCTGGGGCTCTATCTCGTGGCCCTGGTGGCGCTGGTCGCGGTCACGCTGGCGTTCGATATTCCCCTGTCCGAGGGCGACGGGTTCCTGGAATTCCCGAGCCCTTGGAGTCTCCTTATCGGGTTCGCCTATTACTTGGCGCCGCCACTGATTGCGCTCGGCTTCGGCTGGCGGATGCGGCCCTTCGCGCGCCACGCGCTGGCGCTTTGGCTCGCCATCATGCTGGTCCAGGGCGGCTTCAGCCTTGCCGTTACCCTGATGCACGCACGCTTGGTTGCGGCATGGGACGCGGACCGGCAGGCGAGCATCGCCGCGATCCACGGCCTGGCCGAGGCCGGCCACCAACTGCACGACGACGACGGCGACGGCCTGATCGACCGGATCGCGCTCGACGGCCGGGTCCGGACCCGGGACCTGCCGCCGGGCGATTACGAGGTCGCCGCGATCCTGACCGAGGCGCCGCCAGGCCAGCGCCGGCGGATCGCCGGGCCGATGCGCTTCCCGCGCAGCTCCAGTGCCAGCGGCCCGCTGGACCTCGCCTTCGCTTTGGACCTCGGCGCGCCGGGCCTCGAAGAGCTGGCGGCAGCCGGGCCGATGGCGCTCCACGTCGAGGTCACCAAATCGCGGCACCCGGACGACCACGCCCGGACGATTCTGATGCTCTGCGCCTGGGCGCCCTTCGCCTGCCCGACCCCGCGCAACGGCTGGGACGCGGCGATCCACGACGAGGTTCTGGCCCTGCGCCGTTTCGAAAACCTGGGCGAGGTCGCCCTCGAGCCGGGCACGATTCAGCGCAAGCATGTGATTTTCAAGGGCTTCGTCGGCGACTTTGGGCGCGACCTGGACGGCAACGGCCTGTTCGAAGAATTGGTGGTGACGCTCGATGTCGACACGATCCACGACGGCCCGATCTTCTTCCAGGCCGAGATGCGGTCGCCGTTCCGCGCCCTTCTGCACCACGCGACCCGGAGCACGGAGGGCGCCGAATTTCTGGAGTTCGTGATCGATGGCACCGCGCTGCGGCGCGCCGGAGAGGACGGCCCCTACGAGCTCGGCGCCATGATCCTGATGAACAACAGCCCCTACTGCCCCGGCGGGGTCTGCCCGCCGCCCAACCTGCCCAAATTCTCGGTCTACCTGGACAGCTACACCACCGGCCCCTACCGCGCCGAGCAGTTCGAGTAGAGGCGCACCGCCCCGGCGCTAAGCCGCCGCGGCGATCGCTTCGATTTCGACCAGCCAGTCCGGGTTGGCGAGGGCGGAGATGACCAGCAGCGTCGAGGCCGGCGTGGCGCCGGCCAGCATGCGGTCGCGCACCTGGCGGTAGAGACCGATATCTTCGCTTCGAGTCAGCAACACGGTGACCTTGACCAGGTCGTGGGGCCCCATGCTGGCCGAGCCGAGAATCGCGAGGATGTTCTGGAACGCGGTCTCCATCTGGGCTTCGGGGCCCTCGGCCAGGCCGCCGTCCGGCGCGACCCCGACCTGCCCCGAGACGTGGAGCCAGCGCGCGCCGGCCGATGCTTCGACCCCCAATGAGTAGTTGGAAAAAGCCGGTACAATCGTGCTAGGGTTGTGTTTAGCGAGCATCTTTCTCGTCTCCCTGTTGCTCGGGCTCGGCGGTCCCCGATTTCAAGGCCCCTTGGACAAGCTCCTGGACCGGCCGGGTGGCCGCAATATTACGGCGGGCGTTAATATGTTTTTAAAGCTTAGGGCGTTTAATTGCCCCACGTAACCCTTCCCCAAGACGAGTACCCATTCTCCCCAGAGAGCCGCGGTCCCCCAACCGCGGCTCTACGTTTTTTGCGGCCCAAGCCGGAAAAAAACGGAGACCGACTCAATAGGCTTCCTCGGTGAAAGCCGGATCGACGCTGCCGCCCCAGCGGCCGTGATAGGCCTCGAGCTTGGCCCGGGCCGGGCATTTGCCGCTCTCCAGGACCTCCGCCAACTGGCTCAGGTATTGGGTTTCATCCTGGCCATCCGGATTCAAACAGGCCCGCGCGCGCAGCCCGGCTTCGGCGATCGCCAAGACCTCGCCCGCGGTCTCGGCCAGAGGCCGGCCGCGGAATTCCGTCTCCAGGCTCCTGCGCGGCACCTCGGCGCGCAGGAAGGTGTGCTCCTCCAAGGTCCAATCCTTGACCAGGTCCCAGGCCGCATCCAGCGCGGTGCTGCCGTAGAGCAGGCCGACCCAGAACGCCGGCAGGGCGCAGATGTTGCGTCCTGGCCCGCCGTCGGCCCCGCGCATCTCCAGGAAGTGCTTCAGGCGCACCTCCGGGAACAGGGTCGAGAGGTGGTCGATCCAGTCGCTGGTGGTCGGCAGCTCGCCCGGCAGGGCCGGCAGCCGGCCCTCGAGAAAGTCGCGGAACGATTGGCCGCTGGCGTCGAGATACTGGCCGTCGCGATAGACGAAATACATCGGCACGTCGAGCACGTGTTCGGCGTAGCGCTCGAAGCCCATGCCGTCTTCGAACACGAAGGGCAAGATGCCGCAGCGATCCGGGTCCGCGTCGGTCCAGACGTGGCTGCGGTAGCTCATGAAGCCGTTGGGAGCACCCTCGGTGAACGGCGAGTTGGCGAACAGCGCGGTCGCGATCGGCTGCAGCGCCAGGCCGATGCGGAACTTCTTGACCATGTCCGCCTCGGACTCGAAGTCCAGGTTGACCTGCACGGTGCAGGTCCGAAGCATCATGTCGAGGCCGAGATTGCCCCGGGTCGGCATGTAGGCGCCCATGATCTTGTAGCGCCCCTTGGGCATCCAGGTGACGTCCTCGCGGCGCCATTTGGGCAGGAATCCGAGACCGACCATGCCGATGTCGAGCGGCTCGGCGATCTCCTTGACCTGGGACAGGTGGGTGTGCACCTCGTCGCAGGTCTCGTGCAAGGTTTCCAGCGGTGCGCCGGACAGCTCGAGCTGACCGCCGGGTTCCAGGGTCACGCTGCAACCATCCTTGGTGAGCGCGATCGGATTGCCGGCCTCGAGCACCGGCTCCCAGCCGAAGTGCGCGACCAGGCCCTCGAGGATCGCCCGGATGCCGCGTGGCCCGTCATAGGGCAGCGGTCGCAGATTCTCCCGGGTGTAGGTGAACTTCTCGTGCTCGGTGCCGATGCGCCAGGCCTCGGGCGGTTTGCAGCCGGCCTCCAAGTAGGTGACCAGTTGCCGTTTGTCGGTGATCGGGGAGCCTTTGGATTGCGGCGGAGCGGACATGCGCGGCTCGATGCTGTGGTGAGGGTGGTGAGTACTAGCCGGTCAACCCGGGTTCGGAACACGGCACGACGGGCGGCTTCCGCCATCGCCCAGCACCGCCTGCCAGCAGGCGAGCGCGGCCAGCGCCGCCGTATCGGCCCGGAGCAGACGGGGTCCCAGGCCGACCGAGGTAACAAACGGCAGTTTCCGAAGGGCGTCAAGTTCGCTTTCTGCGAAGCCGCCCTCCGGTCCGGTCATGGCTGCCCAGGGCGCGGCGCGCGCCTCGGGATCGGCCGCCAAGCCGGTCAAAACCTCGCCGATCGGCCGCGCCGGCCCGGCTTCGGCGCAGAGCAGTAGCCGCCGCCCGGCCGGCCAGTCGGCCAACAGCCGGTCGAACGCGACCGGTTCGCGCACTTCGGGCAGGCTCAGGCGGCCGCACTGCTCGGCGGCCTCCCGCGCATTCGCCGCCAGGCGCGCGACGTTGACCCGGGTCACCGCGGTATGGCGCGTGATCACCGGCTGCAACAGGGCGCAGCCGAGCTCGGTCGCCTTCTGGGCCAGGAAGTCGAGGGGCCCGCGCTTGATCAGCGCGAACACCAGCCAAAGGTCGGGCTGGGGCTCGGACGCGCGGCGCAGGCTCTCGACCGTCAGGCTGCCCCGGCCGCGGCCCAGCGCCTCGATGCGCGCCAGCCACTCGCCGTCGCGCGCATTGAACGCACCCAGCGCCGCGCCGGGCTTGAGCCGCAGCACGTCGCGCAGGTAGTGGGCTTGGCCGGGTTCGAGTTCGACCCGGGCGCCGGACGCCAGGTCCGCCGCGAGATAGAGCCGGATCCCAATCGGTGATTCGGTCATGAATTCCGCACCCTTTACCGCCGCGCGGCCAGACTTGAGTGCCCAGGCTTGAACGCCCAGCTTGAGTGTTCCCACACTTGAGCACGGGACCCGGCGCGGTCAAGATTAGGCCATGGCGACACCACCGGAAACACCCGCCGCGCGCGCGGCACGGGCGAGCGACATTCTGGCCGATCACTGGACCTTGCGGCTCGCGCCCGGCCCGCTCCGGCCCTATCTGCGCCTGGTCCGAATCGACCGGCCGATCGGTACCTGGCTGCTGCTGTTGCCCTGCTGGTGGAGCCTAAGCATGGCGGCCTCGGCGGGCTTCCGGCCACCGGACCTGTACCTGATCGGGCTATTCGCGCTGGGCGCCCTGGTCATGCGCGGCGCCGGCTGCACGGTCAACGACATCGTCGACCGGAACATCGACGCCAAGGTGGCGCGCACCGCCGGCCGGCCGATCGCCAGCGGCGAGATTTCGCCGGTCCGGGCGTTCGCGCTGCTCGGCGCCTTGCTGCTGCTCGGCCTCGCAATTCTGCTTCAGCTCAACGATTTCGCGGTGATTCTGGGCGCGGCCGCGCTACCGCTGATCGCGGTCTATCCGTTCATGAAACGCGTGACCTACTGGCCCCAGGCTTGGCTCGGCCTGACCTTCAACTGGGGCGCGCTGCTGGGCTGGGCGGCGGCGACCGGCGGGCTCGACGCGCCGGCGCTGCTGCTCTATGGGGGCGGGATCGCCTGGACCCTGGGGTACGACACCATCTACGCCCACCAGGACAAGGAGGACGACGCGCTGGTCGGGGTCAGGTCGAGCGCGCTCAAGCTGGGCACGAACACCAAACCCTGGCTGGTGATGTTTTTCGGATTGGCGGTCGCGGGGTTCGGGGGCGCGGGCTGGGCGGCGGGCCTCGGCTGGCCGTTCTATCTGGGCCTGGCCGGGGTCGCGGCGCAATTCGCCTGGCAGGTGGCCACGCTCGACATCGACGATCCGGCCGGCTGCCTCGCGCGCTTCAAGTCGAACCGCCATGCCGGCTGGATCCTGCTCGCAGGCATCCTCGCCGCCGGCGCGATCCACTGAATAGCGGCAGGCCGGCTCATGGCCCCTTGAGGATTTCGAAGTGGGGCGCTTCGGCGGGCAGGGCTTGGGTTTCCATCTCCGCGACCAAGACCTTGCGGCCCGCGGGATCGCGGATCGTCTCCAGGATGTGAGGGTCGAGCGCACGCGCCGGCCGGTGCCGGGCGCGCACCAGATCGATCGCCTGCTCCTGGTGCAGCGCGCCGTGAGGCCGGGCCTCCGAGGCCACCGCGGCGAGGCCGAGCGCGCCGCCGTCCCGGGCCAGGCAGCCGCGGATCGAAAGGTAGACGCCGGCGTCGTTCAACTCCGCCACGGGCCCGGCCTCGAGCGCCAGCGACACCCCGCGCAGGCGGCCGTAGAAGTAGTTTTCGCCGCCCAGTTCGGTCTCGTGCATGCGGCCGATCTGATCCTCCGCGAGCCAGGTGACGTAGACCTCGGCCACGGCGCCCGGGGTATGCTGGAGATTGGCCGCGATCGAGCCGTACTGGGTGACGTGGGCGGAATAGACCACGTCGTAGTCCTGGAGCCAGGCGCGGCTGACCGGGATCTCGGCGCGCGCGCCGAACTTGCGGCGAAGCTGCTCGGGCGAACGGTTCGAGCCGTGGCCGATGACCGGCCGCCGCCCGGCGAAGCGGGCGGCCTGGGAAGTCCCGGGTTCCAACGGCTGCGCGGCGCCGTCCCGAAACAGGTAGGAGCGACCGGGCGCGGGAAAGGGATAGGATTTGGCCAACACGAGGCGCGCATGATCGCTCTCGGGCAGGGGCCAGGGCACGGGCACGGGGAACCTAGCCGGGACGGACGCCGCCGGACACGGCCAGTGTCAGTCGGTGCAGAGCGGCGGCTCGTCCGGATCGATGCACTCGATGCGGTAGCGCGTCGTGCAACGATCAACGCTCTGCCAGGCGTGTTTGGACCATTCCTCCTTGGCCGCCTTGTAGTCGCGGAACGGGCCGAACCACTTTTCCTTGCTGCCGACGGTATCTTGGAAATGGGTGTCCGTGTATTCGCCTCCGACGACCCAGAATAACGACATCCCCGCGTCCTTCACTTCTGAATAACTTGGACTTAACGCCCAGGTTTAGAGTTGCCAATTAAACGATATATTTAATATCCTAGGAAACCGTAAAAAAGGTCAAGCGATATCTACGGTCGCGCAAGCGCCCAGAAGCACTCAAGGCGCGCCATTCGTATCTCTGGGCACCTGCCGGTATCACCCCAGAGTCGACCGGGACCGATCCGGATCGACCCGCCAGGCCAGGTACGGCAAAAAAGGAACCCACCGCCATGTTTATCGAACTCTCAGGCTTCTCGATCTTCGTGATCGCAATTTTGGTGCTTGCCTTCGTGATTATCCTCATGGGGGTCAAGGCGGTGCCCCAGGGCTTTGAATACACGGTCGAGCGCTTCGGCCGCTACACTCGAACGCTCGCCCCGGGGCTGAACATCATCACGCCAATGATCGACCGCATCGGTGCCAAGATGAATATGATGGAGACCGTGCTCGATGTCCCCTCCCAGGAGGTCATCACCAAGGACAACGCGTTGTTGGAGGTCGACGGCGTGGTGTTCCATCAGGTGCTCGACGCCGCCAAGGCGGCCTACGAGGTCAAGGATCTCGAGCGCGCAGTGCTCAACCTGACCATGACCAACATCCGCACGGTCATGGGCTCGATGGACCTGGACGAGTTGCTGTCCCAGCGCGACAAGATCAACCATCAACTGCTGACCGTGGTCGACGACGCCACCGCGCCTTGGGGCCTCAAGGTGACCCGCATCGAGATCAAGGATATCACCCCGCCCAGGGACCTGGTCGAATCCATGGGCCGGCAGATGAAGGCGGAACGCGACAAGCGCGCCACGATCCTGACCGCCGAGGGCGACCGCCAGGCCGAGATCCTGCGCTCGGAAGGCGAGAAACAGGCCGCGATCCTGGCCGCCGAGGGCCGCCGGGAGGCCGCCTTCAAGGATGCCGAGGCGCGCGAGCGCGAGGCCGAGGCCGAGGCCAAGGCGACCCAGATGGTCTCCGACTCCATCTCCGCGGGCAACATCCAGGCGATCAACTACTTCATCGCCCAGCGCTATATCGAGGCGCTCGGCCGCTTCGCCGATTCGCCGAACCAGAAGATGTTCTTCATGCCGATCGAGGCGGCCGGGGTGATCGGCGCCATCGGCGGCATCGCCGAGCTGGTGCGGGAGGCCGCGGGCGGCAGTGGCGGCGGCAGCGGCAGTGGCGGCGGCAGCGGCAGTGGCGGCGGCAGCGGAAGTGGCGGCCCCTGGGGCCGCGGCCCCGGCAACGAGGGATAAGCCACCATGTCGCCGGAAGAGATCGAATTCTGGCACTGGTGGGTCGCGGCCGTCGTGCTCATCGTGGCCGAGGTCTTCGCGCCGGGCGCCGTGGCGCTGTGGATGGCGGTCTCGGCCGCCGTGGTCGGACTGCTGCTCTTGGCGATCCCGGACCTGACCTGGCAGACTCAGATCCTGATCTTCGCCGTGCTCTCGGTCGCCGCCGTGGTCGGCTGGCGCGCCTATCAATTGCGCTATCCGACCGTGTCCGATCAACCCGCCCTCAATCGGCGCGGCGAGCAGTACGTCGGCCGGGTGTTCACGCTCTCGGAGGCCATTGTCAACGGCACCGGCAAGATCCACGTCGACGACACCATGTGGAAGGTCGAGGGCGCGGACCTGCCCGAAGGCACCCAGGTCCGGGTCACTGGCGTCGACGGCACCCTGCTGACCGTGGAACCGGCGTAGTCAAGCTGGCGGCGCTGGCCGCGCCGATTACTCCGAAACGACCGGCTGGCTCAAGGCCTCGAGGTTCCAGCCGCCCTGCCAGCGCCGGTACAGCGTCCAGAGGCCGTAGCCGGCCAGAAGCGTGGCGAGGATCGGTCGCGGTATCCCGCCCATCATGAACAACGGCACTGCGGCGGCCACGCAGACGGCCGGCTGATAAAACAGCGTCCATATGCGCAGGCCACGATGCGCCTGGAACAGCGGATAGACGGCGGAGAAGACCGCGATAATCAAGAAGAACAGCGACCACGGCCGGGTCACGAAGGGGCTTAAGTCGGTGGTAATCGCCATCGCCCGGGCCAGGTTCAACTCGGCGATGTTGCCGAGCACCACGCCCAGGATCATCGGCACCAGCGGGAATCCGAACTGGCGCATGACGAAACCGAGGATGCCGAACCACAGCAGGGTCCAGAGGTCGAATTCGACGTTGTTGATGGCGAACACGCCGATACCGCAAAAACCTAAAATTATGCCGGCCAGCATGTACATGCGGATTTTCGTGACCAGAACGAAGATCCGGAGCATGAAAGACTGAAGCCCCAGCATCATGAAGGTGGCCAGGAAGAAGGCGATGAAGATGGAATAGGCGAGCACCGGCTCTTCGGCGATGAAGGTCGGGCTGGGGACCACGTCGTGGATCAGCAGCGCGCCGAGCATCACCGCCGCGGTCACATCGCCGGGGATGCCCAGCGCCATGAGCACGATCAGCGCGCCGCCCTCGACCGCATTGTTGGAGCTCTCCGGTGCGATGATGCCCTCGGCGATGCCGGTGCCAAACTTTTCCGGATGCTTGGAGGCCTTCTTGGCTTGGTCGTAGGCCAGAATGTTGGCGATCGAGCCGCCGGCGCCGGGCAGGATGCCGGTGAACACGCCGATCAGCGCCGAACGAACCACAACGGTCCAGTGTTTCAAGATCACGCGTATTGCGCGACGATGCTCGATCTTGGCATGAATGGTGCCTTTTTCGGCGAGCGACTTTTTCGCGTTTTCCGGATCCCGGACGTCACGCAGAAGTTGGCTGAAGGCAAACAGGCCGATCAAGACGGCGATGAAATCGAATCCCTGAAGCAGCGCATCGTTGCCGAAATTCAATCGCGCCATGCCGACCGCCTCGTCCTCGCCGACGGTCCTGGCCAGCAAGCCGACGGCGCCCGCGATTAATCCCTTTGTCAGGCTGCGTCCGGAAAGGCTGGCAGTGATGGTCAGCGCGAACATCACCAGCATAAAATAGTCCCAAGGGTTGAATTCGAGCCCGATGCGCGCGAGCTGCGGCGCCAGGGTGACCAGCAGCACGGCGCTGATCATGCCGCCGGAAAACGACGACCACACGCCGATGCCCAGCGCCAGTCCCGGCTCGCCCTTGCGCGCCATGGGGAAGCCATCGAAGGTCGTCGCCACCGAGGACGGCGTGCCCGGAATGCCGGTCAGGATGCCGGCCATGAGCCCGCCCGAGAGACCGCCGACCAGGACGCTGACCATGGTCGCCAGCCCTTGCGGGGCCGGCATTCCGAAAGTGAACGGCAGGGTCAGCACCACCGCCATGGCAATGGTGAATCCGGGTATGGCGCCGGCGATCAGGCCGCCCGCGACCCCGATCAACATGAGAGAGAGTGTCGTGACGTTCGTGATTTCAGCGAAGGCCAAACCGATGTTTTCGAGGATCACGGGACCAGCCTCCGGGCCGTCAGAAGGGCGAGAAAACTTCGCCCGGCGGCAAAAGCACGCCTAGGGCAAACGTAAATATGCACCACATGCCGCCGACCGAAATCAGGGCCAGGGCCGCGTGTTGCATAAGCTGCCGGGGGCTCCACCCGCCGAGCACGCCCATCAGCGTGAAAACGAACAAGACGCCGCCGATCAAACTGCCCAAAATCGGAAGTGTAATTAGATAGGCGAAGAACAGGCCGAAACACCAAAGCGGGTTGCGCCAGTAAAGAACCCAACCGATCAGGCCGGGCGCCCGCGCCGGCCCGTCGTCCTTATCGCGTTCGTCCACGGCCGCCGGCCCATGGCGCAGCGACTGGACCAGATAGAGTGTGCTCAGCAGCGCAAGCACGGCGATGATGACGCGCGGCCAAGTCGATGGTTTCAACTGCCCGTAATCCGGCGTCCGGATGCTGAATGTCGACCAGAAAAATATGCCACAAGCCATCAACAGCACGATGGCGATAACCGCATCGCGGTTCAGTCGCTGCATGTCGGCCTCTCAGGCGATTCCAGGAATGGAAGCGGCCCGCGCCCGAATATAGGGCGCGAACCGCATTCCTGCGAAGCTATGATTCGGTTACTGCTTTTTCCACATGCCGATCTTGATCGCGACCTTCTCGTGATCGGCGAAGGTCTTGATCGCCCATTCGCGGTAACCGGCTGGCCCGACCCAATTGACACCGGTTTCCTTGGCTTCCATTTGGCTGAGAAAGTCCGGATCCTCGGCCGCTTGCTTGAAGATGCCCGCCCAATGGTCGATCACGTCCTTGGGCGTGCCCTTGGGCGCGACAATGCCGCGATCGAGCGCGTAGATCATGTCGATGCCGAGTTCCGTCAATGTCGGCATGTCCGGCAGGCTCTTGGAGCGCTCCGCCGCGGCGATGGCAAAGCCTTTAAGGTCACCACCCGTAATGTACTTGCCGCCCGAAGCAACGTTGAGGCCGCCCATATCGATAGCCCCCGAAAGCAGCGCGGTCATGCGCTCGCGGGTGCCGTCATAAGGGACGAACTTGAACTTCATGCCGGTCAGATCCTCAAGGATCAGCCAATAGAACTGGCTCGTCGATCCGAAGGTCGCGCCAACTTTGACCGTGCCAGGAGCCGCGAGGGCGGCCTTCTTGAACTCCTCGAAGGTGTTCCACGGCACACTGCCGGCCGCGCCGACGATGTCCGGAGTCGAGGTCAGAAGCGAGATCGTCTCGAAGTTGTCAAAATGGAAGTCGATGCGGCCGTTGAGATAGCTGGTGATCGCACTCTGATGGATCGCGAACAGGGTGCAGCCGTCGGGCTTGGACCTGGCGGCCTCCTTGGCGCCCTTGTTGCCGCCCTGACCGCCGATGGTGACGACTTTGATCTTGGGGGTCACATCGAGGTTCTGAATGGTCTTCTCGAAAATCGAGAAGATGACGTGGGTGCCGCCGCCGGCCTTCCACGGCACGATCAGCTTGGCGGTCTTGCATGGGATGTTGGGCGCCGCCGACGCGGTGGTCGCGGCCAGGCCGACGAAGGCGGCAACCGCCGTCATCGCGATAATGGTTTTCTTTAGGTACATTTAGTCCTCCCTGAGGGGTGTTGCGGCGCCGCCCAAATCCCGGGCCGCACGCCGAAATCCACTGAAATCCGCCGATTATCCTTGCGCCACCCTTTGTTTTCCGGGGCGTTTTCGCTGGTTCGGGATAATTGTAACGGAATGGCCCCAAAGCGCAATCAAGGGATTCCGGTTGGTCTGCCGGTTAGACCGGTCGGATTCGGCCTTCGATCGAGTCCTTGCTACGCCCCGGCCACGGTCATGGCGTCGATGCGGAGCGTGGGGGCGTTGGTGCCGTAGCGGAACTCGAGGTCGTTGGCGGGGGTGAGCGCCAGGAACATGTCCTTGAGATTGCCCGCCACCGTGGCCTCGCTGACCGGGTGGGTCAACTCGCCGTTTTCGATCCAGAAGCCTGAGGCGCCGCGGGAATAGTCGCCGGTAACGGTATCGACACCCATGCCCATCATCTCGGTGACGTAGAAGCCCTGGGCGATATCGGCCATGAGCTGGTCCGGGCTGGCCGTGCCGGGCTCCATGTATAGGTTGGAGATGCTCGGCGAGGGCGGGCCGGAGGTGCCGCGCGAGGCGTGTCCGGTGGACTCGAGCCCCAACTGGCGCGCCGAAGCCAGGCTCATGATCCAGGTGGTCAACCGTCCATCCGCAATCACCTCGCGGCGCGCGTTCGCGATGCCCTCGCCGTCGAAGGGTTTCGAGCGCAAGCCCCGCGGCCGGTGCGGATCGTCGACAACCGTAATGCCCGCGGCGAAGATCGCCTCGCCCATCTTTTCTTTGAGGAAGGAGGTGCCGCGCGCCACCGCGGGGCCCGAGATCGCGCTGGCCAGGTGGCCGAGCAGGCCGGCCGATA
>Ga0209987_10001265_pt1 | contig 13754 bp, 12 predicted proteins | sample N074metaG_FD_182134 | JGI IMG/M metagenome (GOLD analysis project Ga0209987, IMG submission 182134) | Deep subsurface microbial communities from Kermadec Trench to uncover new lineages of life (NeLLi) - N074 metaG (SPAdes) (version 2) | ecosystem: Environmental > Aquatic > Marine > Ocean trench... | reverse complement strand
GCCCGCCCCGATCCAGTTTGCCCATGAAATTTTGGCCACGATGGCCGCCGACCGCCACGGTGGAAAGGCCCCCGGCCTGGAACCTGATGCCAAAAGCCAGGTCAGCCTGAAATATGAAAACGGCAAACCTGTTGGCGCTACTTCGGTGGTTGTTTCAACCCAGCACAAACCAGATTTTACCGGCACCGACCTTCGCGAATACGTTCGCGGACGGGTCATGAGTGTCCTGCCCGAGGGTTGGATGTGCCCCGAAGAAGAGTTTTATGTCAATCCGACCGGCCAGTTTATTGTTGGCGGTCCTGATGGCGATGCCGGCCTTACCGGGCGCAAGATTATCGTTGATACCTATGGCGGGGCTGCGCCCCATGGCGGCGGGGCATTTTCCGGAAAAGACCCAACCAAGGTCGATCGCTCGGCGGCCTATATGGCGCGCTATCTGGCGAAAAATGTTGTTGCGGCGGGTCTGGCTGATAACTGCCTGATCCAGCTGGCCTACGCCATTGGAGTTTCGAAACCACTTTCGGTGTATGTCAATCTTTTCAATACCGGTCATGTTGATGAAAACAAGCTACCCACCCTTTTCATGGAAATGATTGACCTGAGCCCGCGGGCAATCAGAGAGCGTCTTGGCCTCAATAAACCGATCTATGCCAAGACCGCCGCCTACGGCCATTTTGGCCGCACGCCCGAAGATGACGGCGCATTTTCCTGGGAAAAAACGGATTTGGTGGAAATGCTTAAAGCCCAGTTCTAGGGGTGGATCCCATGGCGGGATATCACGATTTCAAGGAAAAATTCTACGGACGCCGCAAGGGGCCAACCTTGTCGCAGCGCCAAAGGCGCCTTTTACGGGACATCTTGCCCAGCGTCTCATTCCAGGCAGAAAGCATCCCCCGGGGGGCGCTCAGCCCGGAAACCTTGTTCGATTTTCAGGTCAAGGATGTTTGGCTTGAAATTGGTTTTGGCAAGGGCGAACACCTAAGCTTCCAGGCCGGCCAGAATTCAGACATCGGTTTTATCGGGTGTGAACCGTTTATCAATGGAGTGGCCGGGCTGGTGACTAAAATCCACGAAAGCGGATGCAAGAATATTCGCATTTACCCCGATGACGCCCGCCACGTTTTGAGCGCCCTGAAACCTGCCAGTATCGGCCGCCTTTTCCTGCTTCACCCGGACCCTTGGCCGAAGGCCCGGCACGCCAAACGCCGCTTTGTTTCGGAAAATAATTTGGACGTACTCTCAAGAATCATGAAACCGGGAGCAGAACTTCGAATCGGCACTGATCACCCAACCTATATGGCCTGGACCATGAAAGAGATGCAAAAGCGTAGGGATTTTATATGGACCGCGGAATGCGCCGATGACTGGCGAAACCCCCCGCCGGACTGGCCCGAGACCCGCTATGCCGCAAAGGCCAAGGCTTCCAGCACGCCTTGCGTCTATTTAACATTTTTAAAAACCGAGCGCGATTCCCATAAGCCTTGAACTTCTTGATTGCATATTTCCGGGATTTATATTAAAGGAAAGCATCTTCACGACAAACAATTCGGCGGGAAGTGGGCTCGGGCCCGCTTTTTTTGATTGCCGAAAAGGTTTGTTCCGAAGCGTTGAACAAAAACCGAGGTGCCGTGTGCCATCGCCGATAGAAGAAAGACTGGCAAACCTGCTTGAACCCGCAATCGAGGGATTGGGTTTTGACCTGGTGCGCATCAAGGTGATGGGCGGCAATGCGCCGACCATCCAGGTTATGGCGGAAAAGCCTGACCGCACCATGACGGTGAAAAATTGTGTTAAACTAAGCCGTGAAATTGCCGCGGTACTGGATGTGGAAGACCCGATAGCAGGGAAATATACCCTTGAGGTCTCATCCCCAGGTATTGACCGGCCGCTGACCCGCCTGAAAGACTTTGAAGACTTTAAGGGCTTTGAAGCCAAGGTGGAAACCACCGTCCCGATCGATGGCCAAAAGCGGTTCCGGGGCCGGCTGATTGGCACCGAAGGCGATCGGATAAAGCTGATGGCAGACGCGGGTGATGTGGAATTTTTGTTTGAAGATATCGAAAAGGCCAAACTCATTTTAACCGATGAATTGGTCGCGGCCTCGATAAAGGGTCGTTAATTTTAACAGTGTCGCAACAAAGACGGAGTAAGAGCTATGGCGCTGGCAGTTGGAGCTAACAAACTGGAAATCCTGCAAATCGCGGAAGCGGTGGCCCGGGAAAAAGCAATCGACAAGGAAATCGTGATTGAGGCGATGGAAGAAGCCATCCAAAAGGCGGCCAAAGCCCGCTATGGTATGGAAAATAATATCCGCGCCCAAATCGACCGGGAGAATGGTGACCTTCGCCTGTTCCGGATTCGCGAAGTGGTGGAAAACGTTGAAAACGTCAGCACCGAAGTGACCCTTGAAGAGGCTCGCAAGGACAAACCAGAAGCCGAGGTTGGCGAATTCATTGCCGAATCACTGCCGCCCATCGACTATAGCCGGATTTCCGCCCAGACCGCCAAACAGGTGATCGTGCAAAAGGTCAGAAGCGCCGAGCGCGAACGTCAGTTCGAAGAATTCAAAGACCGCGTTGGTGAAATTATCACCGGGGTTGTCAAGCGCATTGAATATGGCAACGTTATTGTTGATCTGGGCCGCGCCGAAGCCATTATCCCGCGCGACCACGTCATTCCCCGCGAGCATATGCGCAACAACGAACGTGTTCGCGCCTTTATCCGCGATGTTCGCCGCGAAAACCGCGGCCCGCAGATTTTCTTGTCACGCACCGTTCCTGAATTTATGGCGCAACTGTTTGCCCAGGAAGTTCCAGAAATTTACGATGGCGTCATTGATATCAAGGCGGTCGCCCGCGATCCTGGCAGCCGTGCTAAAATTGCTGTTCTGTCCAATGACGGCGGTATCGACCCGGTCGGCGCCTGTGTTGGTATGCGGGGCAGCCGTGTCCAGGCAGTGGTGAGTGAATTGCAGGGTGAGAAAATTGATATTATCCAGTTTTCCGAAGACCCGGCGACATTGATTGTCAACGCCCTGGCACCGGCCCAAGTGGTTAAGGTGGTTCTTGATGAGGATGAGCGGCGTATCGAAGTAGTGGTTCCCGATGACCAGCTTTCGCTGGCTATCGGGCGGCGCGGCCAAAACGTGCGCCTGGCCTCCAAATTGACCGGCTGGGTGATTGATATCCTGACCGAGGCCGAAGAATCCGAACGTCGCCAGGAAGAGTTCAAAACCCAAAGTAAAATGTTTGCCGAGCAGCTTGATGTTGACGAAACCCTCGCCCAGCTTCTGGTCGTTGAGGGTTTTGCCGAGCTCGAAGAGGTTGCCTATATCGAAGCCGAAGAATTGACCGCGATCGAAGGCTTTGATGAAGACCTGGTAACCGAATTGCAGCAACGCGCGCTTGATGCCCTTGAGAACCGTAAAAAAGAAGCCGATAAAAAGCGTAAAAAACTTGGTGTCACTGATGATCTTGCCGCAATCGAAGGACTGACCCCCGAAATGCTGGTCACCCTGGGTGAGGCTGAGGTTAAAACCCTCGAAGATTTCGCCGGATTTATCGCCGATGAATTGATCTCATCCTACGACGGCATTTTGAAAAACACCGACCTGGTGGAAACAGATGTCAACACCATGATCATGGCCGCCCGCGTTAAAGCCGGGTGGATTACAGCCGAAGAACTGGCTGAGGCTGAAGCCGCCGCCAGTGCCAGGGAAGCTACCGAGGAGGATGCCGAGGCAGTAGCCGAAGAGGACGCTGCGGAAGCTGCCGAAAAAAGCCCCGCAGAAGCTAAAGAGGAGCCTCTTGAAGAGGCAGTCCAGGAACCAGTAGCCGGGATACCGGAGAAAGAAGAGACTGCGCCTGAGGCGGAACCTGAAATTGCTGTGGAAACCGCCCCTGAAGCCAAAAAGAAAAAAGCGCCAAAAAGTAAGGCTAAAACCAAGCCAAAAAGTAAGGCTAAAGCCAAGCCAAAAAGCAAGTCTAAGGACAAGGCTTAAAGCCCTCCGGCCTAGTGAAACCGCGGCGCTTGGGCTAAAGCCTGATGCGGTAAGAAAAGCAAAACTTCCAAAACCCCCTGTCATAAAGGGTGGAACAGGACCTGAAAAGAATGAGTGACGATCGAAAATTGACGTTATCTGACAAGCCTCCGAGCGGCCCGGCCAAACCGGCCCAGCCCGCGAGGCCGCGGCCTGGCCTGCTCCCCCGGCGCACCAAACCTGTTGTCGTTGAACGCAAACGGCGCCGCTTTATTCACAGGGACGGCGGGGCAACCAAGGCCCCGCTGGTGATTGAGGAAAATTTTTCCTTGAAACCCAAAAAACCTGCTGGGGAAATGGCCGCCGATTCAGAAGAAAAACTCACCTCGCAGGAGCGCGACACCCGTGCCGAAGCGCTGAAGGATGCTATTCGTCAGGCCGAGCAAGACCGTATGCGCGCATCAGAAGAAAAGCGCCAACGGGAAAAGGAACAGGAAGCCCTGCGCCAGGAAACCGAAGCCAAAAAGACCAAGGTTGACCACGAGGAAGATGCCCGCCACCGCGCCGAAAATGAAGCCAAACATAAGGCCGAGGAAGCTGCCCAGCAAAAGGCCGTCGCCGAAGCTGAGGCTCAAAAAGCGTTGGCAGAAGAAGAAAAACTTAAGGCTGAGGCCTCTGTTACGCCCGACTACAAAAAAGAAAAACCGGCGCAACAGCGCACCCATAAAAAAGAACCTGAAAAAAAGCGCCACGCCAATCTCGCCAAGAAAAAAGGCGGCGAACGCCGGCGCAGCGGCAAATTAACGGTTACTAACGCTCTTGATGGCGGTGATGAATTGCGTCCGCGCTCGCTGGCTGCTCTGAAACGGGCCAAGGCCAAGCAAAAAAGAGCGGCCCTCGGCGAAACCCCCAGCGCCAAGAAATCCCGTGAAATTGTTGTTCCGGAAAGTATCACGGTTCAGGAACTGGCCAACCGTATGGCGGAAAAAGCCGTTGATGTTATCCGCGCCCTGATCAATATGGACATGCCCGCGACCATGAACGAAACCATAGACCCCGATACTGCTGAACTGGTGGTTGCCGAGTTTGGCCATACCGTGAAGAGGGTCACCGAAGCCGATGTCGAAATTGGCCTAATCGGTGATGAAGATGATCCCAAATTGCTAAAACCACGCCCACCTGTGATCACCGTAATGGGCCACGTTGATCATGGCAAAACATCGCTGCTGGATGCCTTGCGCCAAACCGATGTTGTCAGCGGTGAAGCCGGCGGCATTACCCAGCATATAGGCGCCTACCAGGTAACGCTGAAATCAGGACAGAAAATTACTTTCCTTGATACCCCGGGCCATGAAGCATTTACCGAAATGCGCTCACGCGGCGCCCAGGTCACCGATATTGTTATTTTGGTGGTGGCTGCCGATGATGGGGTCATGCCGCAGACCATAGAAGCCATTAACCACGCCAAGGCCGCCGGGGTCCCGATAATTGTGGCTATCAATAAAATGGATGTTGACGGCGCCAATCCAGACCGGGTCAGGAATGATCTGCTGCAACACGAAGTAATCGTTGAAAAAATGTCGGGGGATACGCTTGATATTGAGGTTTCGGCGGTAAAGAAAACCGGGCTTGATAAGCTGGAAGAAACTATTTTGTTGCAGGCCGAACTTCTTGATCTCAAGGCCAACCCGGATCGCCCCGCTGAAGGCGCGGTGGTTGAAGCCATGCTCGACAAGGGCCGCGGCCCGGTCGCGACCTTGTTGATCCAACGGGGCACCCTAAAAAAGGGTGATATTGTTGTTGCTGGCGCCGAATGGGGAAAGGTCCGGGCAATTTCAGATGACAAGGGAAAGCCCATCAAGGAAGCGGGCCCATCGATGGCGGTTGAGATTACAGGGCTTAATGCCGCGCCCTCCGCCGGGGATGTTTTTCTTGTAGTGGATAGCGAAAGCCGCGCCCGGGAAGTGTCTGAATACCGCACCGAACAAAAGAAAAGCAAACGGGTTTCACGCAGTGAAGTATCGCTTGAAGACATGTTCAGCGCGATGAAAGAAACCAAGACTGAAAACTTTCCGGTAGTGATCAAGGCCGATGTCCAAGGATCTGCCGAAGCCATTGCCCAAGCCCTGCAAAAGATTGGCAACGAAGAAATCCAAGCTCAAATTCTTCATGCCGGGGTTGGCGCTATTGTTGAATCGGATGTCACCCTGGCCAGCGCCTCAGATGCGTTTATTATCGGCTTTAATGTCCGTGCCAACCAACAGGCGCGTGAAACAGCCAAAGCTGAAAATGTCCCGATTAAGTACTATTCGGTCATTTATGACGTGATTGATGAGGTCAAGGCGGCGATGGAGGGCAAACTGTCACCGGCGATTATTGAAACCATACTGGCGCTGGTTGAGGTCAAGGAGGTTTTCTCCGCGGGGAAAAAGGGCAAAGCGGCTGGGTGTATAGTTTCCGAGGGTATCGCCAAGGTCGGGGAAAAAGCCCGGTTGGTACGCGAAGATGTTGTAATCTACACCGGCAAGATCGAATCCCTGCGCCGCTTCAAGGACGATGTCAAAGAAGTCAAGAAGGGCACCGAATGTGGTGTCGGGCTTGAGAATTTCACTGAATACAAACCCGGCGATAGAATCGAAGTGTTCGAGACCGAGGAAAAGAAAAAAACGCTCTAGTTTTTTAGGTAAACCACGAGACAAACCAATGGATAAAAAAACCAATACCAAAGGCGGGTCAAACATCCGATTGCTCCGGATCGGCGAAAATATCCGCCATTCGCTTGCAACAATCCTGCATCGCGAGGATATGCGTGACCCGGCCCTGGAGGGGGTTTCGATCACTGTGTGTGAAGTGCGCGCCGCGCCTGACCTCAGAAACGCCACCGTTTATGTTTTGCCCCTGGGGGGTGAAAACCAGGAAGAGGTCCTAAAAGCCCTTAACCGGGCCGCGCCTTACCTTTCAGGCCAGGTGTCACAGACCCAGCATTTAAAATATATGCCAAAGTTGAAATTCGAAGCCGACGAAACCTTCGATGAATCCAGCCATATCAGCTCACTTCTTTCAAACCCCAAAGTGGCCGCAGACCTGAAAAAAGAAGATTGATGGCGCGGAAGGGTAACAAGGTCGATGGCTGGATAATCATCGATAAAGATAGCGGTATGACTTCGGCCGATGTCGTGCGCCGCGTTAAACGAATACTTCACCCGCAAAAAATTGGCCACGCCGGAACGCTTGATCCATTAGCCACCGGCATTCTGCCGCTGGCGCTTGGCGAAGCCACCAAGACCGTTTCCTACATTACCGATGCCATAAAGGAATATGAATTTACCATTCGTTGGGGTGAAGAGCGAACAACCGATGACAGCGAAGGTGACGTTGTTAAAACCAGTAACTTACGCCCGGGTGAAAAAGATATCATAAAAGAACTTCCCGGGTTTATCGGCGAGATTGAACAGATCCCGCCACAATTTTCAGCGTTAAAAGTGGACGGCCAACGCGCCTACAAGCTGGCCCGTGCCGGTGAGCGGGTCGAATTGAAGCCAAGACTGGTAAAAATTGATACATTTGAGCCAATTTTGGGCCAAAATGACAAGGATCATGCAAGTTTCCACGTAATCTGCGGAAAAGGGACATATATTCGCGCATTAGCGCGTGATTTAGGCCGAAAACTCCAGTGTTTTGGCCACATTACAGCGATCTGCCGAACCGTGGTCGGACCCTATTCACAAAGTAGGGCGTTTTCGCTGGCAAAGCTGGATGATTTAAGCCATAGTGCGCGCGTTTTGGAAGCCCTGATTCCCGTAATGACAGCGCTGGACGACATCCCGGCCCTTGCCGTTACCAAAGACGAAGCCCGGCGCATTAAAAATGGCCAGGTCATAAGGCTTCCAACGAAAAAGAGCGGCACGGTTTGCCTGACCCTTGATAAGACACTGGTTGCCTTGGCAACGGTCGAAGATGGCGAAACCAGACCGCTCAGGATTTTTAACTTAAACTAGATGGAGAACACGATGTCGATTACACCTGAAAGAAAACAGGCAATCGTTAAGGATTACGCTGTAAAGAAAAATGATACCGGCTCACCTGAAGTACAGGTTGCCATTCTTACCGAACGTATCGTCAATTTGACGGATCACTTTAAAGAGCACGCAAAAGACAATCATTCGCGCCGCGGTTTGATGAAAATGGTCAACCAGCGCCGCCGCCTGCTCGCTTACTTGAAAAAAACAGATGAAGAAAGATATGCACAGCTGATCAAACGGCTTGGCCTGAGAAAATAAGATTTTCCGGGATGGGCCCGGAAGCGCCAACTGTTTGAAAAATCACGCTGTTGCAAGAGATGAAGAAGATGTTTGATATACATAAAAAAGAAATTACATGGGGCGGACGCCCGCTTAGCATTGAAACCGGCCGTATTGCCCGCCAGGCTGGCGGCGCGGTTGTTGTTACCTACGGGGAAACAATTGTGCTGGCCACGGTTGTGGCCGACAAAAAGCCTAAACCGGAACTGGATTTTTTCCCGCTCACGGTAAACTATATGGAAAAAACCTACGCCGCCGGCAAGATTCCGGGCGGCTTTTTTAAACGCGAAGGGCGCCCCTCTGAAAAGGAAACCCTGACCAGCCGGTTGATCGACCGGCCGATCCGGCCTTTGTTCCCGGCCAATTTCAGAAATGAAACCCAGATCATTTGTACGGTTCTGTCCCACGATCTTGAAAACGACCCCGACATTGTTGCCCTGATTGGCGCCAGTGCCGCACTGACACTTTCCGGTGTGCCCTTTTTCGGCCCCATTGGTGGCGCCCGGGTTGGTTATAAGGATGGTAAATACCTGCTGAACCCGGTTCCGGCCGATCTTGAAGAGAGCGAACTTGACCTAATCGTCGCGGGCACAAGTGATGCCGTTTTGATGGTTGAGTCCGAAGCCAAGGAGTTATCGGAAAAAATTATGCTTGGCGCCGTTATGTATGGCCACAAGGAAATGCAGCCGGTGATCGACATGATTATCGCCCTTGCCGAGGAGTGCGCAAAAGAACCTTGGGAGCTGCAAACGGAAGAGGATACAAGCGATCTTGAGAAGAAGATCGCCAAACTGGCCGAAAAAGATTTGCGCAAGGCCTATAAAGAAACCGTCAAACAGACCCGCTCGGCAGCCATTTCTGAAACCCGCGCCAAGGTCAAGGAAGCCTTTGCCGATGATGACACTGTCGAGGAGAAAAACGTCTCCGCAATCCTGAAAAAAATGGAAAAAGATATTGTTCGCGGTGATATTCTGAAAACCTCGAAACGCATTGATGGCCGCAAACTGGACCAGGTTCGCCAAATTGTCTCCGAAGTTGGCATTCTTGAGCGCGCCCATGGATCCGCCCTTTTCACCCGCGGTGAAACCCAGGCTTTGGTGGTGGCAACTTTGGGCACCGCCGAAGATGAACAGTTTATCGATGCCCTTGAAGGTACCTACCGCGAAAATTTTATGCTGCATTACAATTTCCCGCCATTTTCGGTTGGTGAAACCGGGCGTATCGGTTTTACCGGGCGCCGCGAAGTTGGCCACGGCAAATTGGCTTGGCGGGCAATGAAAACGGTTCTGCCCAGCAGAGACGACTTCCCTTACACCATCCGGATAGTCTCGGAAATTACCGAATCCAACGGCTCATCCTCGATGGCGACCGTTTGCGGTGCCTCGCTGGCGCTGATGGATGCCGGCGTCCCAATTACGCGCCCGGTATCGGGAATAGCCATGGGCTTAATCAAGGAAGGAAATGATTTCGCCATTCTTTCCGACATTCTTGGCGATGAAGATCACCTTGGCGACATGGACTTCAAGGTTGCTGGAACCAAGGATGGTATCACATCGCTGCAAATGGACATCAAGATAGCCGGCATCACTGAAGATATCATGGAAAAAGCCCTGAAACAGGCCAAGGATGGTCGTGAACATATACTTGGTGAAATGGATAAAGCCCTGACTTCCGCTCGAGATGAGATGAGCGTTCATGCGCCCCGGATTGAGACATTGCAGATCAATAAGGACAAGATCCGTGAGGTTATCGGCACCGGTGGCAAGGTTATCCGCGAGATTGTTGAAACCACCGGCGCCAAGGTCAATATCGATGACGATGGCCTGATCAAGATTTCCAGTTCCGACCTGGAGGCAATCGAAGCCGCAAAAAAATGGATTATGAGCATCGCCGCCGACCCCGAAGTTGGCGAAGTTTATGACGGAAAAGTGGTCAAAGTTGCCGATTTTGGCGCGTTCGTGAACTTCTTCGGCAGCAAGGACGGCCTCGTCCACATCAGTGAAATGTCATCTGAGCGTGTTGAAAAGGTGTCAGATGTGGTAAAAGAAGGTGACGAAGTCAAGGTTAGGGTCCTCGAGGTTGACGATCGGGGCAAAGTCCGCTTGACTATGCGTATTGATGAAGACCGCCCAACCGGTCCGCGTGCGCCGCGTGGCAAGAAGGGTGGTCGTTCTTAAGGCTAAAAGGCTAAAAGAAATAATGAAACAATGAAATCGCTTAATTCCATACTGCTTTCCGGCAAAGAAGTTCTGCCCCTGATCGAAGGTGGCAAGGGCATTTCTATCACCAGCGGTGACTCATCAGGCCCGTGGGCCTTTGCCGGCGGCGTTGGGACAGTCTCTGCTGTTAACGCTGATTTTTTTGATAAGGCCGGTGCCATCGTCCCCCAAATCTATAAAGGCCGGAATCGCCGTGAGCGTCATGAAGAGCTGGTAGACTTTTCCATCAGCGGCGGGGTTGCTCAAGTTCAAAGAGCCCACGAATTGCGCAAGGGGCTGGGCAGCCTCAATATCAACATCCTGTGGGAAATGGGTGGTGCCGAAAGAATCCTGAAGGGGGTTCTGGAAAAAACCAAAGGCCTGGTCGATGGCGTCACCTGCGGTGCTGGCATGCCGTATAAATTAGCCGAAATCGCCGCTTCGTACGGGGTTTATTACTATCCGATTATTTCTTCCTCGCGGGCTTTCCGGGCGCTTTGGAAGCGCGCCTATAAAAAATTCGCAGATTTCCTTGGCGCTGTGGTTTACGAAGATCCGTGGCTGGCCGGTGGCCATAACGGGCTTTCCAACGTTGAAGACCCGGATAAACCGCAAGAACCCTACCCACGGGTTGCCCTGCTCAGAAAAGAGATGCGTGAAATGGGCGTTGGCGAAGTCCCGATCATCATGGCCGGCGGGGTCTGGTACCTGCGCGACTGGTCGCACTGGATCGATAATGAAGAACTGGGCCCGATTGCCTTTCAGTTTGGCACCCGGCCACTGTTGACCAAGGAAAGCCCGATTTCCGATGAATGGAAAGCAAGACTTATGACCATGAAGGAAGGTGACGTGGTCTTGCACCGCTACAGTCCGACCGGGTTTTATTCTTCCGCGATTAATAATGAATACCTGCAGGAACTTCATGCCCGCACCGACCGCCAGATTGCCTTTACCCCAGATATGGTGGGCGATCATACCCGCCCGCTGGATATCAACCGCAAGGGCAATAATGTTTATGTCACGCAAGGAGACTTGGGCCGGGCCAACAAATGGTTCCACCAGGGCTTTACCTCGATTATGCGTACCCCGGACCAAACTTTGATTTTTGTTACCCCGGAAAAACAGGCGCTTATCCGAAAGCACCAGACCGAATGCATGGGCTGTCTGTCGCAATGCCGGTTCTCAAACTGGGCCACCAATGAAAAGAATTCCACCGGCCGCAAGGCCGACCCCAGAAGCTTTTGTATTCAAAAGACCCTGCAGGACATTTCCCACGACGGTGATATCGAACACAACCTGATGTTCTCTGGCCACAACTGCTTCAATTTTGCCAAAGATCCGTTTTATTCCAACGGGTTTGTGCCAACGGTTAAAGAACTGGTTGAGCGCATAAGTACCGGTGACTAACCTAAAACGCCTTAATTAATGATTTCATCCGCGTAAATACCCCAAATATTTTGGGTCTGGAGCCAGCCTTTTACACCGTCAATATTCAGCCGGCACCAACCAGGCTCACATTCCATAATTTCCCCGATCACCCCGGCTTCCAGGCGGGCAATGGTACCGGAGTCCTGGGCAGGATCCCGGTAAAGTGGCCGCACCCCCCCGGTGATCAAGGCGGTGCGCCGGCCCGAAAGCAAAATGACATGTATCCACCCTTCGGTGCCGTCAACGTCACGGACCTGCCGCCATTGTTCGTATTCCGCGACAATCTCCAGCGGGTAAAGTTTGCGGGCGTAAACCCAATCAATCGGGTATTGCTCTCCCGGTCCAATGCGCAAATTGGCCTTATCCCTGGATAGTGAGACAAAGCGTGGCAGCGGCAGTCCGCTGGCACCAATTTCATCGCTTTTGCGAAAAACCGGTTGGGCGTAAAGCCCCGCGCTTGAGATTAGAAAAAGGAAAAAAACCAGAAATTTCAGAAGCATTTTCATGACATGGTCTTCCCCCATGACAGGCCCAAGGTCAAGCCCCCGAACACCCCGGACACGCCGGGTCCTTGGGAAGTTTTACTGTCCTGAAATCGGCAGTAAGGCCATCGTAAATCAAAACCCGTCCCGCCAGAGAGGTCCCCATTCCCAACAGTTCCTTAATCACCTCAACACCCTGAAGGGTGCCCATAACACCTGCAATCGCTCCCAAAACACCAACATCGGCACAGTTTAATCCCTCTGCGGGCGGGGCCTCGGGCACCAGACATCGGTAACAGGGCAGGGGCTTTCCATTCGCATCTTTGGCATGGGGTTTGAAGGTTGACAGCTGGCCGTCAAAACGCAGGATTGCGGCTGAAACAAGCGGTTTCCGGGCCTTGGTGCAAGCGTCACTAACCGCCAGCCGGGTTTCAAAATTATCGCAGCCATCGGCAACCAGGTCGTAGTGTTTGATGATGGCATCAGCATTTTCAGGGGTCAGGCGAACCGCATGAGGGATCACTTTAACCCCGGGGTTGAGCGCTTCCAGGGTTTTGCCGGCGCTGTCTGTTTTGGCCATCCCCACTGCTCCGGTAGTGTACAGAATTTGACGTTGCAGGTTTGAAAGCGTTACCTCATCATCATCTACAATACCGATGGTGCCAACCCCGGCGGCGGCGAGATACATCAAAAGCGGCGAACCCAGCCCGCCGGCGCCGATAACCAGAACCTTTGAATTCAAAAGCTGTTGCTGGCCCTGGCCGCCAATTTCTTTCAGGACAATGTGGCGGGCGTAGCGCTCCAGGTCTTGATCATTCAGGGTCATTTTTTTCCGGTCGAGCCAAATCCGCCGGAGCCCCGTTCGGTTTCTGAAAGTGTTTCAACCACCCGCCAATCCGCGGTGGTCACCGGGGCGATAATCATTTGGGCAATGCGCATGCCACGTTCAACCACAAACGGGTCAGGCCCGAAATTGGTCAGAATCACTTTTACTTCGCCGCGATAATCAGCATCAATCGTGCCTGGAGCGTTGAGAACGCTGACAGCGTATTTGGCCGCCAGACCGGAACGGGGGCGGATCTGGGCCTCAAACCCCACCGGCAGAGCCATGGCAAAACCAGTGGGAATGAGGGCCACCTCGCCGCTTTTCAGGATAATTGGTGCATTTTTCGGGACAGCAGCGCGTAAATCCATTCCTGAACTTGCCTGTGTCTCATATTCCGGGATTGGTAAATCTGTTCCATGGTCAAGGTATTTAAACTCTACAGCAACGCTAACTGGGCTTTTATTCATTGCGGAGTGCTTTCCAGGTGTTTGGATATTTTTTCAACCAGGTTGATGGCAACCTCTTCCTTTTTCATTGTCG
>Ga0209987_10001264_pt1 | contig 13758 bp, 11 predicted proteins | sample N074metaG_FD_182134 | JGI IMG/M metagenome (GOLD analysis project Ga0209987, IMG submission 182134) | Deep subsurface microbial communities from Kermadec Trench to uncover new lineages of life (NeLLi) - N074 metaG (SPAdes) (version 2) | ecosystem: Environmental > Aquatic > Marine > Ocean trench... | reverse complement strand
GACCATAAGAGAAAGACAGTTCCCAAGGCAAGTCACCCGTCTTGTTCATGATATCGAGGTGCTCCGTCGCCTCCTCGGCGGTCTGGCCACCCGACAGGAACGCTATGCCCGGTACGTTCGTCGGTACATGCGCTTGCAGACAGCGTAATGTCGCCGCGGCAACTTCGGCCGGACCTGCGCGATCTGCAGCATCGCTACCCGAAATAACCATATTTGGCTTCAGGATGATGCCCTCGAGAACAACCTTGTGCTCTGCAAGCGCTGTGAACAATGCATCCAGCGCCGCATCTGTTACCTCTTCGCAACGCGCTATGCTGTGATCACCGTCCATTAGAACTTCCGGCTCCACTATCGGCACAATATTCGCTTCCTGGCAAAGCGCGGCGTAGCGCGCCAAAGCACGACCATTCGCCTGCATGCAGAAGTCCGACGGAATATCCGCGCCGATATTGATCACGGCACGCCACTTCGCGAAACGCGCACCGAGTTCGTAATATTCCGCAAGGCGATCGCGCAGACCGTCAAGGCCTTCGGTAACGGTTTCACCCGGGAAACCGGCCAGCGGCTTCGCGCCCGTGTCGACCTTGATACCCGGAATTATGCCGAGATCATCCAGGTATTTTGCGAACGGCACGCCGTCAGAGGTGGATTGCCGCAGCGTCTCGTCAAACAAGATGACTCCACCGATGTAATCGGCGATGCCCGGCGTTGTGAACAGCATCTCGCGGTAGCGCTGGCGAGAGGCTTCTGTAGATTCGGTGTTAATCGTAGCGAAACGCTTGCCGATCGTCGGTGTACTCTCGTCCGCGGCCAGGATGCCCTTGCCATTGCCGACCATCGCCAGGGCAACGGCGTTCAACTCATTACGGTTCATGCGGGTCTTCTCCAGCCAATCAGGACGGCGTAGCATAGCAAAAAAGGCCATTGGTATAGCCTCGGAGCATAAATAGGACTAAAATGGTCCTTTATTCGTTCGCACCGGGAGCTGGCCTTGTTAAGAATCACCAAACTCACCGATTACGGGACCGTTGTGCTCGCCCACCTGGCAGCGCATGACGGCTGCGTGTGCAGTGCAGCAGACGTAGCGACGGTCACGGGTCTGGCACAGCCGACGGTTAGCAAACTGCTTAAATCACTGGCCCGATCTGGGCTCGTTATCTCCACGCGTGGCGCCAGCGGCGGCTACAAGCTGTCTCGCAACCCGGACGACATCAGTGCGGCGGACGTCATCGATGCGCTTGAAGGCCCGGTCGCCATCACCGAGTGCAGCTCCAGCAACAGCCATTGTGAGCACGAAGGCGTTTGCATCGTGGGGGGAGCCTGGCGGCGCATCAACATCGCGATGCGGCGCGCGCTTGATGACATAAGCCTCACCAATTTACTGCGCAACAACAGCCCGGTGCCGCGCTTCCGCTTCGCCGGCATGCCGATCACCGTTGAAAATGAAAGCAATTTGAGGAAGGACTGAAGCAATGGCCTCTGAAAACATGGAAAGCCTCGTCAACCGACGCTATGAACACGGCTTCGTAACGGACATCGAGACCGAAACTTTTCCGCCCGGTCTCGATGAAGGCGTCGTGCGTGCGATTTCGGCACGCAAGAATGAACCCAAATTCATGCTCGAGTGGCGACTGCAAGCGTACCGCCAGTGGCTGGAGATGCGGGAACCAACGTGGGCTCACGTGCACTACCCGCAAATTAAATTTAATGAGATCTCCTATTTCGCGGCGCCTAAGTCGGACGACGACCGACCAAAGAGTCTCGATGAAGTGGACCCGAAACTTCTGGAGACCTATGAGAAGCTCGGTATTCCGTTGCATGAACGTGCGCGGCTTGCCGGCGTCGCGGTTGACGCCGTTTTCGATAGCGTTTCTGTGGCCACGACATTCAAAGAGAAGTTATACGAGGCCGGCGTAATTTTTTGTCCCTTTTCGGAGGCTGTACGCGAACACCCGGAACTGATAAAAAAGTATCTTGGCAGTGTTGTTCCCCGTCGCGACAACTTCTATGCAGCGCTGAATTCGGCCGTATTCAGTGACGGATCTTTCGTCTACATACCGAAAGGCGTGCGCTGCCCAATGGAGCTGTCGACGTATTTCCGTATCAATGCAGCCAACACCGGGCAATTCGAACGCACCCTGATCATTGCCGACGAAGGCAGTCACGTCAGCTATCTCGAAGGTTGTACAGCACCGATGCGCGATGAGAACCAGCTGCATGCCGCAGTTGTGGAACTCGTGGCGCTCGAAGACGCAGAGATAAAGTATTCGACCGTGCAGAACTGGTATCCGGGAGACGAGAACGGCGTCGGCGGCATCTACAACTTCGTCACGAAGCGCGGCGACTGCCGCGGTGCGAATTCGAAGATCTCCTGGACCCAGGTGGAAACAGGATCTGCAATTACCTGGAAATACCCGAGTTGTATCCTGCGCGGTGCAAATTCCGTCGGCGAATTTTACTCGGTAGCAGTTGTAAACAACATGCAGCAGGCAGATACGGGCACCAAGATGATCCACATCGGCCCGAATACTCGCAGCACAATCGTTTCGAAAGGAATTTCCGCGGGGAAGGCACAGAATGTCTATCGTGGGCTCGTGCGCATCATGCCGCAGGCGCACGGCGCACGGAACCATACGCAATGCGATTCCCTGTTAATCGGCAGCGAGTGCGGCGCGCATACCTTTCCATACATGGAAATCAAGAACCCGTCGGCCAAAGTCGAGCACGAAGCGACGACGTCAAAAATCTCTGCAGATCAATTGTTCTACTGTCGACAACGCGGCCTCTCAGAGGAGGATGCCGTAAACATGATCGTCAACGGCTTCTGCAAGGAAGTCTTCAAGGAACTACCGATGGAGTTTGCTGTAGAAGCACAGGCTTTGTTAAACGTCAGCCTTGAAGGTGCAGTTGGTTAATTATTCACCCGGAAATAGAAATGCTTGAAATCAAAAATCTGAAAACCCGTATTGGTGATACCGAAATTCTTCGCGGGCTAACGCTGTCGGTGCAAGCAGGCGAAGTGCACGCCATCATGGGGCCGAACGGCTCCGGCAAGAGCACACTCGCACTGGTTATCGCAGGACACGACGACTACGTTGTAACCGACGGCACGGTGACCTATAACGGGAAGAATCTGCTGGATCTCGAACCCGAGGAGCGCGCCCGCGAGGGAGTTTTTCTGGGTTTTCAGTACCCCGTCGAAATCCCGGGCGTGAACAATGCATATCTTTTGAAAGCCGCGGTCAACGCCAAGCGCCGGCACAACGGTCAAGGTGAAGTCGACGCATTCGAATTCCTCAAGCTTGCCCGCGAAAAGATGGACGCGTTGGGCATGGACCCCAAGCTTCTGAATCGCGGCATCAACGAAGGCTTCTCCGGCGGCGAGAAGAAGCGCAATGAAGTCCTGCAGATGACGATGCTCGAGCCCAGCCTGGCCATTCTCGACGAAACCGATTCAGGACTCGACATTGATGCGCTCAAGGCGGTCGCCAAGGGCATCAATACTTTACGCAGCCCGGACCGGGCGATCGTACTCATCACGCACTACCAACGCCTGCTCGATTACGTGCAGCCTGATTTCGTACATGTATTGTCAGAGGGACGAATCGTGCGCTCCGGTGACAAGTCCCTGGCGCTGGAGCTGGAAGACAAAGGCTATGACTGGGTTCGTGAGGCCGCAAGCGCATGAAGCAGCAGCTACTTTCCATCGCTGGAGTCAGAGACGCAGTCCTGCAACTGCCCGATGATGCACTCACGCCGATGCGCGAGGCCGCTCTGGCTCATCTTGACGAACATGGCTTGCCTACGGTGCGCAATGAGGACTGGAAATACACTGACCTCGGTCCCGCCATCGACATCAGCAATCGCTGGTTGGCTGCCGGGGCCCGGCTGGATGTCGGCGGGGATATGGATGCGGCCATCGCCGCAATAACCGCGACTATAGATGCCAACTGGCTGGTCATCGCCAATGGTGTCATCGACGACTCTCGAACGACAAGCATTAACGGGCTGGAGTTTTCACGCTTTAGCGAACGCCCCACTCCGTTCGACATGAACCGACCGCTCGCCAACCTGAATGCAGCTCTTTTACGCGACGGACTGCGAATTCAGTTGTCAGCCGCTACAGAAAAGCCGCTGGGCCTGCTGATAATCGACAGCGCGGACGAGGAGGATGGCGTTTCCCAGGCAAGCATTGAGATCGATGTGGCTCCGGGTTGCGATGCAGAGATTATTGAATACCAGGCGTCTGTTGGTGACGGCAACCACTACGCGAATTCGATCGTGACACTGCATATTGGTCGGAGCGCGAGCACGAACTACGTGCGCATTCAGAAACGCGCCAGGTCTCATGTGCAAACAGGCCGGATATCGGCAACGTTGGACGCGGACAGCAAGTTGCGCATGGCCAGTTACGACATGGGTGGTGGTCTCATCCGTAATGACGTCGACATAGACATGAGTGAGCCTGGCGCCGAGGTTATTTTCAGCGGTCTGTACATCGCCGGCGATGGCCAGCATATCGATAACCACACCAAGGTAGACCACCGTGTTGGGCCAACGACTTCATCGCAGGAGTACCGCGGCATATTGAACGGCAACTGCCGCTGTGTATGGAACGGCAAAGCCATCGTGCACAAAGGCGCAAACGGCACAGATGCCAGCCAGGCCAATCACAACCTGCTGTTGTCAGACAAAGCCGAAATAGACACCAAACCGGAGCTCGAAATATACGCCGATGACGTCAAGTGCAGCCACGGTACGACCGTCGGGCAACTGGATGCAGCCGCGCTGTTCTACCTGCGCACGCGCGGACTCGATAAGCGTCGCGCAACAGAGATTCTCACACACGCATTCGCCGTCGACATAGTCGATCGGGCACCGGTTGCCGCCGCGAGAGACGCCATAGCTACAATGGTTGAGTCTCGTCTTGCGGACCTGGTCCAGGACGTCGCGCTATGAATCGGCCGCAGCAATCATCAGACTTTGGCACCGCAATTGCGAACTGCCGCAATGACTTTCCTGCTCTGAAACAATCAGTCAATGGGCATCCGTTGACTTACCTCGACAGCGCGGCTTCCGCACAACAACCAACGGTCGTCATTGACACCGTCGCTCGCTACCAGCGCGAGGACCATGCCAACGTGCACCGCGGCGTACACACGCTCAGTGGCCGGGCAACCGACGCTTACGAAGGTGCGCGTGACAAATTATGCAAATTCGTCAATGCAACAAGCCGTACGGAAATAGTGCTGACCAGCGGCACAACGGAAGCCATAAACCTCGTCGCACAAAGTTTTTGCCGTCCCCGGTTTGGGCCCGGCGATCAGATTCTTATTACGCATCTTGAGCATCACTCGAATATCGTCCCGTGGCAGATCGTATGTGAGCAAACCGGCGCTGAATTAGTCGTTGCACCCATAGACGATGCCGGTCAGATCGAGTTGGAAGCGTTGTTCGAAATGATGCAAGGGAAAGTCAGGTTGCTGGCCATCGGCCACGTTTCAAACGCTCTCGGCACGATAAATCCGCTGCGGCAGATCATTGAGCAGGCACATCAACACGACATTCCTGTGTTGGTGGACGGCGCACAGGGCGTGCCGCATTTGCGCGTGGACGTGCAGGAACTCGGCTGCGATTTCTACGCGTTTTCCGCCCACAAGATGTTTGGCCCCACCGGCAGCGGCGTGCTTTTCGGTCGGGAGGCGTTACTCGAGGAGATGCCGCCGTATCAAGGCGGCGGCGATATGATCCTGGAAGTCAGCTTTGACGGCACTGTTTACAACGAATTGCCCCACAAATTTGAGGCGGGGACACCCAATATTTCCGGCGTCATCGGCCATGGCGCCGCGGTCGACTACCTGCAGGCTATTGGCATGCAGGACATTCATGACCATGAGACGGCATTGCACGACTACATGGTCAGCGAACTCGGCAAGATTGATGGCATCCGCCTAATCGGCACAGCCGAAAATCAGGCCAGCGTGCAGTCATTCATGCTGAACGACATACACCCACACGATCTCGGCACGATACTCGATCAACAGGGCGTCGCCATACGCACCGGGCACCACTGCGCTATGCCAGTCATGGAGCGTCTCGGCCTGCCGGGAACGGCCCGCGCATCGTTGGCACTGTACAACAACAGCGCCGACATCGACCGCCTCACCGAGGCGCTTGAGAAGGCACGGCGGATATTCGGATGACGCACGGCGTAACACAAGACGCAGAGCTTCAGGACCTGTATCGGGAACTGATACTCGACCACGCTCGCAGCCCGCGCAATTTCGGCCGCCTCAACAACCCGACTCATGCCGCTGAAGGAATCAATCCGCTATGCGGTGACAAGTTGAAACTGTATTTGAAGATCGACGCTGACGAACGTGTGCACGAGATCTGTTTTGAAGGCTCCGGATGCGCAATTTCAGTGGCCTCTGCCTCTTTGCTGACGGAAACCGTCGCCAGCTTGACGGTGACAGAGGCTGAAGCTGTCATTGAATCGGTAACGACACGACTGACTCACGGATCTGCAGTCATCGAAAATGAAAAACTTTATGCACTTGACGGCGTGCGCAAATACCCGATGCGCGTCAAGTGCGCGACGCTGGCCTGGCACGCATTGCACGCCGCGCTCAGCAACCAAAACACTACAGCCACAACGGAATAGAGACGACGATGTTTGGTCATACAAATGAACCTTTTACGCTCGCGCGCGATGTCACTGCGGTGATCATTCCGGCGGGCGACGAACTGACCTTGCGCGAAGGCACGAGCGGTTTCATCACCCAATCGCTTGGCGGCAGCTTTACTGTCTATGTAGAGGGCAACTTGTTCCGCATTTCAGGATTCGATGCGGACGCAATTGGCAAAGAACCCGAAGCAGTACCCAGCGTTCCCGACAACGCCACTGACGCCGACATTGAAGCGCTTATCTGGGAGCAACTGAAAACCTGCTACGACCCTGAAATTCCGGTGGACATCGTGAATCTGGGTCTTGTGTACCGATGCGACGTGACCGCCCTGGGCAATGGCCAACGTTCAGTCAGCATCGACATGACGTTGACCGCACCTGGCTGCGGCATGGGTGAAATTCTTGTCGCCGACGCCCGCGAAAAAGTCGCCGTCATCCCGACGATTGCCGACGTTAGCGTAGAGCTCGTGTTTGATCCGCCGTGGAACGCTACCATGATGTCGGACGAGGCCCGTTTACAGACAGGTTTGATGTAATTTCTTATATAACAGCGTTAACTTTATGAAAATATTAACGTTAGTTAGGCACGCGAAGTCCAGTTGGAAGGACTCCAGCCTCAGCGACGGCGAACGGCCTCTCAATAAACGCGGCGAACATGACGCGCCGATGATGGGAGAGCGCATAAGAGATCACGGTATCCGACCGTCACTGATCATCAGTAGTCCCGCGGCCCGTGCGTGGACGACAGCGCGGCTGATCGCAGCGAAAATAAGCTACCCGACTGAGTTTCTGCAACGCGAAAACAAATTGTATCTGGCCTCGCTCGATGACTTACTGGACGTTGTCGTTGACCAGGACGATGGCTTCAACAGCTTGCTGGTGGTAGGCCACAACCCCGGGTTGACACACTTCGCGAATTTCCTGTCGCCAGGTCTCACTGACAACCTGCAAACCGCTGGTGTCGTCTCAGTGCAAATCGATCGAGACGACTGGAGTCTCCATGACCAACCTGCAACGGAATTGCTGGTGCACGATTATCCGAAACGCGGTGCATAGAGCTTCCCTTGCGTTGGGCTAACACTCCGGAACGTTCACGGCGAGGCCACCGCGCGACGTTTCCTTGTAATGAGTTGACATGTCGAGGCCCGTCTGGCGCATCGTCTCGATGACCTGGTCCAATGACACTTTGTGCGTACCATCGCCGTGCATCGCGAGTCTGGCAGCATTGATTGCCTTAACCGAGCCCATCGCATTGCGCTCGATGCACGGAATCTGCACCAACCCACCTATTGGATCACACGTCAGGCCCAGGTTGTGCTCCATGCCGATTTCAGCAGCCTCTTCGATCTGATCATTACTGGCACCCAGAACGGCTGCAAGACCGCCCGCTGCCATTGAACACGCAACACCCACTTCGCCCTGGCAGCCCATCTCGGCACCCGATATCGACGCATTGATCTTATAAAGAATACCGATCGCACCCGCCGTCAGAATATACGTGCGAATGCCTTTCTCGTCTGCCTCGGGAACGAAACGAACGTAGTACTTCAAGACAGCCGGAATGATTCCGGCGGCACCGTTGGTGGGAGAAGTGACAACACGCCCGCCTGACGCGTTTTCCTCGTTGACGGCAATCGCATACGCATTGACCCACTCCATGGCATCCAGTCCCGATGTATCACCACGCGCGGTCAGATTTTTACGCAATTTCGCCGCACGTCGAAGCACCGATAATTTGCCCGGCAGCACGCCTTCTGTGTGCAATCCGCGTTCGATGCAAGCCTCCATCGCGCTCCATAAACCCGCGATGCGGCTATCGACCTCATCCTCATCGCGCCATGATACTTCGTTGCGATAAACGAGCTCGGCAATCGTCAACTTGTTGTCCGCCGCCTGTTGCAGCAGCGATTCGCAACTGGTGAACGGCAACGGCGCTGCACCTTCCTGCATGACTGGTTCCGGATCGTCATTACGAGCGATGAAGCCACCGCCGAGCGAATAGTAATTGTCATTGACCAACTCATCGCCGCTGGTCGATCGGGCGATAAACCGCATACCGTTCGTGTGGCGAGGCAATTCGTTCTCGAAGTCGAACACAAGCTGTGACTCCGGATCGAAGTCCAGCATGCCGATTCCGGGAATGTCGATGCGCTTATCCTTGTGTAGCGTGCGCAGAAATTCGTCTACGCCATCCGGGTCGATCGTGTCGGGTTCCAGCCCGGACAGTCCGAGCAGAACCGCAGAATCGGTACCATGGCCCTTACCCGTCCACGCGAGCGATCCATGCAGTGAGACTTCGATCGAGCCAACCTCGGCCGTCAAATTGCGCAAGCTGTAAACGAAAGCCCGCGCCGCTTTCATGGGCCCAACCGTATGCGAGCTTGATGGCCCGATGCCGATTTTGAAAATATCGAAGATGCTGATCGAAGTGGTGGCTGAAGCCATTAATCCGTACCCAGTGAAAGCAGGCTTGCGTTGCCGCCGACCGCCGAGATGTTGTTGCTCACAGTATACTCAGTTCCAAATCGCGGCACATAATGCGGCCCACCGGCTTTCGGGCCCGTACCTGACAAACCGCGACCGCCGAAGGGTTGTACGCCAACCACCGCGCCGATCATGTTGCGATTGATATAAATATTGCCAGCACCCGACATTTCTGCCAGCTTGGTGGCACGCGAATCGATACGGCTGTGCAAACCCATGGTCAAACCGTAGCCCGTCGCATTCACTGCAGCGACAGTCGCGGCCAGGTCCTTGCTCTTGTATCTCAACACATGCAGTACCGGTCCGAATACCTCTCTTCGCAGTGTATCGAGGCTGTCAATTTCCACCAATGTCGGCGCAAAGAAAGTACCGCCACCCGTCGCCGCATTAAGCTCGCAACGATGAACGACTTTGGCATCAACCTGCATACGCTCTACGTGTTCAGCCAATAGTTCCATGGCCGCATCGTCAATAGCTGGGCCCACATCAGTTGACAACAACGCAGGATCGCCAATAGACAACTCATCCATGTGTCCGACAAGAAGTTCCATGACCCGAGGTGCGATTTCTTCCTGGAGACATAGCAATCGTAATGCCGAACAACGTTGCCCTGCACTGTTGAATGCCGAGTAAATGCTGTCGAGTACAACTTGCTCAGGCAGTGCAGAGCTATCGACGAACATCGCGTTCTGGCCGCCCGTTTCGGCGATAAACGTCGCAATCGGTCCATCACGATTCGCGAGTGCCTTGTTGATCAATCGGGCCGTTTCAGTCGAACCTGTAAACGCCACGCCTGCAATTCTGGGGTCGGCTACAGCCAGTCCACCAATTCTCGCACCGTCGCCAGGGAGAAAGTGCAGTACGTCACCCGGTACACCCGCCTCATGCAACAACTGCACAGCCCGGTAAGCGACCAAAGGAGTCTGCTCGGCAGGTTTCGCAATAACCGAGTTGCCGGCGGCAAGGGCCGCGGCAACCTGCCCGGTAAATATCGCCAACGGGAAATTCCACGGACTGATGCAAACGAATACGCCGCGACCACGCAAGCCGTGCGTGTTGCGTTCGCCCGTCGGTCCCGGCATCACGGTCGGCTTACCGAAGTGTGATTTCGCTTGCGCCGCATAGTAGCGCAGGAAATCAACGGCCTCACGCAATTCCGAGATCGCGTCGGGCAATGTCTTGCCGGCTTCCTTTATGCAAAGCGACAGCAATTCAGCGCGATTGCCTTCGAACAGATCTGCTGCTTTATTCAGGATTTCAGCACGCTTGCTCGCCGGCGTGGCATTCCAGTTTGGCTGCGCGGCAACCGCCCGATGCAGGGCCTCCTCCACATGCTCTTCAGTTGCCAGCTCGCAAGTACCAACCGTTTCCGACGTCTGCGCCGGATTTATTGATGCAACGGCTTCACCGTGACCAGGCTTGCCGCCAATCAGCGCCTGAGCTGCATATTGCTTGCCGGACGCTTGCTCCATGGCCAACATGAGGGGCACACGAATATTGCGGTCAGGCAGATTGATTCCGCGTGAATTCACGCGTTCCGGCTCGAATAAGTCGCTCGGCTGCGGGATCTTCGGGTGCGGCAGGCAGTCATGGCTGAGGGTTGCGGCCACCGGGTCCGTAACGATCTCCTGAACGTCGACCTTGACATCAACGATGCGATTGACGAACGATGTATTGGCGCCGTTTTCGAGCAGGCGCCGCACGAGATACGGCAACAGGTCTTCGTGGCTGCCGACGGGAGCATAAACCCGGCACGGTCGGCCAAACTTGTCCGCATCGACAACTTCCGAGTAGAGCTCTTCGCCCATTCCATGCAGACGCTGGAATTCGTATTCGCGGTTAGAGCCTGCGTAGTGCAGGATACTCGCCAGCGTATGGGCATTGTGCGTCGCAAATTGCGGGTACAATTTGTCGCCGGCTGCAAGCATCTGTCGAGCGCATGCAAGATACGATACATCGGTATGCAACTTGCGCGTGAATACCGGGTAGCTGTCCAGCCCGCCCTCCTGCGCCAGTTTGATCTCGGTGTCCCAGTACGCGCCCTTTACAAGCCGCACCGGAATTTTGCGCCCGCAATCACCCGCAATCTGCTCGAGAAATCGCACAACATCACGCGCACGGCGTTGATACGTCTGCAGGGCCAGGCCCAATCCGTCCCAGCCGTCCAGTGCAGAATCGCGATACACGGCCGCGAAAATATCGAGTGACAACTCCAGCCGATCTGCTTCCTCTGCGTCGATCGTAAGAGCAATTCCGGATTTCTTCGCCTGTTTGGCCAACTCCATTACACGCGGCACCAGTTCATCGAGCACGCGCTCCTCTTGCGTGAACTCGTATCGAGGGTGCAGTGCGGAGAGTTTTACCGAGATACTCGGCGCGGAGAAGATATCCTCAGGCGCTTCATGCGGGCCATTGCCGATGGATACGATTGCATCGAGGTAGCTGTCGAAATAACGCGTCGCATCCGTCGCCGTCAGCGCTGCTTCGCCCAACATGTCAAATGAGTATCGATACGGCCTGTTGCGCTTTTTCACTGAGCGTATTAATGCCTCATCAATCGTGCGCCCCATGACGAACTGGTGCCCCATGATACGCATGGCCTGTCGCATGGCTGTTCGTACCACGGGTTCGCCGGCACGCGTCGCGAGACGCCGAATCATCTGTATGGGGTCAAGTTTACTGCCACTGCCAATCTTCAGTAACTGGCCTGTGAGCATCAGCCCCCAGGTAGAGGCATTAACGAACAGCGAATCGCTTTCTCCCAGGTGATCTTGCCACCGCGCCGAGGTGACCTTGTCGGCAATCAGTTTGTCGGCCGTGTCCGCATCGGGAATCCGCAGGAGCGCCTCTGCGATGCACATGAGCAATACGCCCTCCTCCGAGGACAAGTCATACTGCTGCAGAAAAGCCTCAATGCCACCATCAGCCTGCGAATTCTTACGCACCGCACGCACCAGTTGCGCAGCCGTTTCTTGAATTTTCCTGGCACCTGCACTGCCAGGATCCGCAGCACTGGCCAGTTCCCGTACCAGCGTCTCCTCGTCGGTCAGATACAGATCGTCGATGTGCGGGATTCTGCCTTCCCGGGCTGCTGGCTGGTCAACAAAGCTCATTCGACATCTCCGATGTCCATTCTCGTGACGACATCAATTGCGAACATAAGGCCGGCGATTATAGGGTATTAGCGTTGCCGCGGGCATCGGTATTCGGGCGGATTCGATATATACTCTGCGGCCGTCAAATCCCGAGGGAAAATCCGTGCCCACTGCATTTATGGAATCGCTGGCAACACAGACCGAGGCGCTCAAGGCTGAAGGACTTTTCAAGTCAGAGAGGCTGATCGCGGGGCCGCAGCAGGCCATCATCAGCGTGCGCTCGAATGACAACACGGTTGAGGTACTGAACCTTTGCGCCAACAATTATCTGGGACTCGCCAATCACCCGGAAGTCATTGCGGCGGCGCACAAAGCTCTGGACGAGTATGGATATGGCATGGCGTCGGTGCGCTTTATCTGTGGTACGCAGACGATTCACAAGGAATTGGAGCATCGCATCAGTGCCTTCCTCGGCACGGAAGACACGATTCTTTATCCCTCTTGTTTCGATGCCAACGGCGGACTGTTCGAAACGCTGCTGGGGCCAGACGACGCCGTCATCAGTGACGCACTGAACCATGCCAGCATCATCGACGGCATTCGCCTGTGCAAAGCCAGCCGTTACCGCTACGCCAACAATGATATGGACGCTCTGCGCTCGCAATTACAAGACGCGTCCAATGCCAGGAATCGACTCATTGTCAGTGACGGCGTGTTCTCAATGGATGGCACTATCGCCAACCTTACCGGCATCTGCGATCTGGCCGACGAATTCGGCGCTCTGACTATGATTGACGACTGCCATGCCGCCGGTTTCCTGGGCGAAAACGGCCGCGGCACCCACGAATACAGAGGTGTCATGGGTCGCATCGACATCATCACGGGTACGCTGGGAAAGGCCCTGGGCGGCGCATCCGGCGGCTATACGTCCGGGCGCAAGGAAATAGTTGGCTGGCTCAGGCAACGTTCACGACCCTATTTGTTTTCCAATTCCGTCGCGCCGATGATCGCCGCCACGTCCATTTCGGTACTCGATTTGCTCGAACGCGATCACACACTGCAAGATCAGTTGCACGAAAATGCCGCATACTTTCGCGCCGCAATGACGGACCGTGGTTTCGACCTGAAACCGGGTGAACATCCGATTATTCCGGTCATGCTGGGAGACGCGAAGCTCGCATCCAAAATGGCTGACATGATGTTGCAGCGTGGCGTTTATGTCGTCGGCTTCTCATTTCCGGTAGTTGCAAAGGGCCAGGCCAGAATCAGAACACAAATGTCTGCCGCAATGACTCGGTCACAACTGGACACCGCGGTCGACGCATTTACCGATGTCGGCCGCGAACTCAAAATTATTCATTAGGACACAGGTCGAATGAAAGCACTCGTCAAGGCCAAAGCCGAACGCGGCATCTGGATGGAAGATATCGAAGTCCCACAGATCGGACACAACGATGTCCTGATTCAGATCCACCGTACGGCTATTTGCGG
>Ga0209987_10001261_pt1 | contig 13773 bp, 9 predicted proteins | sample N074metaG_FD_182134 | JGI IMG/M metagenome (GOLD analysis project Ga0209987, IMG submission 182134) | Deep subsurface microbial communities from Kermadec Trench to uncover new lineages of life (NeLLi) - N074 metaG (SPAdes) (version 2) | ecosystem: Environmental > Aquatic > Marine > Ocean trench... | reverse complement strand
AGACTATTGCGTGCAGCGGGTTATTAACAAAACCGACTGCGTAAAGGAGCGTGACCCACACAAGAGACAACCTGAAATAGCAACCGTTTGAAACGGGGGCTTGACAGTGACGCCCGATTAAAGGAGCAGACACCTAAATTCAATACTCCAGGGGCAGAGAACGGCACTTTGCCGTCATTTGATGTAGATACCAAAAAATGTATTTCGGCGGGATTAAGTCAGATTTCGGATACTCCAGGGATGGTTAGCGTTGCGAATTTCTGCCCATTACTTGGTGGAATAGTGAAAATAAGGTGTTTATACTTCATATACTCCCCATATACTTTGGCGGCTGACATAGTTTCCTTTCTGTTGAAATTGCTCCGGGGAGCGATCATGGAATCGTGGACTATACGCACCGACCGAAGTAGCACGGAGTATTTGCGGATAGCGTTCTTTTCATCCACGAAAACCAACTCTGAATGCGATTTCTGATACTGCTTGTCCCTCTGGTTCTAATGTTGATAGGGCTACCGCTCACAGGCGTCATCGTGGCCGGCAAACCGCTTGCCCTATACTTCGAGTTTCCGCCGCAAACTCTGTACGTCGTCCATGCGGCCTTTTCCTGGTGGGCATTCGCCGCGACAACATTATTCATCATCGTTGTGATGTTTCTCTTCCTCAACCGGGTCGTCCGATACCGAGTGAGCGGCGAGGAGAGTCCGGTGCACGCCGCATACTTTCCGTGGTGGGGTTGGCTTGCCGTAGCCTGGCTCGCCGTCGTCTGGCTGCTCGCGTGGAACCGGTTCGCGTGGTTTGCGCATTTTCAGGCATATACGTTCAGCATGCTCTGGCTCGGGTACATCGTGATCGTCAACGCGCTGACGTGGAGGCGCGCCGGCCGATGCATGTTGACCTATCGCCCGGGGTATTTTTTGGCGCTGGTTCTGCTCAGCGCCACATTCTGGTGGTTCTTCGAGTATCTGAACCGCTTTGTCCAGAACTGGTTCTACTTCGGCACTGACTCGCTCGGACCGTGGGAATATTTCTGGCAGGCGACTTTGCCATTTGCAACGGTGTTGCCAGCGGTTCTTGGAACACGCGAGCTGCTGGCTACCTTTCCACGCCTAAGCGGGGGTCTCGAAAATGCGTGGACCATGATCTGGATGCGTTCGAAACGGATTGCGTGGATCCTGCTGATGGTTTCCGCTGTCGGCCTCGCAGCAGTCGGTGTGTGGCCGAATGCATTGTTCTCATTGCTCTGGTTCGCGCCGCTTGCGTTGATCACGGCGTTGCAGATCATCATGGTAGAAGAATGTATCCTGGATGGGCCAGTAAAGGGTGACTGGCGGGAGATCTGGCAGGTCGCCTTGGCAGGTCTGGTATGTGGATTCTTTTGGGAGATGTGGAACTACGGGAGTCTGGCCCACTGGGAGTACTCGGTCCCTTTTGTGCAGCGCTTCGAGATTTTTCATATGCCGTTGCTGGGATACATCGGTTACCTGCCGTTCGGCCTCGAATGTCTGGCGGTAGCCAAACTGTTGGATATCCTCTGGCAAGACAAATGCCAGACGTAAAGCCGTCAGGGATCGGCCTTCGTACAGGTTTCTTGGCCGAAGCGAAATGGTAACAGCGGTACAGGATGACAGCGAAGATAATCTTGGCCTTGCCTATTATATTTGACTAATTCGCCAAGGCCTCCTATGGGCACGAAGCGGCCCTCGAGCGATGAAATCTGAAGGTCTGCTTTCTCGATTTTATGTAAAGGCAATTTAAGTTATTGCGAAATCTATAGTAATGTCGAATACCATATATTTTAGTTGGTATAAGTGTTGTAACTATTAGTTTTTTGCATCGAGTTTGTTTATTTAAATCAGTAACTTATCAATCCAATTCGATTCCGCCCCTGGACACCATTTTTCTTGATTTTCAAAGATTTACCCTATGGGTAGCACGAGGACTTTTGGTCACCGTGTCTATAGGGTGCAGAAATAAGCCTGCCGATCTTAATTCAGTATACCCCTGGTCCACTTCATTCGATGACATACAGGTTAGTATGTCAGTACCCAACGACCCGGTTCCCGCCATTCATCTGGAATTGCAATAACTGGGCATAAGCGGCTTTATTGGTCAATAGTTCAAGGTGTGTTCCCTGTTCTAATAGACGGCCCTCCCTCATGACGACAATATGATCGGCATCGCGTATCGTTGCCAGCCTATGCGCAATTATCAGGGTAGTGCGGCCAATCATCAAATCCTTCAGCGCCTTGTGCACCGCGTGCTCACTGAGTGCGTCCAGATGCGAAGTCGCCTCGTCAAGGATAAGAATGGGAGCGTTGCGTAGAAATGCACGCGCTATTGAAACCCTTTGGCGTTGTCCGCCCGATAATGCATAACCGCGTTCTCCCACGTTAGTATCAAGACCTTGTGGAAGCCGGGCTAAAAAATCACCCAGTTCTGCGCGTTTAATCGCGGTCATGATTTCAGCTTCGCTGGCATCAGGGTTGGCCATTAACAGATTCGACCTGAGGCTATCGTTAAACAAGTAGGTATCCTGGGCAACCAGGGCGACATGTTGACGAAGATGCTCCAGTCGGATATGTCGAATATCATTCCCGCCGATACGTATCCGACCCATTTGCGGATCCCAAAAACGTAAAAGCAACTGCGCGAGGGTAGTCTTGCCCGAGCCCGAGGCGCCGACAATGGCGACGGTTGATCCAGCGGGGATTTTTAGATTGAAGTCCTTGATCGCACGGTCGTCTTGCGGGTTGTAGCGAAAGTCCAGATTATCAAATTCGATATCCAACGCAGCAGCCGACGTTTGCGGCTCCGGCTTCTCAGCCGGATGCAATAGCTCATCACTGACCGTGGCTGGCGTGTCATGTACCTGGATTAAGCGGTTTGTTGCGGCGAAGGTTTCCGAAAGTTGACGTCCTGCATCGGAAATTTCTATCACCGGTAAAAAGGCGGCCATAGATGCCAGGGCCAAAAGCGGTAAATAAACCGCTTCAATTTCGCCCGTGCTCACTAATGGCATGGCAAGTAATATGATGGCCAAACCTGCGGTGACGGTTGTTAAATCGGTGATCACACTTTGGCGGGTTACTTCTCTGAAGAATGGTATACGCTCGGCATGATGACGCTGTATCAATTCGACGAATTGCTGACGCCGTTGCACGGTGGCCTGGTATGACAGTAACTCGCCGAGCCCCTGCAAACTTTCGACAGTATGCGAGGACAACGCACCCAGTAACTCACGCGCTTTGCCTGCCAAACGATCAATCCGGGCGCGCCGCAAAATTGGCATCAACGCGACCAGGGCAAGAAACGGGATGAGCGCTGCCGCCAGTGTGAAATCAAAACTCGCCAACAAAGCTAGTACCAGCAACGGAACCAGAACGGCAACAAACACGGGGGCAATCGTATGAGCAAAAAAGTATTCAACCATCTCGATATCGTGGGTGGCCAGATTGATCAGGTCGCCACTACGCTTTCTTAATAGAAATGCCGGGGCCAGGCTATCAAGTTTGCGGAACAATGCGATACGCATCTCGGACAACATTCGAAAGGCTATATCGTGAGACAGCCAGGATTCCAGCCAATGCAACAGGGCCGCAGCAATTGCTGTCAGCGCAAGAGCAATCAACAAAGTACTGTATTCGGCGCCTGTTCTTACCGCTACCGCAGCCAGTGCTGACAACAAGCTCACTCCGATAAAGGCCAGCACGCGTCCGAGACCTAATGCAAATGTTATTACCAGCCGCCATTTCCACGGTGCTGCAAAAGCCAGTAACTGCGTGAGTACGCGACCCCAAGAATGCTGGCTGGATGACAGCACATCCGTCTGTAAATCGGCTGGGTGATTCGTGGGCTCATTCGTCAGTTGCGATTCAGGCCCAGTAGGGACCTCATCATTATTACTCGCCCGGGGGAACCCGGAGACAATGGTCGAGCGTTCATCCGCGGCTTGCCATTCGGCTGCCTGGGTCTTCATCAAATTGGCATAAACAGCTTGCCGCCGCATCAACTCATCATGTTTTCCCTGCTCGACGACATGACCTCGATCCAGTACCAGTATTCGATCGCAGGCTATGATACTGGATAGCCTGTGAGCCAGAATCAAGGTCGTACGACCTGCCATTAATCGATCGAGCGCAATCTGAATTTCAGCCTCGTTCTGTGCGTCGACGGATGATAAGGCCTCGTCGAGTATGAGCACGGGTGCATCGCGTAATATCGCCCTGGCGATGGCCAGGCGCTGCCTTTGCCCGCCCGATAATCGAATGCCGCGCTCGCCAATGACAGTATCGTAAGCTTCAGGGAGTGCGCGGATAAACGCATCGGCATTGGCTGATTTCGCTGCCTGTACCAGTGATTTTTCGCTGGCATCAGGGTCGCCCAGCAACAAATTATCTCGCACCGTGCCATGGAACAAATGCGTGTCCTGGCTAACCACGGCAAACTGCTGGCGAAGCTGCTGCAGCGGTAACTCGCGTATGTCCTTTCCGCCGATACGAATTACCCCCGCTTGCGGTTCGTAAAATCTTAACAGCAGTCGGACGATAGTCGATTTACCGCCGCCACTGCTTCCGACAATTCCGATACGTTCCCCGGCCTTAATGTCAAAGCTCAAACCCCTGTGAACTATCGCACGCGCTAGCTTGCTAGTAGTGTCCGGGTCGTGATACGCAAATTCCACCTGGTCAAATGACAGGCTGGGTTCCAATTTATCAGCAGAAACCTTGCCCCTGTCCTCGATTAGCGGCTCTGACTCTAAAACTGAAAATACCTGTTCTGCCGCCGACTCGGCTAGCATGCCGTCATGCAAGAGTGCACGCAGCTCTCGTAGCGGACGAAAGATTTCGACACCGAGCAGCAATACCATGATCAGACTTTCAAACTCCATCAGTCCATGACTGACCCGGTATGCAGACAAAGCCAGCGCGGCGGCGGCACCCAGCGCGATACCGATGTCAGTAATGCCACGGGACAGGGAATTCGTCGCCAACACCCACATGGTGCTTTGAAAAAGCTCATGCGCATGCCTGGCAAGTCTGGATTCCCGCGCTTTGCTCTGGCCAAATACTTTCAGTGTGACCAGGCCCTGCAATGCATCCAGGAACTCGGACGCAAAAGTACGGTAAGCCCGGGCGCGACGCATTGAATTTGCCGTGTCCCAGCGATGAAATAATCCTGGTGCCAACAGGGTGAACAAGGCGGCAATTAGCAGTACAAATGCGACTGGAACATCCAGCATTGCGACGACAGAGAAAATGACGAAAGGTGTCAGTAAGGCAACGAATAACTGGGGTAAAAATTGACCAAAGTAGATTTCTAGCTGCTCTACCCCTTCAACCGCTGCTGAACTCACTTCACCACTTCGGCGATGGGCAAAGGTTGAAGGCCCCAGTGCTACGAATTGATCAAATAATCGGGTACGAATTTTATGCTGGACGATAGCCGCGGTATTGTGCGCCAGCATTAAACGGTGATAGTCCCATGCTGCATAAATCACTATTAACACCAGGGTCGTGAATGCGGCCAGCCAGACATCCTGGAATCCAGCGCCATTAAGCACCTGTCCAATCAACCATCCCATCATCAGTAAACGCGACATACCAAGAATTGAACCACCGAGTCCCATGCCGACGGATGCGGCGATTCGGAAACGCACCCCTTCGGTAAGCGACCACAATTTTTGATTGAAATACATGGAAGATTTTCCTGCCAGTTAAGCTCGAATGGGCAGTCTATTATTAATATATTTGAATCGCTATCATAAAATATGGTACTGACAAGTTAACCAATTTCGAGCTTACCAAGTGGGGATTTGATGCATTGGAATATCGTAAATAGGAGTCAATGTGGGGTTTGTAAGCCTCTATCTATGCCAAAACACCACCCCCCATCTTTGCGACTGCCTTGTCCATTTACCAGGGCGAATCCCGTTGCAGGGTTGAGTGATATACTCGCTGCCGTGATTCGTAACTATCCGGGATAATTCATGCAGCGGTTTCTTTTGGGCCACGCTGCCGGCGTCGGTCCGGCGCAACTGGTCGATGCCTGTCTCGCCCAGATTGGCGCGGTGCCAGCGGATGCGAGCTTCGGTTTTGTCTACGCTACCGATGCACTCGCTGTGGATCTCGAGGGAATACTTGAAAAGCTTCGGTTGGCCACCGGAGTCGAACGCTGGACTGGTACTGTCGGTGTCGGCATCTGCGCCACCGGACAGGAATACTACGATGAGCCGGCGCTTGCCGTAATGCTGGCCGCGTTTGATGAATCGATTTATCGTACCTTGCCGCCGCAGCGCGCCGGTGTCGAGGAATTCGTGGCCAGCGCCGGTGCATGGTTGCACGCCGACCCCTTTCATTTTGGCATCGTGCACGCCGATCCAGCCAATGCGGCGACGCCCCAGTTGATCGCGCAGCTGGCCGAGCACACGCCCGGCGCCTTTTTTGTCGGCGGGTTGACGTCATCGCAGGGCCAGAATCCGCAAATCGCCGATCGGGTTGTCGATGGCGGTATTTCCGGGGTTCTGTTCAGCAGCGATCTCCCGGTTGTCACCGGGCACACCCAGGGATGCACACCGATCGCCGACAAGCATCGGGTTACTGCTTGCGAACGCAACTTGCTGATCGAACTCGACGGCCGACCGGCACTCGAGGTGCTCAGAGACGATATCGATGAAGTGATGGCGGGCGAGCTGCAGCGCATTGCAGGCTATATCTTCGCCGCGATTCCGATCACCGGCTCGGACACCGGCGACTACATGGTGTGCAATTTGCTCGGCGTCGATGTCGAGCAAGGTCTGGTTGCAATCGGTGAAATCGTCGAGCCGGATCAGGAAATCATGTTCTGCCGGCGCGACAGCAACAGCGCGCGCGAGGATATGCTGCGCATGCTCGCCGATATTCGCAGTCGACTGGACGGCGAGGCGCGAGGCGCAGTGTACTATTCCTGTCTCGGCCGAGGTCGTTACCAGTTCGGTGAAAACTCGGAAGAACTACAGATGATTCGTGACGAACTCGGCGACATCCCGCTGGTCGGATTTTTCGCCAACGGCGAAATCTTTCATAACCGGCTTTACAGCTATACCGGGGTACTCACGGTCTTTTGTTGATAGCAATTCCGCAATTTCGGTAACTACGGGGACAGTATATCCGTTTCCTAATAATTCCCTGATAATACATATCATCAAGCATATCTTGATGCTAAATTGATTGGTTACTCAATAGATTAGGGTGGCTACGGCTGACATCATGCTGTTAACTAAAGTTTATGTCCCTGTATTTTCCTGCTTAACAGGGATTTTGGGAGAGACGAGTTCGCTTTAGACTGCCATCACCGCCACACAGTCTGGTCTCAGCAGAGCGTCTCTGTTGAGTCGCCAGAAACTTCAATGTTATTAAAAGGTTACGCTGCTATGGGGTGCTCAGATACCCCAGTAACCGAACCTAAAATACCCCAGTATTCTCGAATTAACGTACTTGTCTCAAAAGCTGGAATTGCTAGTTCGGTTTCATGATTTATTGTACGCAGCCAACAATTTAGATATGAGAATATGGCGTGTATCTAGAGAGAGAAAATAGACGATTTAGAGGCGGCATTCTAACTATTGCAATCCAGGGTTCGAAGTGTTGCAATTATCAATTTTATTCAATTCAAGCCATTTGAAAATAGAGTTTTCCTGATTAGACAGAGAAAGACGGGAGAACGAGATGAAGGCATCAAGGGATAGTGAAAGTCAGACAATCAGGATATTAAAAGAAGTTAAAGTGGGGCGCGTCAAGGAAGTTCGTCGAGAATAGGGTATATCTGGCGCCACTTATTACAACTGGAAAAGCAAATATTGGGTGGCACTAAAACAGGTGGTTTTACAATCCTTTAAATCTGGAGGTCATCTGTCCATATTGGTTTGACGACATACAATTCATGCCATCAGTATGACCAATTGGTCTTTCAGGTGACAGTGCCGAAATCCTTACCATTTAAGTACAATTCCCTACCGCAGTACCCGGAAAAATTATCATGTGAATTGAAGAATAGGGCGTTTATCCTTCTTGTGATTGTTGAATTGCGCACTCGGTGAGCGCACTTTTTACGATATTTGAATCTAATAGTTAGCCCATGCCCATTTCGGGTTATGATGGCTTGCTCCAGGATGATAGACTTTAAACCCTACTACGATAGTAGAAAATTTAAATGGCGAAATTTTTCTATTTAGCTTTTATTCTTGCCTGCACTCAAGCTAGCGCAGAAGAATTTGAGCTTTATAACAAAGTCACTCAATACGATCACTATTTTTCCAAATACAGCAAAAGAAATTTTGGCCCTAACTTTGACTGGCGTTATTTTAAAGCTCAGGCTATTGCCGAATCGAGGTTAAAAAAAGACGCACAATCACAGGTCGGCGCCGTCGGTATAATGCAAATCATGCCCCGAACTTATGCTGAGATTCGCAAGCGCAGCCGTTATATTAAGGGCAGTGATAAAAATCCCCGGTGGAATATAGCTGCAGGTATTTACTATAATCGGTCCATTTGGAAAATATTTAAGGCGGAAAGGCCATTTCAAGATCGCCTTGATTTTATGTTTGGCGCTTACAATGCAGGCAAGGGCAATATATTAAAGGCACAAAGACATACTATGACCACAGATTTAAATCCAAATCTCTGGGCTTCGATAAAGAGCACATTGCCGCGGGTAACTGGCAAACATAGCAAAGAAACAATTGCTTATGTAGACAAAATAAAAGAAGTGAAATCAGCGTTAAAGTAGAGGTTAAAAAAATGGAATTAGAAATTGTTGCCGCCAACTTCACCTACGCAATATTAGGTGCATTAATAACAATTGTTTTGATGATGGTGGGATATAAAGTACTGGATTGGTTGACACCCTTTGATACATCCCAACAACTGGGGGAAAATAATGTAGCAGTTGGAATTGTAGTTGGCTCCATGTTTGTTGGCCTGGGCATAGCGGTGGGATTGGTTGTCGGTTTAGGTTTAAATTAGTCGCAGCCACATGGTGCTGACGGGGCACACTCGTCGCCTGGTAAACACCCCATTGGAAACAGATAAGGAGTACCCTATCCCTGTTTTTCCCTGTTAATTCATAAAGTAGCAAATTCCGAGAACAACAATTGCCGGAAAATCAATAAGATGTGCTGACCCTGGGTGATAAAGTGACGACTTCGCTCTAGACTGCATCCACCGCCAAACTGTAGATATATCAGACCCTATGGGACAGTCTATCCTAATAATTATCCTTTAGTAGATTGTCATCATGAATGAAAAACAACCTGTGGTAAAAAATAAATTACGCGTGAATTTTTGATACTAATTTTTGTTAACCCTATTAGGTTGACAGTGCCATCGAATGCATAGCCCGGCCAATTATCGCGTGACAGTTTTCGGAGGAACAGGCTTTCTCGGCCGTAATCTGGTCAATCGGCTGTTAAGACGGGGCTACCGGGTACGCGTAGCGGTGCGAAACCCTCGACAAGACTTGTTTCAGGATACAGATAATCGGCTCGAACAAGTTCAAAGCGACGTGAGTAACGCGCAATCCGTTGCCGATGCGATCAAGGACGCCGATGGCGTTGTTAACGCCGTGGGCCTTTATATCGAAAGTCAGAGTGCCACTTTCGAGGCGGTTCATGTCGTAGGGGCACAGAATATTGCTCAACAATCAGTTATCTACGGGGCAAAATTAGTGCACATATCCGGTATCGGCACCGATACCGAATCACCGTCGACTTATATCCGGGCCAGAGCTGTCGGTGAACAGCGGGTGCGTGAAGCAGCGCCGCAAGCAGTTATTATGAGGCCAAGCGTACTGTTTGGACGTAACGATGCGTTTCTTCGTACCCTGTCTGGTTTGGTGAACATGCTCCCCGTGATTCCACTGTTCGGGAACGGTAGCACCCGGTTACAACCGGTTTATGTCAAAGACGTCGCAAAGGCAATCGAATGCGTTTTATGTAGCAATGATCTAGAAGCAAACATTTATGAACTGGGTGGGGCGCAGATTCTTACCTACAAGGACTTGCTGTCCACGATCGCGAGACACTCGAATCGAAAGAGATTAATGCTGCCAACTCCGTTTGTGATTTGGGAACTGCTTGCTGCCCTGGCCTCCGTATTACCAAACTCCCCGCTGACCCGAGACCAGATCGAGCTAATGCGCCATGACAGCATCGTCGACCCCGACGTGGCCGGATTCGGAGAACTCGGAATCGAGCAGTGCGGGCTCGAAGATATGCTATCAATGTGCCTGAATCAGAAAAGTTGATACTCCTTTGGATCATAAATATGGGTTAATGTGAGTTTGTGCTGTAATTCACTGTAGAACCTCATGCTAAGTGGCGCTTCGACCCAATCGCATTCTTAATCATCAATCTGACAGTACCTATGAAGGCACTCTTAAACTTGACGAGGGTCATATAATAATGAAGATCTCGGTCAAACCCGCCGGCTAGACAACACGCAGCGCATTGCACGTATGGATATTCAAAATCGATCCAATTCCACTACCGATACGAGGCGACTACGTATCGCTTTTGCCGTCGCTCTGTCGTTCGCGCTGCTTCTATGGGTGGTGAAATTTGCAGAGTATTTTGGCGGTCTCGATTTTACCCAGTTTGGTATTTATCCGCGCCGGGCAGGCGGGCTCGCAGGGGTTCTCTTCGCGCCATTTATCCATAGCTCCTTCGCGCACCTGTTCGCCAACACCGCGCCGATTATTGTGATCGGTACAATGCTGCTCTACGGTTACCCACGAGCAGCCAAAGTATTGTTGCCAGTTGTCTATCTCGGTGGCGGCATCGCAGTTTGGTTGTTTGCCCGCGAGGCTTATCACATCGGCGCAAGTGGGCTCGCTTTCGGTATGTTGTTCTTCGTCTTTACGATCGGTGCACTTCGGTGGGAGCGGCGCACCATAGCCCTCTCGCTAGTGGTATTTTTTCTTTACGGCGGCATGATCTGGGGCGTTTTACCGGTGGCGCGCGACGTATCCTTCGAGTCGCATTTGAGCGGTGCGCTACTCGGTATTGTGCTGGCCTTCCTGCTGAGACGTCTTGATCCTGAGCCGCCGCGTAAGCAGTATAGCTGGGAGACCGAGGAGACCGAAGCCGACGACTCCGACTGGCCAAACTGGCCGTAGCTCAAAGCGAACCGATACCTACCCCATTGGACGGTACTGGCTTGACAGTACCCAGAACCGTTCAGTTTGTCCTCGGTTTCCCTCTTCACTATAGCCCTGCTCGCCACCAGGTGTGGTAGTCTAGATGTCCGTTCATCGGCGACTCCATCTCCTCATGAATAAGTGGTTTGTGGAAACTGTTTTCAACATTTCATCACGCAACCGGTTCCAGGCGGCCCTATTCACTACGTTGTGCGGCGTCCTGTCGTTGTCCCCGATCAACGCGGCCGATTGGGATAGTGTGGACGAGTTACTAACCGCTGTAGTCGGAATTCATGCCACGATTCCAGCCCATGCCCGTACCGCCGGTTCTCTCGGCAGAGAGAGGGTCGGTTCCGGCGTGCTTATCGATTCCAACGGCCTCATTGTAACCATCGGCTACCTGATTCTCGAAGCCGAGCAGGTGGAGATCGTGCTTCCGGGAGGCGAGCTGGTGCCGGTCAAAGTGCTTGCCTACGACTACGAAACGGGGTTCGGTTTGCTGCGCGCCACAGCCGATGTGAATATCCGACCGATGGAACTTGGTTCATCGACCGGGCTGGCTCCGGGGGAAAAAATGTTGATCGCCAGCTACGGCGGTTCCCAGACCGTACGCCCGGCCATGTTCACTGGTGAGCGAGAGTTTGCCGGTTACTGGGAGTATTTGCTCGAAGACGCCCTGTTTACGGTACCTCCCTACCCCCGATTCGGCGGCGCCGCCCTGATAACGCCTTCCGGAAAACTGATTGGGATTGGATCGTTGGCGGTTGGCGACGCCATCGACGGCGAGCAAATGGTGCCCGGCAACATGTTCCTTCCGATTGACCGTCTCAAGTCGGTGCTGGGTGACCTGCTCACCGACGGCCGCTCATCCGGGCCCCGCAAACCCTGGCTCGGCATCTACACCGAAGAGGTTGAGGGCGGATTGCTAGTGCAGAGAGTTGCCGACGATGGACCCGCTATGGCGGCCGGTATTGAACCCGGTGACATCATTGCGTCGGCCGGCGGCAATCCGGTAGTTTCCATGGCCGACTTCTACCGCAAAGTCTGGGCCCAGGGCGAACCCGGCGACATGATCTCGATTACGGTAATTAAAGGTACCGATGTCTATGAACTGGCGATTCGCTCGGCGGACCGCTATCAGTGGTTGCGCCTGCAGCACGATTACTGATGAATTTGAATGGCCCCACAACAAATCCGAATTGCCTAAGATTATGGCCGAGATGAGTAAGGCGATTTCGTAGCTTTCCCTGTTAATTGCCTGATGTTTATACCTGGGCACCATAGGATGCTGATAAAACTATAGGAATCACAGGTGGTTAGCAAAATATATCTGGGAGATAGGCGGAAATTATTGGAATTTTCCCTGTATTTTCCAGTGTTTCAGGGATTTTATATCTGAGACTAGCTAGCTCCAGACTGCTTCCACCACCATAAATAAAGCCCCCGAAATGGGGCTTATTTATGGTGGAGAGAGTTCAGAGAAGCTCCGTTGTACAGATTGCAGCGTTGGTCAGCCGCCGACCGGGTAATAGAGCTCTAGTTTTCTAGCTTGTTTCGGTTACTGTACTCTAGTGAGAAAATACCCGTGACAACTATTACCGACAGTGTCGATCGACCCGTGTTGGGTATCGCCTTGATGCTTGCCGGCATAGCCGGGTTTTCGGTAATGGACGCGATAATCAAGTGGCTGACGGCCGATTATTCGGTGGCCCAGGTGGTCGCACTTCGGAGCTGGTTCGGTCTGCCGCTGTTGTGTCTGTTTGCCTTGTACGAGGGAGGACTGAAAACGCTCCGGACCCGGCGCCCGCTTGTCCATGTCGGGCGGTACCTGCTGGTACTCGCCCTCAGCTTCAGTTTTTTCTGGGCGCTATCGCAGATGAAACTGGTCGATGCTATTGCGATTACCTTCGCTGCGCCCATCTTCATTACCGCGCTTTCGGTTCCATTATTGAAGGAGCCTGTAGGTCAGCATCGCTGGGTGGCTATCAGCGTAGGATTCTGCGGTGTGCTGATTATGCTACGCCCGGGTATGGGTGTTTTTCAATGGGCTGCGTTGGTAGTGCTCGGCAGCGTCGTGGTGTACGCCCTGTTAATGATTACCACCCGCGCTTTCAAGTCCACCGAGAGCACAGCGGCCCTGATGCTTTATCCGCAGCTGGGCATGTCACTCACCGGAATTGTCTTAGCACCCTTCTTCTGGGTGACCCCGAGCCTGGGTGATGTTGGGCTTTTCGCGCTAGCCGGCCTGTTCGGCAGCGTCGGTGTGATGTGTCTGACGCACGCCTTTCGTCTGGGGCCAGCAGCGGTCATTTCACCGTTCGAATATTCCGCGCTGATCTGGGCGACGCTGCTGGGCTTTTTACTCTGGGGTGAATTGCCAGATGCGATCACCCTGATCGGTGCCGGCATCGTGATTTCAAGTGGGCTATACATCATTTATCGCGAGACCGTAAAGGTCGGGCGGGCGCGGCCACAATTACCCAGTATGAGCCCGGACGAAATTGGCGAATGACCAACCACAACACCTACAACAATTACGATACTGCGGCGGTAACTGTTCCAGTCGTAACGGAATAGCGCGATTTTAACTTTTTCAGATTACGT
>Ga0209987_10001259_pt1 | contig 13776 bp, 12 predicted proteins | sample N074metaG_FD_182134 | JGI IMG/M metagenome (GOLD analysis project Ga0209987, IMG submission 182134) | Deep subsurface microbial communities from Kermadec Trench to uncover new lineages of life (NeLLi) - N074 metaG (SPAdes) (version 2) | ecosystem: Environmental > Aquatic > Marine > Ocean trench... | reverse complement strand
CGTGCCCCAACCTCTATATTCCGGTATGTGGCGCCGACGAAATTACCTATGGCAATGCGTGCCAGGCCGAACGCAACGGTGCGCGAATAATTCATGCCGGACTATGCAAGGCGCAAGGTCGAAATTGCCCGCGCGATTATCAGCCGGTGTGCGGTATTGATGGCGTCACTTATGAGAACAGCTGCCTGCTACAGAATGCGACGCAGACTATGGCCTATGCAGGTGCTTGTCTCGGCGACTAGCTCCGCTGCTGTTTTGCTATTGGATCAGCTCGTGCTCGTCGGGGGCGAGCCCGTTCAAAACATCACCAGCCGCATTGACGGCCGGCGTTTTGTTCCTTCAGATAGCCCATCAGCGGCTGAAAGTAATTGACGATCGCGCTGGCATCCATCTCGCGGGTACCGGTCAGTTTCTCGAGCGTGTTTTGCCACGGCTCGCTGGCCCCGGCCTCCAGCATGGCGTTTAGCTTCGCGCCAGCTTCTTTGGAGCCGTAAAACGAACATTCATGCAGCGGCCCTTCATGACCTGAGGTGTCGCACAAGGCTTGCAGAAACTGGAACTGCAAAACGCGAGCAAGAAAATACCGGGTGTATGAGACATTGCCAGGAATGTGATATTTGGCACCGGGATCGAAATCTGCCTCGGATCGTTCAACCGGCGGTGCAATGCCCTGGTAACGCGTGCGCAGTTCCCACCACGCCTTGTTGTAGTTCTCGGGAGCAATCTCGCCGGAAAACACTCCCCAGCGCCACTCGTCGATCAATTTTCCAAAAGGCAGGAAAGCTATTCCAGCAAGCGCTCTACCCATTTGGTCGTTGATCACGGCTTCTTGTGATTGTGAAACCTCTTTGATCAGCCCGACTTCCTTGAGATAGTTGGGCGTCATCGCCAGCACGATGGTATCGCCTATTGCCTCGTGGAAACCGGAATGCGCGCCGCCCTGGAAAACAGGGTCCTGATCTTTGTAAGCGCGTTGATAATAATTATGACCCAGCTCGTGATAAATAACGGCCAGTTCTTCATATGTTTGCTTGATGCACATCTTGATCCGCAGATCATTGCCGCCGTCGAGGCCCCACGCGCTGGCATGACAGACAACATCCCTGTCGCGCGGTTTGCTGAATTGTGAGCGCTCCCAGAAGGTATCTGGCAAGGGCTCCAGGCCCATCGAAACATAGAAGCTTTCCGCAGAGCGCACCATGTCCTGTGGCGAATAATCTTTTGCGACCAGGGTCGCTGTGACATCAAGTTCGCCGACACCAGGATAAGGTTCCAGCATGTCGTAGATATTTTCCCAGCTTTGCGACCACATGTTGCCGAGCAGGTGAGCAGGAATTGGCTGGTCCAGCGGCACTTTGTCTTCACCATAGTGACGGCTAAGTGTCGCGCGTACATGACAGTGCAACTCGTCATACAGAGGCTTAACCTGGTTCCACAGTCTTCCCGTCTCATCCTCGAATTCAGCCGGGCTCATGTCGTAGCCGGCGCGCCACATCTCACCGAGATTGGAATAACCCAGTTCCTCGGAACCTTCGTTCGCGAGCTCTACAAAGCGCTGATATTTTTCACGCATGGGCGGCGAAATCGTTCGCCAGCCGACCCAGGCGTCCAGGTTCTTGTCGTAGTCTTTGCTGTTGGCAATAATATTTTCAAGCTCGCCCAGCACCATGCACTCACGACCGTCATCAGGACAATATTTAGCTGAGCCATATGCGCCACCAAGGTAGGTTGTTATCTCGGACAGCTCCTTGCGTTTGTCAGCATCATTTGGTGCCGGCTGTGAGGTGCCTAACTTCAGTATGTCCAGCGCTCGCCTGGTTTCCGGAGACAAGTCCTGGTCTGCATACTTCAGTGAGTCTGCAACCGTCTTGCTGTGCCAGGCCGCGTATTTTTCCTGCGAACGCGCAGCAAGAATCGCCGTGTCGTGAGTAATGTAGGTCGCACGAATCCAGCCAACCGCCTTACCCTCGATGCCGAGCTCTTGCAATTCGGCGTTTGCCCGGGCGACAAACTCCTCGGCGGTTTCAGTTGGCGGCGTATCAGCGGGTGAACCGCCGCAAGCAGCCAAGGGCAGCAAAAGCGCCAGGTAAAAATTCTTCATATCGAACCTCAAATGTGTGTAGTCCGGCGACTAGTGGATGCCGCCCATCAGTTTTTGTAATCGCTTGGAAAACACCAGGAAAATAATGCCGGCACCAACAGCCGTCATTACGATTTGCCAGTACTGACCCGGAAATGCTGCAAGATTATTCTCATCAAAATCGCCGGCGACCTGGCCGGCAATCAGGTTGCCGAGTGCCGCGCCCACAAACCAGATACCCATCATCTGGCCCAGGAAGCGCTTCGGCGCGAGCTTGGTCGTGGCTGACAAACCGACCGGCGATATCATCAGTTCACCGAAGGTATGGAAGAGATAGGTCAGCAATAGCCAGGTCGGCATCGCCAGCTCGCCGCTTGCAACGATCGTCGAGGCAATAATCATCATGGAGAACCCTATCCCTAAGAAAATCAGGCCGAGGCCAAACTTGGCTGGCGTTGACGGGTTCAGGTTGTGTTTCGCGAGCCAGATCCACATGTAGGCGAAGAACGGTGCGAAGGTGATGATGAAAAGCGAGTTAACCGACTGCAACCAACTTGAGTAAATCGTGAACCAGCCAAAGTCGAGTTGCGTGTAACGATCAGCGAACAGGTTCATTGAGCTACCGGCCTGCTCGAAGCCGGACCAAAACATGGAGATGCCAAGGAACAAGGCAATGATGACGACGACGCGCTTTTTCTCAACGGTGTCGAGATTGCCGAAAGTAAATACGTATGCAAAATAGGCCGCCACCATGCCGATAATGACAAAGGTCGTTCGTTTGGATATCAGCACCGGATCGTAGACGATCGCGCCACTAAGCCCGGCAAACGTAAAGCCAAAGATCAGCGCCACGCCGATAGCCACGCCTATCCAGCCGCGGCGCCTGGAGATGGCGTCTTTAGCCGCATCACCTGAGCTCGCCGGGTGGAGTCCTGCAGTGCCCAGGTATTTGCGGGTCATCCAGAACTGGATGACACCAAATAACATGCCTACGCCTGCCGCACCGAATCCCCAGTGCCATCCATAGTCCGGATTTTGACCCAGCCCGCCGCAGACCAGCGGTCCGAGCATGCCGCCAACATTAATACCCATATAGAAAATGGTGAAGCCACTGTCCCGGCGGTCGTCACCATCCGGATACAAGGAGCCAACGATGGTGCTGACATTGGGTTTTAGCAGGCCGGTGCCCAGTATTACGAGCAGCAAACCAAGAAAAAACGAATTCGTGCCAGGAAGGGCGAGAACAAAATGGCCGCTCATAATAACAATGCCGCCCGCTAGTACGGCGCGCTGCGCGCCCATCAGTCTGTCCGCTATCCAGCCGCCCGGGAGTGCGACCAGATAAACGGCGGCGGTATAAATACCGTAAATTGCGGTCGCCGTGACATCGTCAATCGCCAGGCCGCCATCCTGCATTTGCGAGACCATGAAGAGAATCAGGATGGCGCGCATGCCGTAGTAGCTCAGGCGCTCCCACATCTCGGTGAAAAAGAGCGTCGCGAGCCCTCGCGGGTGGCCCATTATTTGTTTGGACGCCGCGGAATCAGCGGTCGTAGCGTTATCAGTCATTTGATTTCTCTCTTGAGATGATGCCGTGCATTAAACACGATTATTGTTCTGACGCAAAATCAGGAGGTCGTTTCGTCGGTCTTCCTGACAAAAAAACGTGACATAAAGATGCCCAGCTCAAACAATATGTAGACCGGTATAGCCAACAAGGTCTGACTTATGACATCCGGCGGCGTGAGAAGCATGCCAAGAACGAATGCGCCCAGAAGCACATACGGGCGCGCGGCGCCGAGCTTCTTGGGCGTCGTCAAGCCAGTCCACACAACCAGCACCGTCGCTATTGGCACCTCAAAGGCCAGGCCAAACGCCAACACGATGGTCGTAATAAAGTCGAGGTAAAGTGAAATATCGGTCATTACTTCAACGCCCTCGGGCGCGACCGCAGTGAAAAACTTGAACATCAACGGAAATACGACAAAATAGGCGAAAGCGATGCCGGCGTAGAACAACAAAATGCTCGACGTCAATAACGGAATCGCGAAGTGTTTTTCTTTCAGGTAAAGCCCCGGTGCCACAAAGGCCCACACCTGGTACAACACAACCGGCATGGCAACACACAGCGCGACAAAAAAAGTGAGTTTCAACGGCGTTAGCAATGGCGATGCGACGCCCATGGCGATCAGAGACTGGCCTGGCAACACGTCTCGCAGCGGTTCAGAAACAAAGGAAAAAATTTCACTGGAAAACGGAAACAGAATCAGGAAAACGACCATGACGGCAGCAACAATCTTGAGTAAGCGTCCACGCAACTCAACGAGATGCGACATCAGCGATCCTTCGGCGAGTTCTTCTTTGTTTTCGCCGGCCTGCTTGTCGCTGTCGTCGCTCAAGGTTTTATTTCTTTCTCGTCTGGTTTTGCGACAGGCGGCTCTTTCGTGTCGGACTCTTCGGCCTCAAACTCATCGTCAGCCGTTAAGCCTGTGCCCGGACTGTCAGTGTCGTGCGCTGGCGAATAGCTGTCGTCATCCTCGTTGGCAGGAACGTGTTCGGCAGCCTCTTTTCGATCTGCTGACGCCGCGGGTTCGGTTGACTTGATGCTGTTCGCTTTCTCGAGGTTTATTTCCTCTTCGAGCTGGCGCTTCATCACCCTCGTCATGCGTCTGGCCTGACCGATCCAGCTGCCTAATTGATTGGCGATACGGGGCAGGCGCTCAGGGCCGAGAACAATAAGGCCGATGAGAGCCAGGAGGACCCATTCAGATAAGCCAACGCTGGACATGATTTACCGGATCAGTCTTCGTTGCTCTTTGTCTTACTTGGCTCGTCAACGGGTGTGTTGTCGAAATCCGCGTCTTCAGAGTGATCGCCGATTTTCTCGGCTGGTTCTTTCTCCGCGTCACTCATGGCAGAGCGAAAGCCCTTTACGGCGCCACCAAGGTCTGACCCCATCGATCTGAATTTCTTGGTGCCGAAAATCGCGAGCACGATGACGAGAACTATCAGTAACTGAATCGGGCTAATGCCAGAAAACATCTTGAAACTCCTGGGGCAGTGGCCCCTCTCAAAACCATCACGTTTGGTGGCCGGAAAGCCTTCCAAGGAGTCCATGATACCGCGTAGAGAGGCACAAAACCGTACTGAGATCACATCAAAAGCGTTGCTCGAGCCGGTATTTCCTGACCGAAACGCAGACAATCCGGGCTCTGCGCTGTTAATTGGCAGTGGCAGCCCGGGTCTCCAGCCAAAAAGTCACCGGACCGTCATTCACCAGTGAGACCTGCATGTTTGCACCAAACTGGCCGCTGGCAATCGCTGGCAGCCGGGCAGCGCATTCTCGCAGGAACATGTCGAAAAACTCGCGGCCCTTCTCGGGCGGCGCGGCGCGGGTGAAGCTTGGTCGGGTGCCTTTTCGAGTATCGGCCGCAAGCGTGAATTGCGGTACCGCCAGTAACTCAAGGTTCTGATCCTTGAGGCTTTGATTCATGCGTTCTTCGGCGTCCGGGAATACGCGGTAAGTGAGAATGCGTTCTACCATCCGCGTGACCTGTTCTGCGCCATCGTCTGGCTGCACCGCAATGAAGGCCAGCAGGCCGCGGCCTATCTTTCCAATGACGTCGCCGTCGACCGTTACGCTGGCCTCGTTTACTCGTTGAATTAATGCGATCACTTGTCTGTGTGTTTCCCGAACCGTCTTGGCCTTGCAGCAGAGTTTATTCGCTCATCGGCGAATAACACCAGCTTCAATTGCGCAAGAACCGTGGCAATCTGTGCCAACGACGCCGTACGACAGTGCAGAATCGACGGCGGGCCACGGATGGCCCGATGCCCGTGGGGGCGTCGTTCGACCCAGGGAATGGGGGTCCCGGCTTGCGGGCCGGGGCCGATTCGCTGCTAGACTACATGCTTACAAAAACCCCTGAAAAGATACCTTCATGAGAAGACGTGAATTTGTAAGCGGCCTGGCGATGGCCTCAGGCGTTGTGGCCTGCGGCAAACAGTCAGAAGAATGCGCTACCGGCACAGCCCAATCCGGCGAAACATTCCGCTGGAACATGGTGACCTCCTGGCCACCGGGCCTGCCCGGACTGGGTGTTGGCGCGGAGAACCTGGCGAGGCGAATCGAAGCGGCGACGGCCGGCCGGCTGAAAATCAAGGTATTCGCGGGCGGCGAGCTGGTGCCGGCCCTGGAGGTGTTCGACGCGGTCCGATCCGGCACCGCGCAAATGGGTCACGATGCGTCTTACTACCACCGCGGCAAGGTTCCCGCGGCACAGTACTTTACGACCATCCCGTTTGGCCTGAATGCTAACGAAATCAACGCCTGGCTTTATCATGGCGGCGCGCTGGAGCTGTGGCATGAGTATTACGAACAATTTGGCCTGATCGCGTTCCCGGCCGGGCAGACCGGTGTACAAATGGCGGGCTGGTTTAACCGCGAAATAAACTCTGTTGCCGATCTGCAGGGTTTGAAAATGCGCATCCCGGGGATGGGCGGCGAAGTCATGCAGCGGGCAGGCGTCACCCAGGTAACCCTGCCTGCATCAGAGATTTTTACCTCACTGCAGACCGGCGCGATCGATGCCGCCGAATGGGTGGGCCCCTATAACGATGTTTCGCTGGGCCTGCATAAAGCGGCCCGTTATTACTATTACCCGGGATGGCACGAGCCGGGCCCGACCCTGCAGTGCACTATCAATATTAAGGCCTGGAATGAGTTGCCGGAAGACCTGCAGGAGATTGTTCGTATTTCCTGCATGGCGGCGAACCTTGATGTGCAGGCAGATTACACCTACGGCAACGCGATGGCGCTTGACCAGCTGTCGAAAGATCCCAATGTCGAATTGCGAGAACTTCCAGCGGATGTGCTCGATCTCCTTCGCCATTACACAGAAGAGGCAATCGCAGAGTTGACTGCCAGAAATGACTGGGCAAGACGACTGCATAAGTCGTTAAGTGACTTTCAACGAAAATCGGCCGCGTATCAGAAGATAAGCGAATTCTCCTACCTCGCGAATCGAGAGGCGAAATAGGATGACGAAAAGATACCTGCTTGCGCTGCTGTTTTTCACTCAGAGCATTGTTTCGTGTTCGGCACCAGACGACGTCGATCCGCTACCGTCGTGGAATAATGGCAGCAGCCGCGACTCGATTATCGCATTCGTCGAGGCAGTAACCGACAAGGCGAACGCAAATCATGTGCCGGTGACCGAGCGCATCGCTGTGTTCGATAATGACGGCACCTTGTGGTCGGAACAGCCTTTGTACTTTCAGCTCTATTACGCGCTGGCGCAAATAGAAAACGCGGCTCCTGCACATCCGGAGTGGTCGGATCAGGAGCCGTTCAAGACAGCGCTCGCGGGCGACCGTGACGAAATTCTCGCGCTTGGTACAAAAGGGCTGGTTGAAATTGTTCTTGCAACACACTCCGGAATGACCAATGCCGAGTTCAGGCAATCAGTACAGGGATGGATCGCGTCGGCAGAACACCCAACCACCCATCTAGCCTATTCGCAGATGATTTTTCAGCCGATGCTGGAGCTGTTGAACTATCTTCGTGCAAACGACTTCGCGGTATACATCGTGTCCGGTGGCGGCGTTGAGTTCATTCGGGCGTGGGCAGGGAATGTTTTTGGCGTTCCACCGGAGAACACCATTGGTAGCGACCTGGGCATAAAGTTTGAGGAGACGGAGAGCGGACCGGTTCTGCGACGACTGCCGGAATTGAATTTTATCAATGACGGGCCGGGCAAACCGGTCGGTATCCAGCGCGCAATTGGCGCTCGCCCGATATTTGCCTTTGGCAACTCGGACGGCGATCTGCAGATGTTGCAATGGACAGCAGCGGGGGACGGAATGTCATTCGTTGGAATTGTGCATCACACTGACGCCGACAGAGAGTGGGCTTATGATCGTGCATCGCACCTGGGCAGATTGGATAAGGCGCTTGATGAAGGCAGGCATCGCGGCTGGACCATCGTTGATATGAGCTCGGAGTGGGCTGTCATTTATCCGCCTGAATAGTCAGCCTCCATAAATTTTGTCGGGCAACCAGGTCGCCAATTCCGGAAATATTGCCAATATAATCAATGCCAGAATCTGAATGCCGACAAACGGGATCACCCCGCGGTAAATCTGCGCGGTGGAAATCTCCGGCGGAGCGACCCCGCGCAGGTAGAACAAGGCGAAGCCGAATGGCGGTGTCAGAAATGACGTCTGCAGATTAATTGCGATCATTATTCCCAGCCATACCGGATCGAGACCCATGGCCAGCAAGACTGGTCCGACAATTGGCACGACGACAAAGGTGATCTCAATAAAGTCGAGCACAAAACCGAGAAGAAACATCACCAGCATGACGACGAGCACCGCGCCAAAGACGCCACCCGGCAGCGACTCGAGCACAGCTCTTACGCCGTCGTCACCACCGTAGCCGCGAAACACCAGCGAGAATACCGACGCTCCAATCAGTATGAGAAAAACCATGCTGCTGATGCGGAGCGTCCCGCGCATGATTTCCCGGAGCTTGTCCATCGACAGCGATCTTTTTTTCAAGGCAATCAACAGTGCTCCAACAGCGCCGACGCCAGCGGCTTCCGTTGGTGTCGCAAAGCCCCCGAGGATCGAACCGAGCACAGCGAAGATCAATGCAAGCGGCGGAAACAGCGCGGTCATTATCGCGGCGAACGATTGCGGCTCGTCAGCTTGTCGCTGGTGCGCCGGCATGCTGTCGGGATCAAGCCAGGCCTTGATAACCAGGTAGGTGATATACATGACGACCAGCAGCAGCCCCGGAATCAGAGCGCCTGCAAACAGATCGCCGACAGAAATGGTTTCCGGAGAAAAATTGCCCTGGCTGAGTTGCGCCTGCTGATACGCGGATGACATTACGTCGCCCAGCATGACGAGAATGATTGATGGTGGAATGATCTGCCCGAGGGTGCCGGACGCGCAAATAATGCCCGTTGAAACCTCGGGCTGGTAGCCACGTTTCAACATCGTTGGCAGTGAAAGCAGGCCCATCGTGACCACGGTGGCGCCGACAATGCCGGTACTTGCCGCAAGCAACATGCCGACCAGCGTTACCGATATACCAAGCCCGCCACGCAGCGAGCCAAACAGAGAGCTGAGAGTCTCGAGGAGCTCTTCGGCAATGCGCGCGCGTTCAAGCGTAATGCCCATAAAAACAAACAATGGCACCGCGATAAAAGTTTCGTTGGTCATGATGCCGAACAGCCGACTTGGCATGCCGGAGAGAAACGCGGACTCGAAACCGCCCCCTATAACCCCGAACATCGCGAACAGCATCGCGGTACCGCCCAGCGAAAACGCGACCGGAAAGCCGGCCAGCAGCAAGACGATAACGGTCAGGAAGAGCACAAGAGCAACCCATTCCATCGCTAGCGCGTCCTTATCGTTTGAATGGAGCGCAGCAGCATCGACAGTCCCTGCGACATTACGGCAACAGGCATCAGGATCAGGATGCTCTTGAGCAGGGGCACGGCAGGATATGGCAGGCCGCCGGCGTTTATCGAAACCTCGCGAAACTGCCAGGAGGCGACTACATAGCTGTAGGATTCATAAAGAAAAAAGCCGCACAACGGGAACAGGAAAATCAACACGCCAAGCAGGTTCACCCAGGCTTTATGGCGATCGCTCATTTCACGATAAAATATATCCACGCGGACATGGCCGTCGTCTTGCAATGTGTAGGCAGCGCCCAGCATGAACACGGCCGCATGCATCCACGTCAGGGATTCCTGCATCCAGATCGCGCCGAAATCGAACACATAACGTAAAATGACGATCAGGAAGGAATCCAACACCATGGCCAGCGTAAGCCAGGCGGCAGCGTTCCCGGTTGCAATGCTGATCCGGTCTATCAGATTGCCCGGTTGGTGAGACATTAGTGGCGCCAGAAAGTTGGCGTGAACAACACCAGCAAGGTAAAGATCTCCAGCCTGCCGAGCAACATGCCACTGATCGAAATCCACTTGGCGACGTCAGTTAATGACATGAAGCTCGATGCAACATCACCAAGTCCGGGACCGAGATTATTCAGCGTGGCCGCCACCGCAGAGAAAGCCGTAACCTGGTCCAGCCCGGTTGCCATCATAGCGATCATCATAAGTACGAAGACAACGACGTAAACAGAAAAGAAACCCCAAACCGCGTCAACAACGCGAGACGGAACGGCGGCGTTACCCAGCTTCACGGGAATCTCTGCGCTCGGGTGCACAAGACGAACGATCTCACGCATGCCTTGCTTATAGATAAGCAACCAGCGAATAACCTTCATGCCGCCGGCAGTCGACCCCGCCGAGCCGCCGACAAAGCTTGCGAAGATAAGCAAAACGGGAATGGTCGCCGGCCATGCAGAAAAGTTGGCCGTCGTGAAGCCGGTGGTTGTTGCAATCGATACGGCCTGAAACAGGCCATTGATGAAACCGTCTGAAAAATTCGTATAGGTGCCGTACATCATCAGACCGGCAACCACTATTGTTGACAATACGACCAGAAAAAAGACGTATGCGCGAAACTCCTGATCCTTTGCATAGTGACTGATCTGTATGTTTCTCCAGGTAAAGAAATGCAAGGAAAAGTTAATTCCGGCCAGGAACATAAATACGACGGTAATGAGGTCAATCTTGGCGCTGTCGAAGTATCCGATGCTCATGTCATGGGTTGAGAACCCGCCGATCGCCACGGTTGAAAACGCATGGCACAGCGCATCGAATAGCCCCATGCCGGCAATCCAGAATCCCAATGTACACATTATCGTGAACGCCACGTAAACGTACCAAAGTGCCTTGGCGGTCTCCGTAATACGAGGTGTCAGCTTGTTGTCTTTAACCGGACCTGGCGTCTCGGCACGATAAAGTTGCATGCCGCCAATGCCAAGCATCGGCAATACCGCAACAGCCAGTACGATAATTCCCATGCCGCCCAGCCATTGCAGTTGCTGGCGATAGTACAGAATCGATTTTGGCAGGTCGTCCAGGCCGGTAAGAATGGTGGCGCCGGTCGTGGTGAGACCCGACATTGATTCAAAGATGGCATCGGTTGCCGACAAGGCCAGGAAATCCGACAAATACAAAGGTGCGGCTCCGAACGTGCCGAGTACGATCCAGAACGACGCGACCACCAGGAAACCGTCTCGCAGCCTTAAGTCCTTGCGCTGTTTTCGTACGGGCAGCCAGATGAGCATGCCTGCAACGAGCGTCATGGCAAAACCCTCTATGAATGGCAGCCATGCACCGTCTTTGAAAATAACGCTGACGATGATCGGGGGCAGCATGGTAAAGCTGAACATCATCAGCAGCAGCCCCAGAATTCGTTGTACAACGGCCCAATTCAAGCGCGTGCCACTTGTGAGTGCGTAAACATTGCGTTCAGATAAACGAAACGTCGACCGAGAAAAGGTTTTCCAGGTGCTCGATCTTGCGTCTGTCCGTCATAAACAGGATGACGTGATCGTCCGTTTCGATCTTGGTGTCGTGATGTGCAATGATGACTTGCTCGCCGCGAACCAGCGCGACGATATTGGTACCACGCGGCAGCTGCACATCTTCAATTTTCCTGCCGACCACTTGCGACTCCTTAGCCGTACCATGCGCGACAGCTTCAATCGCTTCAGCGGCACCGCGCCGCAGCGAATGTACTTTGACAACGTCACCACGTCGTACATGCGCCAGTAATGACCCGATCGTTATTTGCTGTGGCGAAATAGCAATATCGATACTCCCGGACTCAACCAACTCCGCATAAGAAGGGCGATTGATCAATGCCATGACTTTTTTGGCGCCGAGTCGCTTGGCAAGCATGGCAGACAGAATATTCGCTTCTTCTGCATTCGTCAGCGCGCAAAAAACATCGACGCTGTCGATGTTTTCTTCGACCAGCAGCTCTTCATCTGCGGCGTCGCCAACCAGTACGATCGCTTTGTTCAGTTGCTCCGATATCGTCCGCGCGCGACGTGGGTTGCGTTCGATAATTTTCACCTGGTTGGTTTGTTCGAGCGCGAGCGCGAGGCGCACACCAATGTTGCCGCCGCCGGCGATAACAACACGCCTGACAGGATCCTCCAGTTTGCGCATCTCGCTCATGAATACGCGAATATCCTGGCGCGCGGCGATAAAGAAAACTTCGTCATTTTCTTCGATTACCGTATCGCCATCGAGCGGCACCACCTTACCGCTGCGATATATGGCAGCGATGCGTGCCTCGGTGTTGGGAATGTGCTCTTTCAATGTCGCGATTTTTTTGCCGACCAGCAGTCCGTCGCGATCCGCGCGAGCACCGACAAGTCGAACCTTGCCATCTGCAAATTCCAGCACCTGCATCGTGCCTGGATAAAGAATGAGTTGCTCAATGTATTCACAGACCAGTTGTTCGGGGCTGATTCGAACGTCTACAGGGATGGCGTCCTGGGCAAACAGCTTCGTTGCTCGCATATAGTCTGCAGAGCGAATTCGGGCGATCTTGGTTGGCGTGTGATAAAGCGTATACGCAACCTGGCAAGCGATCATGTTGGTTTCGTCGGTGTCGGTCAGTGCGACAATAATGTCGACGTCGCCCGCGCCGGCACGTTCAAGCACATCCGGGTGCGCCGCGTGGCCGACAACCGTCCTGATGTCGAGTCGATCCTGCAGTTCGCGAAGAACATCCGCCCGCGTATCGATGACGGTGACTTCGTTCGCCTCTTCGCGGGACAAATGGTATGCGGCTGAAGATCCAACCTGGCCGGCGCCGAGAATTAGTATGTTCATTTATTGTTTACTCGCCACGTCCCTTAGCGCCAAGCGTACGCCGGTCAAGCACATTTGTGGATGCTTATTTTACATCAGATCAAGATTGGCATAGCTGAGAACCAGCCATTTTGTGCCGGCGCTCTCGAAATTGACCTCAACCCGGGCATGCGCACCCTGTCCTTCGCAGTTGAGGATCACTCCATCGCCGAATTTGGCGTGGCGAACCCGCTGACCAAGGCGCACACCCTGTTCCGCCGCCGCACTGGTCGCGCCACCACCACTACGGCGAGGTCTGGAAATCTTGCTCACAGGCCGGCTCACCTGTACCCGGGGCCGGATCTCTTCGACCAGTTCCGCTGGAATCTCATTGATGAATCGCGAAGGAGCCGAAAAGCTGTCACTACCATGCATTCGGCGTTGTTCTGCATGCGTCAAGTACAGGATTTTCTTGGCGCGAGTGATGCCGACGTAGCAAAGCCTGCGTTCTTCTTCCAGGCCGCTCGGGTCTGCGATCGATCGTTGATGCGGAAACAGGCCGTCCTCCATGCCGCAGAGGAACACCAGCGAAAACTCGAGGCCTTTCGCGGAATGCATGGTCATCAACTGAACGCAGTCCTCCCAGGCGTCCGCCTGTCCTTCGCCGGCCTCAAGTGCAGCATGTGACAGGAATTCGTCCAGCAACGACATTTCCTCGGCGGGATTTTGCTCAAAGCTTTTTGCTGCGCTGACGAGTTCCTCTAGGTTTTCTATTCGCGTTTCGCCGCGCTCACCTTTTTCCTTCCTGAAAAACTCGACCAGACCACTGACACCGATGGCGTGATCCACTCGTTCATGCAGTTCGAGATCGCCGGTTTCCCTGGCCACCCGCTCGATAAGATTCAGAAATGATATGACAGCGTTGGATGCGCGCCCGTTGAGTCCATCGCTCGCGATTGCGCC
>Ga0209987_10001257_pt1 | contig 13787 bp, 10 predicted proteins | sample N074metaG_FD_182134 | JGI IMG/M metagenome (GOLD analysis project Ga0209987, IMG submission 182134) | Deep subsurface microbial communities from Kermadec Trench to uncover new lineages of life (NeLLi) - N074 metaG (SPAdes) (version 2) | ecosystem: Environmental > Aquatic > Marine > Ocean trench... | reverse complement strand
GTCGCTCACCAACTTTCCTGAGGGGATTGCGGCAACCGCGCCTCCCTCAATGGAGATCTTCTTCAACACTCCGCTCTCGGCAAACCCAAGCCCGTCGCCGTCCAGCGAAAAAAAAGGTCCGGCAGCATCGTCTGACATGATCAGCAGCTCAGGCTCGGCGTTATCCAACCGCCTGACGTAAAGACCCTCCTGGGTGACGTACGCGATGGTCTGTCCGTCAGGTGATATCGCGAGGGACAGATGCCGAATGCTGTACCTCAGGCCTTCAGGAACTGGAATGCTGAATCGCACGACTTGCCGACTTGCCATGCTGTCGGGACCGCGAAACATCCATCCCACGATCGCGGCTGCTCCGAGTAGCGTCACGGCCAGCGCTCCCGTCAGAAGCTTGGGGAAGGGCCACGAGCTGGATGTTCCCGGACCACTTGGCCCGTCTACTCCAAGAGAGATCGGAGCCTTCCGCGGATCCCGGAGCGCCTCGGCGAACTCCTGGGCGCCGCTAAACCGATCCGCCGGCAGCTTCTCCAACCCCTTCATGATCGTGGCTTCGACGTGGAGCGGCACCTTGGGTCGGTGCAACGTCACCCGAGCCGGAGTATCGGTGATGACCTTGGCGATGATCGCCTGGGCCGTACTTCCCGTATGCGGCGGGTCGCCCACCAACATCTCATACGTCATGCAGGCCAGCGAGTAGACGTCACTCGCCGGGGTGAGTTCCCGGTCGGCCGTGGCCTGCTCCGGGCTCATGTAGTGTGGGGTGCCCAACGACAGTCCGGTCTCGGTGATCCGCGTGCCGCCGGCCTGGCTCACCGCCAGGGCGATGCCGAAGTCGGCTACCACGGCATTCCCGTCGTGGAGCAGGATGTTGGCCGGCTTGATGTCCCGGTGAATCACCTTGTGCCGGTGGGCATAGTCGAGGGCGCCGGCCACCTGAGTCGTGAGTTCGATCGTCTCCTCGATGGAGAGCTGCTTCTCGCGATCGAGCTTGTCGCGCAACGACTCGCCTTCCACGTACGGCATGACGTAATACACCAATCCGGCGGCTTCACCGGAGTCGTGCAACGGCAGGATATGGGGATGCTGCAAGTTGGCGGTGACACGAATTTCGTTGAGGAATCGCTCGGCCCCGAGGACGGCCGATAGTTCCGGACGCAATACCTTGACCGCCACCTGACGGTCATGTTTGAGGTCACGCGCCAGATACACGGTAGCCATGCCACCCTGACCGAGTTCCTTCTCAATCCGATAGCGGTCCGCCAGGGCGGTCCGCAGTCCCTCGAGCGGGTCTGGCATGCAGGCCAATATGCGGACTTGGCAGAAACGCCGATAGTGCCCAGCTGTGGATCCAATCACCCAGCACTGTCGGCCGGCTCGCAGGCCAACGCGGCGCCACAAGCCGGGGCGATGGCACAGTCCGGGGGCAGGCAGTGCGGGCACTCCCCGCTGTCATCCGACGCCGCGTCCAACCGTGAGCCTTGCTGGTGGGTGGCCGTCGGTGCTGACCGCACGCCGGTGTGTCCCGGGGCGCGCAGGCCACAGTGGGCCGAAGCGCTTGCGGTACCGGGAAACAGGAGAAGGACTCCCGCGAGGACCATAGCCCACAGGCAGGGGGCACATCGTCCCTGGTTGTCCTTGGTCCGTGGGTGTGTCGTAATGGCTCGGAGTGTATCCCGCCCGCCAGGGCCGTGCCAACAGTCGCGGTGGTCATGTCCAACGTCCTTCGAACTACTCGAAGGTGGAGTTGCGTGCAAACGGTCTCGCCGGAGCGTTACCCGCAAACGCGTTGAGACCGTTCACACTCCCTCCGGAATCTACTTCCCGTTGAGGGTCGCCAGGTAGGCCGTGATGGCCTCGACCTGTTCGTTCGTCAGCCCGAAATTGGGCATCATCGACGTGGCGTTGTCGAACGTCGGATCCTGCAGCTTCCGGCGCACGAATCTGACGCCTTTCCGATCCACGGTGCCGTTGAGCGATGGGCCGACTTGGCCGCCGGACGGCCCAATGATGTGGCAGCCGAGGCAGGCCTTTTGGACCACGAGCGTCTCGCCGGTCGGGGCCAAGCCAAGATCGGGTGGCGCATCGGACGCCTCGAATACCCTGTCATCGTCAGCCGACTGCGCCAGCGCCTGCACTCCGGGATCGGCGTTGGTGGCCTGCAGGAATGCCAGGACGGCGCGGCTCTCCGAGCCGGTGAGATTGCCCCGAGCACGCATATGGTTGACGATGACCGTCCACTGCCGGTCGGTCCTTTCCAGGGGCGAGCGGGCATTGTGGCAACTGCCACAGGTATTGCCGTAGACCTTGGCTCCCTGCGATACCAAATCGGCGTCCTGGGCCGCGGCAACGGTGGTGTAGAGGGCCAGCGTCAGCCCAACCCCAAGGCACACGCGACGGATGGTTTGATTCTTGTGAGTTATCATTATCTCTCCCTCAGAACCCGAAGGCCACGTGGACCACGATACGATCGTTGTCGATTTCGACTCCGCGTTCGCGATTGATTTCGTACCCGCCCATGACGGCGACGGAGGGACCGAACCAGTAGTCCAACCCGAATCCCGCCTGCCACGCGCCCTCATCCTGGATCACGCCGTTGAGGTCGCTCTGGAAGATCTGGGTCCAGCGTAACACCGGCTCCCACGGGCCGATCCGGTAGGACGCCTGGGCCCACAGGCCGTCTCGCTTGAACGTGCTGATCCCCGTCAATTCCTCAACTTCCTGCCGCGTCTGGATATACTCTCCCACGATCTCCACGCCGGCCAGCCGTACCACCGTGGCCACACTCCAGGTCGTGAAATCCAGCGTGTTCTGATCGTCGTAGTCGCCGTTATAGCCGGACACATTGACGCGTATGAACGGTGGTAACTGGAAATCTATCCGTCCACCGAAGGCCTTGTCCGTGTTGTTGTCACTGGACGAGGCCGGCAGTTCGAGTTCCGGAAGGGGGACCCCGGCATCATCGGTGCTGGGTCCATTCGTGGCGTATGCGTTGAAACCGAAACGGACACGCCCCGACGTAAGGGCCAGCTGTCCCGCTACACCGACGTCCGCCAAAATGGGGAGCAACGGCTCGGCTCCAAACTCGGATACATGGTGGCCGTAGAGCGGTGGGGAGGTCGGAAACTTGTTGATCCACGTGGGGTGGAGTTCGGGACCGAAGATGCCAAACGGGAGCAGGAACTTGCCGGCAACGAGGACCACGTTGTCCGAGGCGATGAAGTCGATCTGGGCATACTCGAGACCGGTTTCGGTCACGCCTTCCTGCAAGGCAAACTCGAACTCCGCCTCGAACAACACCCGGTCCTGAAACTGCCACAGGAACACCGGGCTCACACTGGCGGTAAATTCGTTGGCCTTGTCACCCTCGGTGCGACCGGTCCACCCAACGGTGCCGTAACCGGTAAGCACCACCTCGTTGGTGGGGATGATGCGACCGATGTTCTGGCCCAGCAGGTCCGGAACCACCAGAAAGATACCCGCGGCCAGCAGCACGCCGAATCGCAGGCTCTGTCGATTAGTGGCCATGATCGCCTCCGTCGTCACCGGATCCGCCATCATCAACGTCGGCGCCGAGCACCGGGACGTGGAACTCGCCTTCTTCCTCCACACCGGCGACGTCAATCGAGACATGGAGTTCGTATATACCGGCTCCGCCGAATTCATACTCGGCCTCGAACTCACCCAATGATTCCTCCACCACCGTCAGTACGGTCTCGACACCAGCGAGATCGTGCACCGCCACGCCGAGGTCAAGGCTCCCGACGGCCGGCCCGGGTGATCCATCCGGCAGGAGCTGGAAGGTGTAGACGTGCAGGTGGGCGGTCCGGTCCTCACCGATGGGGGCCGGTGAGGTTGCCAGCTCGACCCAGTAGGGTCCAATCACCTGATGGTGACGAGCGACGTCGACTTCCGTTTCCCCCATCTCCATCTGCAGATGATGGAACTCGGGAACTCCCATGAGATGGAGATGGTGCTCGCCGGGTTCATAGAAGGTGACGTGGGCCACGTATTCGGTCCCGTCCGGCGACATGGCCACTTCTCGGGTGGCTCCCGAGACGGCGGACGTCATCTCCAGGACGACTTTCCGCAGGTTCATGCGGCTGCCGCCCTCCATGACTTGCACGTGGATCTCGATCTCTTCGAACGTCTCGAGTTCCAGCGCATGGATCTCGAACACGACCTGCGGATCGAGCGAGTTCAGAGCCATTGGATTATCTGAGCCCTCGCACGCCGTCACCGCGAGCGCGGCGAGAGCGGCCGTCCCCACTCGACCGAGGGACGAGCGGGAGTATCGATGGCCATCATCGACCGTTTTAGATGACAAGAGTGGTTGCATCCGATCCTCCAATAGGGTGCGGTCTACTCCAGGCAGACGAGAGGCGCTCCCTTTCTTCTAGTAGTCGGTGCACCTCCTGGAAACAGTCTAGCCCGTGAAGAGTGACACTCAGTTGAAGAATGGATGAAATGTCCTTCATGAAGGCTCGTGATAAGGCCAGCTGTGGGGTACGCTCCCCAACCAGATGCATCCTGGCGGGACCGGACTTTCTCTGCATCCTCGATGCACTTACATTGAACTCATGCGACAGGTATTTCGATTCGGTGCCGCCATGCTCCTCCTCGGGGCCATCATGCTGCCACGGCTGGCCCCCGCAATCTGTCATTGGACCGACCGGCCCTGCGCTCCCGAACAAGTGATGGAACACGATGCCGCCTGGTCGGACCGTGGCGACACGTCGCGGGCTTGCCCTTTGAGTGATTGCGGTTTCGTCCAGGTCACCCCGATTCTGGCGCCCACCTGTTGTCCGGTGATACCGCCATCCGCCTACGCGCTTCCGGTTACTGATTCAGACGATCCCCCACTGGCACCACACTCCCTGCTGACGCCCCCTCCCCAAGCCTGACCTCCTTCTAGCCACACGAGTACATCCACGCGCGGTCGGCCCCGAGCCGGTCGCCCACTAAGGCTTGATCCAGCCCTCCAACGGCTGGTCAGGGGGAAGCATGCAGAAAGGTCTCGGCGTGTTGGCGCTGGCGACGCTGACATTCACGCCTTCCGCGGAAGCGACGGCTCAAGGCACCACCTCCGTCTTCCAAGCACCTGGACTCCGGGAATACGTGCAGCAGGTGTTGCTGCAGAACAGTGGCCTCCAGGCTAAGGTGACCGACATTGCGGCTACCACCGCCCGGATCGGGCCGGCTGGGGCCTTACCCGATCCGACGGTCACCGTGGGCGTCATCTCGGTACCTTGGCCGTCATTCGACTTCGATCGGGAGGCCATGACTCAGCTGCCGATCATCGTGCGGCAGCGGTTTCCCTTTCCCGGAAAGCAGGGTGCCGCCACGGAGATCGCTCGCGCCGACAGTGGAGTGGCAAGCCTGACGGCGGTCTCTGCCAAACAGGATCTTGCGGCCACGGCGGCCACCGCCTGGTACCGTCTGGGGTTTGCCCGAACGATCCTTTCAGTATGGGATCAACGGATCGTCCTCGCGGAGCAGGCCATCCGCACCTCCCAAAGCCGTTACCAAACCGGCCAGGCGCCGCAAACGGACCTGCTTCGGGCTCGGCTCCGGCGGGCGCAATTGCTGGAGCAGCGGCAGGGTTTTGCCGCACTGCTCGCCGGGGCCAGAGCCGAGGCAAACGCGTTGCGGGGCGGAACCAGCGAGCCTGAGGATACCCTGGTAGGGCCCCTGCTGACCGCGTTCGGCGACACCCTACCTTTCGCGCTAGAGGCCGATGCCCTCCCGGCGGATTCGCTATTGATCCAGCGGTTGGCACAGGCGAACCCTCACTTGCAGGTGCACGCCGCCAATGTGCGGAGACACATAGCGGTGTCGCATGCCTTCTCGATCGCCGCCCGCCCGGACTTCACCGTCACCCTGCAGAACGGCTTTCGCTTCGGTGGCCGGGAATCGTTCGCCACGGCCCTGCTGGGCGTCTCCATTCCTTTGTGGGCCGGCCGAAAACAGCGGCCGGCCGCCGAGGCGGCCGAACTGGACCTGGCAGCGGCTCGGCAGCGACTGGACGACGCGCGGGCACGATTGACGGGAGAGCTGAAGGCCCAGACGGCAATCATTCGGGCGTTGCAGGAACGATTGGAGTTGCTGGCCCACGAGATCGTTCCGCTGGCGGCGGCCGCAAACGGGTCTGCTCTGGCCCAGTACCGAGTCGGCGAAGTCGAATTCACTACCGTGCTAGATGCGGCGGACGACCTGTATCGTGCCTGGTTGTCCCAGGCACGACTGCTGGCGGACTACGGAGCGGCCCGAGCTCGGCTTGCGGCCGCTTTGGGAGAGGAGTGGTACCAATGACCTGGTCACATCGATACGCGACGTTACTAATGCTGGCCCTCGCATGCCGGGCCACGCCGGCCCAGGACCCGGAGTCCGAGAAGGTCACGGTCGCCGTGTCGCCCTCGCAAGACACGGACATGGGCATGGAGATGTCGGATGGAGGCCCTCTCGAGATCACCGCCAGCCAGGCGCAGCTCGCCGGCGTGACCATCGCCATCGCCACTCGGGCCGCTACTGAACGGACCATCCGCGCCTTCGCAGAGGTGGTACCTGACGAGCGGCTGCTGGGCGAAGTCAATGCCCGAGTCGACGGATGGGTGGAGCGATTGCTGCTCAACGAAACCGGTCGGCTGGTGCAAGCCGGCGAACCGCTATTCGAGATCTACGCGCCGGCGGTAGTGGCGGCCCAGGAGGAGCTGTTGCTGGCAAAACGGCTGGGACCGGGGAGCGGGAACGATTCGCTGGTGGTAGCCGCCAGGCGGCGCCTCAGGTTGTGGAACATAGACTCGAGTACCGTTGCGGCAATCGAGGCCAGCGGCCGGCCGCGGCGCCGACTCCCAATACTCTCCCCCTACACCGGGCACGTGCTGGAGAAATCCGTCATCGAAGGCCAGATGGTGCATCCCGGCGACCGGCTGTTTCTGATCGCGGACCTGTCAACGGTGTGGGTCGAACCCGCCATTTTCGAACGGGATCTCCAATTCGTTGCCGTCGGGCAGCGTGCCGAAGTGCGGCTGGACGCGTTTCCGGGGGAGGTGTTCCACGGGCGGGTGACGTTCATGCAGCCGGTACTCGACCGCCACACCCGCGCCGTCCGCATGAGGATCGAGATTCCCAATCCCGACTATCGCCTGAAGCCCATGATGTATGCCACCGTGACGCTCCGGGCGCGCGGTGTCACTGGGGTAACGGTACCGCTGACGGCGGTGCTTCCCACCGGCGAGCAAAACCTCGCGTTCGTCTTCCGCGATGGTGGCATCGTACCAACCCCGGTGGAGGTTGGGTCTCGCGGGGACAGTACCTTGACCATTCTGTCTGGGGTGGCTGTGGGAGACACCCTCATCGCCTCCGCCACCTTCCTTTTCGATTCGGAGTCGAGCCTGGCCGCCGCGATGCAGGGCCTCATGCTGAACATGGGCATGGGCCTCGACATGGGTGGCATGGACATGGAGGAGGGTCCGAAGATGGGTGACATGGTCATGCCGGACTCTGCGACCGGGGGAGGTCGGCCATGATCGCCGCCATCGTCGAACTCAGCGTCAAGTGGCGTGGCCTGGTCGCCATCGTCGCGGTGGTGATCCTGATCGGTGGAGTGTTCGTCTTGCGCACGCTGCCCATCGACGCCATCCCCGATCTAAGCGATCCGCAGGTCATCGTACTTACCGAATTTCCGGGGCAAGCACCGCAGGTGGTCGAAGACCAGATCACCTATCCACTGGTCACCGCACTCCTCACCGTTCCCCGTGCCCGTGTGGTCCGGGGGCAGTCGATGTTCGGCCTGTCCTTCGTCTATGTCCTGTTCGATGAAGGGACCGACCTCTATTGGGCCCGCAGCCGAGTGTTGGAATTTCTGAACAGTGCGGCGGCCGACCTGCCGGATCGCGTGCGCCCCCGGTTGGGACCCGACGCAACCGGCGTCGGCTGGGTCTTCCAGTACGCCGTGCAGGGCGCAGGCTATCGCCTCGATGAACTGAGGTCGATCCAGGACTGGTACCTGCGGTTCGGCCTGCAGGGCGTGCCGGGGGTGGCGGAAGTGGCCAGCGTCGGCGGCTACGTCAAGCAGTATCAGGTGTTGTTGAATCCCACCAAGCTGCTGGCATTCGGAGTTACGGCGGAACAGGTGGTCAGCGTCATCCGTTCATCGAATCGAGACGTCGGCGCCAGGACCGTAGAGGTGGCGGGCGGCGACTACATGATCCGCGGCCGGGGATATCTGCGGGGAGTGTCCGACATCGCATCGTTGGCCATCACCGCGACCGACCAGGGCGTACCGGTGCGGGTGGATGACGTGGCCGACGTCACCATCGGTCCGGACCTGCGTCTGGGTGTGGCGGAGCTGAATGGCGAGGGAGAGGCCGTCGGAGGCGTCGTCATCATGCGTCAAGGGGAGAACGCCCTCCAGGTCATCAACGCGGTCAAGGCAAAACTCGAGGAACTGTCGGCTGGTCTCCCGCCCGGCGTGACGATCGTGCCCACCTACGATCGTTCGGAGCTCATCCGTCGTGCCGCGGGCACGTTGGTCCGAACGCTCATCGAGGAATCGATCATCGTCGCCCTGGTGAGCGCCCTGTTCCTGTTCCACTTCCGCAGCGCGCTGGTGGCGGTCGCCACCCTCCCGCTGGGGATCATCCTTGCCCTTGCCGCCACCCGCGTCTTGGGCGTCAACGCCAACATCATGTCGCTCGGCGGCATCGCCATCGCCATCGGGGCCATGATCGACGCCGCCATCGTCATGATCGAGAACCTCCACAAGCACGTGGAGCACGAGCCCGATCGTCCTCGGTGGACGCTGGTGACGGTGGCCGCCCGGGAGGTCGGACCGACGCTATTTGTATCGCTGCTAATCATTACCTTGTCGTTCCTCCCGATCTTCACCCTTCAGGCGGAGGAAGGGCGGCTCTTCCGGCCGCTCGCCCTGACCAAGACAGCCGCCATGGCCGCGGCCGCCCTCCTGTCGATCACCATCGTCCCGGTCCTCATGGGGCTGTTCATTCGAGGCCCACTGCGTCCCGAAAGCGCCAACCCAGTGAGTCGGATCGCGATCGCTCTCTATCGGCCGGTCCTCCATTGGACCCTCCGATGGCGCAACTGGGTGTTGCTGGGTGCGGCGGGAGTCATCGTCCTGACCGCCTGGCCCCTCCGTCAGTTGGGCACCGAGTTCATGCCCCCACTGGACGAAGGCTCTCTCATGTACATGCCCAACTCGATTCCGGGCGTGTCGATCGCGACCCAACGCAGGTTGCTGCAAAAGCAAGACAGTATCCTGATGACGTTCCCCGAAGTCGAGTCGGTGTGGGGCAAGGCGGGACGGGTCCAGAGCGCGACGGACCCAGCGCCGATGTCGATGGTGGAAACGATCGTCAACCTGCGCGATCCCGCGGACTGGCCCGAACCGCTAACCCAGGACCAACTAATCGCCAAGATGGACCGCGCGCTGCGCTTCCCCGGCCTGATCAACAGTTGGACCATGCCTATCAAAAACCGGACCGACATGCTCTCGACCGGCATCCGCACCACGTTGGGGATCAAGGTCTTCGGCCCGGACCTCGCCACCATCGAGTCCATCGGCGCCGAGTTGGAGGAATTGCTGGCCCCGGTGCCGGGAACGGCAAGTATTTATGCCGAGCGCTCGTTCGGCGGCCGCTATCTCGACATCGTTCCCGATCGGGATGCGCTCGCCAGATTCGGTATCGCCGTGGGTGATGTGCAGGAGACGATCGCTACCGTCCTCGGCGGGCGGAACATCACCACCATGGTAGAAGGCCGGGAACGTTATCCGGTACAAGTGCGCTACGCCAGAGCGTTTCGGGAAAATCCCGACCGGCTGGACCGTATTCTCGTTGCCACCCCAGCCGGGTTCCAGGTACCGCTCACCCGGCTGGTGGATGTGCGGTACGCCACGGGGGCACCGATGATCAAGAGCGAGAACGGCCAACTGGTCGGTACCGTGTTCATTGACGTCAGGAACCGTGATGTGGGCGGCTACGTGGCCGAAGCACGAGAGCTGGTCGAGAACAGCATCACCCTGCCGCCGGGGTACCGGCTGCAGTGGAGCGGCCAGTACGAAGCGATGGAACGGGTCGCCCGCAGACTGTATGTGGCCGTACCGCTTACCCTCGCCATTATCGCGTTGTTGCTGTACTTCAATTTTGGCAATTTGGTGGAGGTCGGTATCGTCATGCTGTCGCTGCCCTTCTCTCTCGTCGGGGGCGTCTGGTTGCTCTGGCTCCTGGACTACAACCTCTCGGTGGCGGTGGCCGTCGGCTTCATCGGTCTCGCGGGATTGGCAACGCAGACCGGCATGATCATGTTGCTGTACCTCGATCAGGCCTGGCACGCCGCGGTGGCAAGAGGTCCGGTGACGGCGGCGGCGTTGGTCGACGCCATCGACCACGGCGCGGTAGCTCGGGTGCGGCCCAAGTTGATGACGGTCGTTGCAATCATGGCCGGACTGATGCCGCTCATGTGGGGCCATGGGACCGGGGCATCGGTGATGCAGCGGATCGCCGCACCGATGGTCGGCGGCATGGTGACATCGACGGTGTTGACGCTGGTGGTGATACCGGTGCTGTACTACTTGTGGCGCCGGAGAAGCCTCTCGAGGACCGTGGAGGCTCTGTGAGGAACCGCTGTGCGGAACTCGTTACGAGTCGAGCGCAGAAGGGGCTCTGGCCGGGCCACCCGGCGGGCTGTTCAGTGTCGGACATGGCGATGCTGCCCAACGAAGGAAGCCGACTCACGGATGCAGCGGTATTACGCCGACTCGATCACCGCACAGCGACAACCAGCTTCCGCAGGTGCGCCATCCAGCCGAACCAGGCTCTGCCGCAGCGTGGTGCGGAGTGCCTTCAGTTCGGCGAGCTTGCGGTCCACGTCCTCCAAGCGCTCCCGCAGGACCGAGCGTACGTGATCACACGGCGGGCTTCCGCCCGACACGATGTCCAACACCTCTCGGATGTCCTTCAGACGGAGCCCCGTGACCTGAGCCTTGCGGATGAATTCCAGGTCGTCCACCGCCTCGGGCCCGTAATCGCGGTACCCGTTGTCGGCTCGCTTGGGGGACGGCAACAAGCCTTCCTTTTCGTAGTAGCGGATGGCGTCCGTCGAGAGCCCGGTCCGGAACGCCAGATCACCGATTCGCATGTCCCGATCCTCGATCTCGCAGTGGCAGAGACAGCCTCTTGACCTTGGAGTACGCTCCAAGCTGTATCTTGGTTCCAGGTCACTGAACCGTCAACCGATCGAGCGTGGCACGATTCGACGCTACGCTCGGTAAGTCCAAGTGAGGCAGGAGAATACCATGTCACTAGGCAAGAAGGCCAAGAACCTGGTCCTGGGGCTGACCGCCCTGGGGGCCATGACCATGGCCGCCCCGGCGGCTGCCCAGACGGCCGACTCGGTGAAGAACGATCCCGGAGCGGTGCTGCCCGAATCCTTGCTGGGCGGCACCACCGTGACGTTGCGGGTGTATGGCATGAGCTGTCCCTTCTGCGCCTACGGCTTGGAGAAGCGTTTGACCGCGCTCGACGCGGTCGACTCGGTGGTGGTACGAATCAGCGACGGTCTGGTCCAGATCCGCGAAGTCGAGGGACAGGTGCTTTCGGACGAGATCCTGAAGGAGACCGTGACCGACGCAGGATTCAGCCTACGTGAAATCGTACGCGACGAGACCACGTGATCCGAGCATCGCTCGCGGCGGTACTGCTGGCGATCCCGTTTGCAACACAGGCCCAAGGGCTCCCGTTCCACACCGAATCAGCGCTGACAACCGCCTTCGAGGAACGGGGACTCCGTGCCTTTACCATGGTGGGCCGGCGGGGAGACGCGACGACCGTGACCACGCCGCTGGTGATTCTGCCGTGGGCGCCCCACCACCGCGTCACTACCAGGGTAGTGGTGCCGTTAGTCCACAAGGGCTTTGAGACGACTGGTTCCAGCTACAGTCAGACCGGACTGGGCGATGTCGCCCTGGCGATAAAGTGGGCCTTTCACGTGCGCGACAGGCCGGCCGGAACCACTCGTCTGGCGGTGGTTGTCTCCGGCACCCTCCCCACCGGCGCCACCGGGGCCGCCTTCGAGAACGGCATGGTCGCGCCACCCCAACTGCAGTTGGGGAAAGGGACCGCTACCCTGGGTGCGGCCCTGGCCGGTACCATCATTCGCGGCCGTTGGGGACTGAACTTCGATGTGGGGCATGCTCGCAGTGGCGCACACGGCGGTTTTCAGTTTGGAGCTGCGACCCGATATGACGTGGCCATTGGATTCCGAATCCCCGACCGCGTCGAGACCATCCGTACCCGGACGGTGCAACTCTATCTCGAATGGAACGGAGTCGTTACCGACCGCAGTGAGCAGCGCGGGCTTCCCGTCCCAAATTCCGGCGGCCACGTCGCCTTTCTGAGCCCAGGTGTACAGTGGGTGGTGCTGCCGCAATTGCTGGTCGAGGGCAGTATCCAGATTCCCGTGCTGCAAACCTTCAACGGCACCCAGCCTTCGGTCGGAGTACGACCTGCGCTCGGTGCCCGATTCCTGTTTTTCTGATTGGTGACGGCCACCATGTTCCTCCGCTGGCGCGAAGCCCTCCTCACCACCGCGCCCGTCGCGGTACTCGGCACCCTGGTGTGCTGTGCCCTGCCAATTACCCTCGTGGCCCTCGGCGCCGGCTCGGTAATGGCGTCGCTCGTCGCCAGCGCACCCTGGCTGGTCGTCCTTTCCCAGCACAAGGCGTGGCTGTTCGGCTTCTCGGCTGTTCTGCTGATGGGTAATTTCTGGGTCCTGTACCGCTCTACGAGCGCTGCCTGTCGGCCGGGAGGCGCCTGCCACATCTCACACCCATTTGGACGCTTGATGCGGCGCCTGTACTGGGGTGTCCTGGGGCTGTACCTGGTTGGCTTTGCCGCTGCCTACCTGTCCCTGCCGGTTGCCCGGATGTTGGGGAACTAGCGCCCGGAACCCAGGATGCCCGGTCTCCCGTCATGCCGCAGCCGGTGAGCATGTCTGCGGCGTGCCTCGAACCCACCAATGGCGCCACCTTGCGGCATGCCGTCGTCATCGCCTTCCGCGCCCGATACCAGCCCGGTCGCTCACGCCGGCTGATCGTGCCGGTTGCCCTCGTTGCCATTCTGTTGATTCATCGCCGCCGGCAGCGAGGTGGTACGGCCAGCTGTTGCCTTCATCCGCTCGGCCGCGGAGGGAGCCGACGGCACCGGGTCGCTGGCGGCGATCTGCGGCCTGGCATCGGTATTAGCTATTGTTGCGCTATTCCGACCGCTTCCGGCCGGCGCGTCCACCTTCCTCAACCGCAGCCTGGTTCCAGCACTGGTACCGTTTGGTCCCACCTGGACCATGGCACTGGCGAGGGACACGACGGAGCAATGAATGGACGGCTTGATTCTGGTAGACCTGCAGAACGATTTCATGCCCGGTGGCGCCCTGCCCGTGGTGGATGGAGATGCTACCGTGCCGGTGGCCAACTCGCTGGCCGGGCGGTTCGAAACGGTTGTCGCCACCCGAGACTGGCATCCGGCCAACCACGGAAGCTTCGTCACCGCCCATCAGGATCTGGCGGTCGGGGACCTGACGACCCTTGGGGGCCTGGAGCAGATCGTGTGGCCCGTCCACTGCGTCCAGGAAACGCACGGTGCGGCCTTTCACAACGATCTCGACATGACCCAGATCGATGAAATCATCTCCAAGGCTATCGATCCGGATATCGACAGCTACAGTACCTTCTTCGACAACGGCCATCGGCGGGCTACCGGTCTTGAGACTTACCTCCG
>Ga0209987_10001255_pt1 | contig 13802 bp, 7 predicted proteins | sample N074metaG_FD_182134 | JGI IMG/M metagenome (GOLD analysis project Ga0209987, IMG submission 182134) | Deep subsurface microbial communities from Kermadec Trench to uncover new lineages of life (NeLLi) - N074 metaG (SPAdes) (version 2) | ecosystem: Environmental > Aquatic > Marine > Ocean trench... | reverse complement strand
CGGCGACCGGGCCGCGCCGCTTGCCGCGACGGCCCGCTTCGTCATCGACCGGCATCACTAACCCGGAATTCTCGCCATGGACAGGTGCGGCACGGCGGATATCGGACGACAGGCTAGGAAAAGCGTGCCGCGCGATGCCAGTACTCCCTTGCACGATCCTACGGCACGTAGGATCGCGTTTCCCGTTTCCTCGGCAGTCGGGAGCGCGACGGCGATGCCTGGGCATCGCAGAGCGTTCCCGACGCCCCGAGGGAGCGGGAAACGCGACCCGCGGGGCGGCCTTGCGCGGCCGCCGGCGGCGTTGCCCGGCGCTTGGATGCGTCCAGCATCACGGCGCGCCGGGCGCCTTGCCGGACGACCGCGCAAGGCCGTCCTACGTACCGTGGAATCGTGCACGTGAGTACGCGCGCATCGGGCAAGCGCTTTGACGCGGCCTGTCGTCCGAGATCCGCCGCCCTGCGGGTCGCGCCGGGCGGGGCGGGCGCGGCGTCGAAGACCTTGCGCGTAGCCCAGGCTACGCTCCGCGGCCTTCTCCTGGCGGCTCGGCGACCGCCCGACGCGATGACGCGCCTGTCCATGGCGAGAAATCCGGGTTAACCGATGGCCGCCAAGCAGCGTCTCGACAGGCTGCTCGTCGAGCGCGGTCTGGCGTCGGACCTCGCCGAGGCGCGGGCGCTGATCATGGCGGGCCGCGTGTTTCGCGGCGAGCAGCGGCTCGACAAATCGGGCACCGGCGTCCCGACCGACACGCCGCTCGAAGTGCGCGGCCGACCGCATCCCTGGGTCTCGCGCGGCGGCGTCAAGCTGATCGGGGCGCTCGACCGCTTCGGCCTCGACCCGGCCGGTCGGACGGCGCTCGACGTCGGCGCCTCGACGGGCGGCTTCACCGACGTTCTCCTGACGCGCGGCGCGGCCAAGGTCTACGCCGTCGACGTCGGCCGCGGCCAGCTCGCCTGGAAGCTGCGCGAAGACCCGCGCGTCGTCGTGCTCGAAGGCGTCAACGCGCGCTATCTCGGCGCCGCCGAGGTGCCCGAGCCGGTCGCGGCGGTGGTCTGCGACGCGAGTTTCATCGGCCTCGAGACCGTGCTGCCCGCGCCGCTCGCGCTCGCCGAACCGGGCGCCTGGCTGGTCGCACTGATCAAGCCGCAGTTCGAGGCCGCTCGCGCCGACGTCGGCAAGGGCGGCATCGTGCGCGATGTCGCGGTACGCGAAGCGGTGTGTGAGCGGATCAGCGCTTGGCTCGATGGGCGCGATGGGTGGCGGGTGATCGGCACCGTCGAAAGCCCGATCGCGGGCGCCGACGGCAACGTCGAGTTCCTTCTCGCGGCTACTCTGAGCTAGCCCGGAATTCTCACCATAGACATTCTCACCATAGATCTCACCATAGACAGGTGTGGCACGGCGGATATCGAACGACAGGCTAGGAAAAGCGTGCGGGCCACGATGCTCGCGCATCGGGCAAGCGCTTTGACGCCGCCTGTCGTCCGATATCCGCCGCCCTTAAGGGTCGCGCCGGGCGGGCGGGCGCGACGTCGAAGACCTTGACCGTGGCCCAGGCCACGCTCGGCGGTCTTCTCCTGGCGGATCGGCTCCGCCCGACGCGATGACGCGCCTGTCTATGGTGAGAATTCCGGGCTAGGCGTCTGAGCAGCCGCCTGGTCGGCGGCGAGGCGCTCCTCGGCGACCCGGGTGATGCGTTCGCGAATATCCGGATTGTCGTCGAGCAGGGTGCGGAACTCCTTGACGTAGAGCACCAGCACTTGGCAATAACCGAGCGCCGTGACGTCCGCGATACGCGGTGTATCCTTCAACAGCGCGATCTCGCCGAAGAAATCGCCGCTGCCGAGGCGTACCGGCTCGGGCTGGACGTCGACCTCGACCGCGCCGGTCGAAATGTAATACATGGCGTCGCCCGCGTCGCCCTTGCTGACCAGGCGCTCGCCGGGCAGCACGAGTTGGGGCTTCAGGAGATTGGCGATCTCCTTGATGCGCGCCGCGTCGAGATCGGCGAAGTAGGGCACCTTGGCGACCAGCTTCTCGGGCTCGAGGCCGAGGTCGAGACGCGGCCGGCTGTCGATCGCGTCGGTGCGGGCGCGCATTTGCGCCTCGAGGTCGGAATAGACCTCCTGGTTGATGATCGCCTGATCGAGCAGCGAGGCGTAGTTGGTGTCCTCGAGACGCAGCGCGACGCGCTCGATGAGCCGTTCCTGCAGCGTCTTGGCGTATTCCGGGTATTGCAGGCGCAGCGCCTCGAGCTGCTGGCGCGTGGCGTTCAGGCGCCGCTCGAGCACCGCGCCGAGTTCGTTGCCGATCGCCACGCCGAAGACCGGCGCGATGCGCTCGCGGTTGTGGACGATCAGCTCGCGCACCACCATCTGGGTCGCCAGCAGCCGCTCGAAGCGGTCGGCCAACCCGCTCGCCAGCGGCCGCGTGACGCCGCACATGCGTTGCAGGTTGAGCGCCATGCGGAACCCCCGGCCGAAGCCGAGCGTCTCCGCGACCGCCGCGTCATAGCCTTCGACGCCGCCCGCCTTGAGACCGTCGCTCAGCGTATCGGCCTGACCGTACAGGCGCCGGGCGATGGTCGGCGAGACGAAGCCCTGGGTGAAGTAGCCGAGGTAGAGACTGCGTTCGTCGCTGATCAGCGCGGTGAGGCCGGTCTTGACGCGGTCGGCCTCGGAAATCTCGCCGGCCTCGGCCATCTCGGCCTCGATCTCGACGAGCCGCGCGTCGTAGCGGCCGGCGAACGCGTCGATGACCTCGTCGGCGATATCGTATTCGCGCGCCGCGCCTCGCAAATCGTCGCGGATGCCGGCGAGCGACATCGCCAGCACCCGGTTGCGCGTGTCGATGTCGCCGGGCGACAGCTTGTCGAGGCCGAGCATGGCCAGCAGCGGCTTCATGGTGACCGCGTTGACGAACAGGGTGAACATGACGAAGCCGGTGACCAGCACGACGACGAAGGTGCGAATTTCGATCGGCAGCGCCTCGTTCTCGAGGATCGCCAGCGCCAGCGCCAGCGACACCGCGCCGCGCAGGCCGCCCCAGAACATGACCGTGGTATAGGCGCGGCTGACATCGCCGACCAGCCGGGCGGCGACGAAGACCGGCAACAGGCCGAAGAGAATAGCCGCGCGCACGCCGATGGCGGCGACGATCACGACGGCGAGCAGGCCGAGCATGACGCCCCAGCCCATCTCTTCGACGCCGAGCGCCAAGACGTCCGGTACGGCGAGGCCGACCAGGACGAAGATCAGCGAGTTGGCCCAGAAGCCGATTTGCTCCCAGATTTCGACCAACCCGTGCCATGTCGCGGGCGAGATCGTCGTGCGGCCGTGGGAGCCGACCACCAGCGCTGCGGTGACCACCGCCATGACGCCAGAGACGTGCAGATAGTGCTCGGCGAGGACGAAGGAGAGGTACGAGAGGCTCACGGTCAGCGTGATCTCGGCGAGCGGCACGCGATGGAGCCGGCCGATCACCCAACACACGACGCGGGCGAAGATGTAGCCGACGACGACGCCGCCCAGGAAGACGCGCACGAAGGCGAGCGCGCCGCCGAGCAGATCGGCCTCGGTGCCGCCCTCGACCATGGCGAGCAGGATGCCGAACAAGACGATCGCCGTGGCGTCGTTGAACAGGCTCTCGCCCTCGACCAGGATGGCCAACCGCTTGGGCGCGCCCAGGTCCTTGAAGATGGCGACCACGGCGACCGGGTCGGTCGCCGAGACGATGGCGCCGAGCAACAGACAGACGACCAGCGAGACGTCGGCGAAGGGATAGATCGCGCCGGCGACGACGAAGGTCGAAATCAACAACCCGACGATGGCGAGCAGCAGGATCGAGCCGATGTCGTCGAACAGCTTGCGCACGTCGATCGAGAGCGCCGATTCGAACACCAGGGCGGGCAGGAAGATGAAGAACACGGCCTCCGACGTGATCGAGAAGTCGTCGAGTGCGGTGAAGAAGTCGCCCAAGATGCCCAAGCCCTCGATGCCATGGAGCGCCTGGACCGTGAAGCCGAAGACGACGCCGAGGGCGGCCAGCAGCACCGTGAAGGGAAAGTCGAGGCGCCGCGCGACCGGCAGCAACAGGCTGGTGATCGCCAACAGCCCGGTCAGTCCGAGAACCGTAATGAAGGTTCCGTGCATAGCTCTGCCTCCCCCAGCCCGGCGCGTCCTTTGCGGATTTATCTTGCACGCTTCGCGGAAAGCTTATCGCTATTGCCGCCCGGCGACAACGAAAGACAGCGCGGGTCGCCGACGGGTCCCGCCGGGTTGAAAATCGCGCGATGACGACGGAAACTACTGCTACAAAGGAGTCGGATGCGTCGAATGCCGCGCAGCGAAGGGGGCCCAGATGACGATTTTCTCCGCGACCGAGATTGCCCGCCGGCACAGGGTGGTACGCGATCGCACGAGCGATATCGACGCGGTCGTCGTGTTCTCGTTCTTCAACGCCTATTACCTGACCGGCGTGCCGATCATGGGCTGGGGCCGGCCGACCATCGCGATCCTGCCCAGGGACGGCGCGCCGACGGTCGTCGCCGCCGGCGGCGAGCTGGCGCGGATCCGCAAATATGCGCCGATCGAAGACGTTCGCACCTATGCCGACCTCGACGGCCCAAACGTTGACGCGAGCCTGCGGCTGACCGCCGATGTCATCACGTCGCTCGGCGCGCGGCGCATCGGTGTCGACGCGAACGGCACGCCGGCGGCGACGCTCGGGCTGCTCCGGGACCTGCTCGACGGCGTCGACATCGTCGATGTCTCGGAAATCTTGGACGACGCGAAGGCGGTGTTCTCCGATCAGGAGCTCGGCCATGTCCGCGCCGTCGCCGACATCCTCGACCACGGCATGACGAGCTATCTCGACACCGCCCGGCTCGGCATGGCCGAAATCGTCCTGGCGGGCCGCGCGATGGTCGCCATGATGGAGTTCGCGGCGACCCGATATCCGACCGCCGAGGTCCGCGTGAATTGTTACAGCCAGCAGGGCCTGCGCACGCTCGAGCCGCACACCGCCGCGACCGGCAGCCCGCTCGAGGCCGGCCAGCTGATGTGTGTCGTCATGGAGGCCTATGTCTGGAACTACCAGGGCGCGCTGGAGCGGACCATCGCCTTGGGCGACATCCCGGCCGACGCCCGGCGTCTCAACACCGCCATCGTCGAGGCGCAGCAGCGCGCCTTCGAGGCGATCGGCCCGGGCGCGCCGATGAGCGAGGTCGACCGGGTTTCGCGCGCCGTCTTCGAGGCCGCCGGTTTCGCCGTGGCGCCGTCGGGCGCGGGCCTCGGCCGTGGCCTGCTGACCGAATGGGACGGCCGCTTGGACCAGATGAACCTGCGCGCCTACAACGACCGGCCGATGGTCCCGAACATGGTCTTCACGGTCGAGCCGTTCGCCTTCGCCGAGGGCATCGGCGCGCCGCGCCACTGCGATCTCGTGCGGGTCACGGACGACGGGCGCGAGATCCTCAACAAGGCCCGCTCCGGCTACCTGGAGATCCGATAACACGGACCGCGCGGTTGCGCTTAGACCGGATTGCCGAGGACGATCTCGAAGCGGCAGACGCCGGCGGCGGGCTCGAGGCCTGCCGCCGGCGCCTCGACTCGCACGACGACGCTGGCGCGCGCGTCCGGGTCGCGGATCGCGTTGAAGACGCGGTCGGTCGCCAGATGCGGGTCGCCGGCGAAGTACAGCTGCGTCGCCAGCCGCTCGAAACCCGGGCCCGAGACGCGGAAATGGATATGCGCCGGGCGCATCCAGGACGCCGAGGCCGGGTAGGGCGGCGGCTGGATCGTCAGGAAGCGGTAGGCGCCCTCATGGTCTGTCGTGTCGTGGCCATAGCCCTGGAAGTTGATGTCCATCGGCACGTCGCGGCCGTCGTCGACATAGTGGTAGCGGCCGCTCGCGTCGGCCTGCCAGATCTCGACAACGGCGCCGGTTACCGCGCGCCCGCCGGTATCGACGACGCGCCCGACGACGTGGATCAGCGTGCCCGCCGCGAGACCCCCCTCGCCGATCCGGGTCAGGTCGTTGTCGACGTCGAGCGGTTTTTCGCGCGGGAAGAACGGGCCCATGGTCTGCGGCGGCGTCGCCACGCCGAGCGCGGCGAGCGCCGGCGAGACCCGCGCGGCAACCAGGCCGCCGGCGACGAGCGAGGCGCCGATCAGTCGGCGACGGGTGAGCGGCACGGCTTTTCGCATCATGGTTATATTCTCACTGATCCTTGTTATTAACATAGGTTGGCGAGGGCGACTGTGTAGGGGCGGTCGCAGCACGAACCAAGCATGGGGAATTCGACGATGGCTGATCTCTTTTCACTCGACGGCAAGGTCGCGATGATCACCGGCGGCTCGCGCGGGCTCGGCTGGGCGATGGCGCGCGCCATGGCCGAGGCCGGCGCCCATGTCGTGATCAACGGGCGCGATGGCGCCACCGTCGATGCCCGCGTCGCCGAGCTCGCCGGCGACGGGCTCGCCGCCTCGGCCGCGCCTTTCGATGTTACCGACGCGAACGCGCCGGGCGAGGTCGCCGGCGTCGCCGCGCGGTTGGGCCGGCTCGACGTCTTCGTCGCCAACGCCGGCATCGTCCACCGCGGCGCGCTCGACGACGTGACGATCGACGACTGGCGGCGCATCATCGACACCAACCTGACGGCGTGTTTCACGCTGGCCCATGCGGCGTCGCGCGCGATGGTCAAACAAGGCTCGGGCACGATCATCATGATGGGCTCGATCATGGGCGGCATCGCGCGCACCGGTGTGCCCGCCTATGTCGCATCGAAGGGCGGCATCGCCGCGTTGACGCGTGCGCTGGCGGTCGAGCTCGGACCGGCGGGGGTGACGTGCAACGCCATCGCGCCCGGCTACATCTCGACCGACATGACCGCCGACGCCGAAGCCGTCCCGGCGTTCGACGCCCTGATCAAGCAGCGCACGCCGCTCGGCCGCTGGGGCCGGGCCGAAGAAATCGCCAGCGTCGCGGTGTTCCTGGCCTCGCCCGCCGCGTCCTACGTCAACGGCCACGTGCTGACCGCCGACGGCGGCCTCACCGTGGCCCTGTAGCGGCGTCGGGCGCCCCGTAGCGGCGGCGTCGGGCCGGCGCACCATCCCGTCCACGCCGCGTCCATCCGCCGCCTCAGTTAAGGGCGCAGGCCCACTACTGTCCGGTTAATAGTCGAATAGAGTCGATTGGTTATGCGTTTGGTGGCTATCCTCCGTGCGTTCGTCTTCGCTAAGCATCTGAAGGAGCGATGTTTTCTCGAACGCCGTGACGCTTGGAACCGGCAAGGTTGTGTCGAGACTGGCGTCGGTGTCGCGGCGTTTTTTGATGATGGCGATCGGGACATAGACCGAGATGGCGATCCGGACCTGTCGATTATACTTCAACAGGGGGAAGCAACCGGACAGTAGTCGGACGTGATACTTGATTCATGGTCTTGCCATGGGGCCGGCGGCTCGGTTTACGCCGACGCGGCCGCCGCCTCATCCGACAGCGGGTGTTCGAGGCGGGCGAGCATCTCCTTGGGGCAGACCTGCCAGAAGCGGTCGCGCTCGACCTCCCAGCTATCCAGCATGTGGCGCGCGAAGCGTGAGCCGGTGCGCTCCGCGTGGCGCGCGACGAGGTCGCGCAAGACGCCCTCCCAGTGGGCGCTGGCGAGCCTCTGGTGGACCACCGTGTCGCCGTTGATGCGGATCGGCAGCGTCTCGTCCGGGTCGTAGACGAAGGCCATGCCGCCGGTCATGCCGGCCGCGAAGTTGAGCCCGACCGGGCCGAGCACCACGACGGTGCCGCCGGTCATGTACTCGCAGCCGTTCGAGCCGCAGCCCTCGACGACGCCAACGGCGCCCGAGTTGCGCACCGCGAAGCGCTCGCCGGCGCGACCCGCGGCGAACAACGTGCCGGCCGTCGCGCCGTAAAGCACCGTGTTGCCGATGATGGTGTTCTGGTTGCTGACCAGCGGGCTCGAGACGGTCGGCCTGACGACGATGTCGCCGCCCGACAGCCCCTTGCCGACATAGTCGTTGGCGTCGCCCATGACCTCGAGCGCGAGGCCCTGCACGGCGAAGGCGCCGAGCGACTGGCCGGCCGAGCCGCGCAGGCGCACCGTGATGTGGCCCGGCTGCAGGCCGGTCATGCCGAAGCGGCGCGTGATCATCGACGACAGCTTGGTGCCGATGGCGCGCTGGGTGTTGCGGATCGAATAGGCGAGCTGCATCTTCTCGCCGGCGGCGAGCGCCGGCTTGGCGTCGGTGATCATCTGGGCGTCGAGCGTCTCGGGCACCTCGTTGCGGCCCTCGAGGCTGCAATAGCGCGTGTACGGCCCGGGGTCGGCCTGCACCAGCAGCGGGTTCAGGTCGAGGTCGTCGAGGTAGGGTGAGCCACGGCTGACCTGGGTCAGCAGGTCGGAGCGGCCGACGATCTCGTTCAGCGTGCGGACGCCGAGCGCGGCGAGGATCTCGCGCACCTCCTCGGCCAGGAACGAGAACAGGTTGACGACCTTCTCCGCGGTCCCCTCGAACTTGTCGCGCAGCGCGGGGTCCTGCGTGCAGACGCCGACCGGGCAGGTGTTGGAATGGCACTGGCGCACCATGATGCAGCCCATCGCGACCAGCGAGGCGGTGCCGACGCCGAACTCCTCGGCGCCCAGCATGGCGGCGATGACGACGTCGCGCCCGGTCCGGATGCCACCGTCGGCGCGCAGGCGCACGGTGTGGCGCAGGCGGTTGAGCGTGAGCACCTGATTGACTTCCGAGAGCCCCATCTCCCACGGCGCGCCGGCGTATTTGATGCTCGATTGCGGGCTCGCGCCGGTGCCGCCCGAGTTGCCCGAGATCAGGATCACGTCGGCCTTGGCCTTGGCGACGCCGGCGGCCACCGTGCCGATGCCGGCGAGCGCCACCAATTTCACCGTGACGCGGCAGTCCGGGTTGATCTGCTTGAGGTCGTAGATCAACTGCGCCAGGTCCTCGATCGAATAGATGTCGTGGTGCGGCGGCGGCGAGATCAGCGTGACGCCCTCGGTCGCGTGGCGCAGGCGGGCGATCTCGGCGGTCACCTTGAAGCCGGGCAGCTGGCCGCCCTCGCCGGGCTTGGCGCCCTGCGCGATCTTGATCTCGATCTCCGAGCAGTTGTTGAGGTATTCGGCGGTCACGCCGAAGCGCGCCGAGGCGATCTGCTTGACCGTCGAGTTGGCGTTGTCGCCGTTGGGCCGGGGCTTGGCGCGCGCCGGGTCCTCGCCGCCCTCGCCGCTGCACGAGGCGCCGCCGATGCGGTTCATGGCGATCGCGAGTGTCTCGTGCGCCTCCTTCGACAGCGCGCCGTGCGACATCGAGCCCGAGCCGAAGCGCTTGCGGATTTCGGTGATCGATTCGACCTCGTCGACCGGCACCGCGGCGCCGACGGGGTCGAAATCCAACAGGTCGCGCAGGTTGACCGGCGGCAGGTCGCGCGCGCCCTCGCTGTATTTGCGGTAGAGCTGATAGGCGTCGGTCGCGACCGCGACCTGCAGCAAATGCACCAGGTCGGGCGCGAAGGCATGCACCTCGCCGCTGCTTCGGTAGCGATAGAGTCCGCCGATCGGCAGCGCGGCCGCGTCGTCGGCGAAGGCCTCGCGGTGCAGGTCGATGACCTTGCGCTCGATGCCGGTGAGCCCGATGCCCGAAATGCGCGACGGCATGCCCGGGAAGAAATCGGCGACCAGCGTGCGCGACAGGCCGATGGCCTCGAAGTTGTAGCCGCCGCGGTACGAGCTGACCACCGAGATGCCCATCTTCGACATGATCTTCAACAGGCCCTGGTCGACGGCGTTCTTGTAGCGCCGCACGCAGTCGCCGAGCTCGAGCGCGCCGAACAGGCCGCGGCGGTGGCGGTCGGCGATCGCCTCCTGGGCGAGGTAGGCGTTGACCGTGGTCGCGCCGACGCCGATCAGCACGGCGAACTGGTGGACGTCGAGGCATTCGGCGGCACGCAGGTTGAGCGACGTATAGGTACGCAGGTCGTGGCGCACGAGATGCGAATGCACCGCGCCGGCCGCCAGCACCATCGGGATCGCGGCGCGCGTCGGCCCGACGTTCATGTCGGAGAGAATGAGGTGTACGCTGCCGCCGCGCACCGCATCCTCGGCCTCGGCGCGGATGCGGTTGATCGCGTCGCGCAGTGCGTCGTCGCCGGCGTCGGCCTCGAAGGTCGCGTCGATCGACGTCGCGGCCTCGCCCATCGCGGCGGTCACCGCGTCGAACTCGGCGTTGGTCAGCACCGGCGAGGCGAGCAACACGATATTGGTCTGGCTGGCGTCCTCGTCGAGCACGTTGGTCAGGTTGCCGAGCCGCGTGTTGAGCGACATCACGCGCTGTTCGCGCAAACTGTCGATCGGCGGGTTGGTGACCTGTGAGAACATCTGGCGGAAGAAGTGGTGCAGGCCGCGGTAGCCGTTCGACAAGACGGCGAGCGGCGTGTCGTCGCCCATCGAGCCGGTCGGCTCCTTGGCGTCCTCGACCATCGGCTGGAGGATCATCTCGAGGTCCTCCATGGTGTAGCCGGCCGCGCGCAGCCGCGGGCGCAGCGCGTCGCGGTCCATCTCGTGCGTCTCGGGCGCGCCCGGCTCGATCAGGTCGGCGAGCTCGGTGATGTTCTTGACCCACTCGCCATAGGGCCGGTCGGCGGCGAGCTGGTCCTTGAGCTCGCGGTCGTGGTAGAGCCGGCCGGCGACCAGGTCGACGCCGATCATCTGGCCCGGGCCGATGTGGCCCTTCTCGACCACGTCGGCCTCCGACACCGCGACCATGCCGGCCTCCGAGCCGACGATCAGAAGGCCGTCGGCGGTGATCGTGTGGCGCATCGGGCGGAGCCCGTTGCGGTCCATGCCGGCGAGGATCCAGCGGCCGTCGGTGACGACGATCGCCGCCGGGCCGTCCCACGGCTCCATCACCGTGTTGCAATAACTGTAGAGCGCCTTGTGCGCCTCGGGCATCGATTCGTTCTTCGACCAGGCCTCGGGGATCAGCAGCGACTTGACCAGCGGCGCCGGGCGGCCGGCGCGCACCAGCACCTCGAACACCGCGTCGAGCGCCGCCGAGTCCGAGCTGCCCGCCTGGATCACCGGTTTGATGTCCTCGCCGTGCTCGCGGAACTGGTTGCTCACCATGCGCGGCTCGTGACACTTCATCCAGTTGATGTTGCCGCGCACGGTGTTGATCTCGCCGTTGTGCGCCAGCATGCGGAACGGCTGGGCGAGCCGCCAGGTCGGGAAGGTGTTGGTCGAATAGCGCTGGTGGTAGATCGCGAAGCTCGAGACGAAGCGATCGTCCAACAGGTCGGGGAAGAAGGCCGAGAGCTGCTCGGCCAGGAACATGCCCTTGTAGATGATCGAGCGGCACGACAGCGAGCAGATGTAGAAATCGTTGATATGCGCGGCGAGCACGCCACGCTCGATCTTGCGGCGGATGATGTAGAGGTCGAGCTCGAACTGGTCCTCGTCGACGTGGCCGTCGTTGGCGATCATGATCTGCTCGATCTCGGGCCGCGTCGCGTTGGCCTTCTCGCCGATCACGCTGGCGTCGATCGGCACCTGGCGCCAGCCGTAGATGCGGTAGCCGAAGTTGATGATTTCGGTCTCGACGATGCCGCGGCAGACCTCCTGGGCGCCGAGGTCGGTCTTGGGCATGAAAACCATGCCGACCGCCAGCCGCTCGCCGCCGGCGACGTGGCCGGTGCGCGCGATGTGCTCCTTGAAGAAGTCCTGCGGGATCTCGACGTGAATGCCGGCGCCGTCGCCGGTCATGCCGTCGGCGTCGACCGCGCCGCGGTGCCACACCGCCTTGAGCGCCTCGATACCGGCCAGCACGACGGCGCGGCGCGGCCGGCCGTCGATCGCCGCGACCAGGCCGACGCCGCAGGAGTCGTGCTCGTCGGCCGGGTCGTAGAGGCCGTTCGCCGCGAGGTGCGCGGCATTGGCGCGCCAGTCGTCGACGAAGGCGGCGCCGGCGTTTTTTGTTTCGCGCATCGCGTCGCCGCTCATTCGGCCGCGACGGCGGGCGTTTCGGCCGCCGCCTTCGCCCGGATGTAGGCGTCGATGCCGTCGGCGGCGTCGCGGCCGTCCTTGATCGCCCAGACGACGAGCGAGGCGCCGCGGATGATGTCGCCGGCGGCGAAGACACCGTCGAGCGCGGTAACCTTGGTCTTGCGGTTGACGCGCAGGGTGCCCCAGCGGGTCACCGCGAGCGCCGGTTCGTCGAACGCGGCGGGCAGGTCCTCGGGGTCGAAGCCGAACGCCTTGATGGCGAGATCGCAGGGCAGCGTGGCGCTCGTGCCGGGCATCGGCAGCGGCGCGGCGCGGCCGTCGGCGTCGGGCGGACCGAGCCGCATGCGCACCGTGCGCACCGCGTCGACCGTGGTGTCGCCGAGCATCGCCTCGGGCGCGGTCAGCCAGACGAACTCGACGCCCTCTTCCTCGGCGTGGCTGACCTCGCGCATCGAGCCCGGCATGTTGGCGCGGTCGCGCCGGTAGAGACATTTGACCGATGTCGCCCCCTGCCGGACGGCGGTGCGCACGCAGTCCATCGCGGTGTCGCCGCCGCCGATCACCACGACATGCTTGCCGTCGGCGTCGAGCGCGCCCGACTCGAAGGCCGGCACGGTGTCGCCCAGACCCTTGCGGTTGCTCGCGGTCAGGTATTCCATCGCCTGCACGAAGTTGCCCAGGCCCGAGCCGGGCATGGCGACGTCGCGCGCCCGGTAGACGCCGGTCGCGATCAGCACCGCGTCGTGGCGCTCGCGCAGTTCGGCGAGGCTGGCGTCGCGGCCGACCTCGAACTCGGTGTGATAGACGACGCCCGATTGCTCGATCAGCCGCGCGCGGCGCGCCACGGCGCTCTTCTCGAGCTTGAAGTTGGGGATGCCGTAGATCAGCAGGCCGCCGATGCGGTCGTAGCGGTCGTAGAGCGCGACCTGGTGGCCCATGCGGCGCAGCCGGTCGGCGGCGGCGAGGCCCGCCGGGCCGCCGCCGACGATGCCGACCGAGCTGGCGAGCTCGCGCCGCGGCCGCGCCGGCTTGATCCAGCCGCGCTCGAACGCGGTCTCGACGATGTAGTTCTCGACCGCGCCGATGGTCACGCCGCCGAAGCCCTTCTCGATGACGCAATTGCCTTCGCACAGCCGGTCCTGCGGGCAGATGCGGCCGCACACCTCGGGGAAGGTGTTGGTCGCGGCGACGACCTCGTAGGCCTCCTCGAGCCGCCCCTGGGCGGTCAGCATGAGCCAGTCGGGGATGTTGTTGTGCAGCGGGCAATGCACCTGGCAGAAGGGAATGCCGCACTGCGAGCAACGCGCCGCCTGCTCGGCGCCGTTGTCGGGGTCGAAATCACGATAGATCTCGCCGAAGTCGTCACGCCGCTCGGCGACGGCGCGTTTCTCGGGCGTGTGCCGTTCGACCGACACGAATTTCAGCAGTTTTTCGACCATCGTCCCCCCAACCGGGCGCGCCAGTCATCACGCGGGGCGTGCGCGACGGACGCTGCGGTCATGAAATTTAGCCGCCAATCTACGATGAATACGCCGAACAGGCGAGGGAAAAGTCGTATTTAGGTCAAATATATTGACCTTAATTACGGAAAGGCATTCGGCGCTGCGACGCGTCGGCATGAGTTCATAGCCGATTGACCCTATATAGTCCTGATATGGAACTATATCTAACGCGATGTGATCGTTGGCGTTCGGGCCGCCACCGTGTATCTTTCGCGCTCCAATCGTCACGAGGTCCGCGTGTCCTGGCTCCATCTTGTCGTCTTGGCCGTCGTCCA